>Ga0065711_1039282_pt1 | contig 17967 bp, 7 predicted proteins | sample Hoacrofraction12_FD_59098 | JGI IMG/M metagenome (GOLD analysis project Ga0065711, IMG submission 59098) | Hoatzin crop microbial communities from Cojedes, Venezuela - Epithelial fraction 12 v2 (version 2) | ecosystem: Host-associated > Birds > Digestive system > Esophagus > Crop | place...
CTTTTTTTTTTTTTTTTTTTTTTTTTTGGTATTTGGGGTATCTTGAGGAGTGAAGATTGGAAACATGTTTGGAACACGCGTAACCCTATTTCCTTGGAGTCCTTGGAAACTCCCTGAATGACTTTAGGAGACAGGCATATGCTGCTAATGAAGATCTTATCTTGACACATCCAGTATAATGAAATGTGTTTTCTGAGACTCAGAGAGATTGGTCTCTGAGCAGAAGCAGTTTTCTGATAGAGCTGTAAACCACTTATGGGTGACTCCTGGAAGGGATTGTTGCGTGAGAACAAATTGCAGTTTTTCTGATTTCTCTGTTTTGAATCCTAAAGTAAACTACACCTGCTCATCCATGTTCCTTTGCATGGAGAGGCAATGGTGTGGTCCTGAGTGTAGTCAAGAAGTATCGACACATTCAGGCCCTTGCATATCATGAAGCAGAGCTCCACCAGCATTTCGTGAGCCCCAACATGGTGGGAATTTTGAGAGGACATGATGTGACTGGAATTACTAGATCTGTAAACTGTGGTGGGCATTAATTACTTGTGCAGTAAGGCAAGCAGGTGCTGTAGAGCTGTTTTCTTATAACTCTACAGTTTAGTGGGCAGGCTGTATCCTTGGGGGAACTTACAAGTACTTACATGGTTTCTAGAACCGCAGGAGCTTTCATTTAGCTCTAAATGACTTATTCATAGAGGTGTTAATTTGAAAGATGAAAAAAATTTAAAAAAAGGAAAAAAAAGGAAAAAAAAGACTCCAGAATTCTAACAATGCATGAACAGGATATTGCACAGTATTTCTAGTTAATATCTAATGAGAAAACATATTCTTCCTGGAATTCTTGCTTCTAACTTCAATTATTGTTAGTGAGAATTTTATGCTCTCTACTTTAAAAAGAATATGTTAAGGAACCACTCATGCAACAACTTCTGGCTGTATATTCGTATTTAACACTTCAAGGAGAGATGAAGATAGTGGGTGTGCCTGTATGTCTGTAATTGGTATTGTCATCAGTTATAAATATAGCAGCCTGCTGTGAACTTTGAACCTGGATTCAACTAGGGACTCAGAGCATCCAGCATCCCAGCCTATTTGGACTGTAGTTATTGGTAGAAGAGATCTCTGAGAGGTGTGCTATATTTTTATTACAAAGTTTAGTTGTAACAGCAGCTATGTTATTTCAGAGAAATGAAAAAGACATCTGCTACAGAAGCCCGTCAGTGTGGCCTATCTGACTGTATGCTGTACCTTTATATGTTATGTATATTTTACAGCCTCGGGTTAATGGAACCTCCTAACTGCTGGTATAGGGAAATGTCTTTTATGCACACAGTGAAATATAGACAAATCCATAGCAAGTTACTGAAAGTCACGTGTGGTTGTCCAGGTCTGACCAGACAGAAAAATAATTCTTGCCTGATCAGCTGTGAATCTAATGGGAAGGTATTGCAATTTTTTGGTTTTGATTTGAATTGTTGAAGCACACTATAGTGTAAGATAAAGGAGGATACAAGAAATCTGAGATTCTTTAGTTAAGATAGAAGTAAAATGAGAGCTTATTTTGGACTTGAAAACCCTTGGCATCCTTTGAGTTGGTGGTCTGCACCAGTGATTAGTTGCATCCGGCTGGCACCTACAATTACCACACTTCCACCTAACTATGTCCACAGACTTATTTAGCAAGAGCAGTCTCTAGGGATGGCCTTGAGCTGTCTGTGAAGATGTTTACTTTGTTCTTGTATTGTTAACTTTCTACAGGGGAAAAAAAACCCCTCTGATGCCTGATGGTACAATGGCTTGAGCCAAGCTCAAGTGAAATCCAGGCAATATGGTCATGTACATATTCAGCCACTGAAGTTTTTAGAAAATGAAGGCAATCTTTTTTGTTTGAAGTGCAAACAACAGATCTTCAAAATATGTGCTGCACACTGTGTATTAACCTCTGACATACTGTACAATTTCAAATGTGGAACAATCTGTATAGTCAGAAATATTTTACTGGAAGTTGCTAAGTGTTTTTTGCCTTTATATCATTTGCTGATATCCTTAGTTGAGTAGTTCTCTTTATAGTCTTGAAAAATGCCAGTCATTTTCAGCACAGTGAATAATGGGCATGTTGAATTATTTACATTAATTTACAATGAGATCTATAAAAATAAAGCATGTCAAATTTTGTATGCGTGCCAGATTCTTATAAAAGAAATAAATAGGGTTTTTTTTCTTCTCCTTCAAATTAGATGCCTTTGGGATATGGTGAAAATATAAATACGCGTGTTCAGACAGGTTCCAAGTGGATATTATGTGTGTTTATATCAGCATTCAAATTCAGTAACATTAAAGCATTGACTTTTCTGCAAAAGTATCAGACAAAGGATGATTTCTTTTCACTTGGGGTTTAGCATGACCGCTGGAAGTGCAATTCCCACTCTGTTATTGATAGCTAAGTGTCAGTTTATTTATATCTGGAAAATGTAATTGGGAGCTAGTCATGTAAGTCAGAATACGTGTTTCTTGGGCCTTCGTCTATCCCATTAGGTACATTAGTTCATGTAAAGCTCTCTGGGTGTCCAGAAGTTCTCTCTGTGATTGTCTTAGACCTGCTTAATCTCTTCAGCACTGAGCAGCTCAGTGCCATCCCATCCTATGGTGGAACCATTCATGTCTGCAGTCAAATCCTTCTCCTGTCTGTATTCTCAGGGGAGCCTGGTCTCATGGGTGTGCTGAGAGCAAGATGAATTGGCAGATGCAGGATCTGGTGTTCTGCCCCAGACGAAATACAGCAGCAACAGCTGTTGCAAGAACCAGCTAGAGAGGGATGCCTCCTTTTACAGAAGGTAGCTAACCTTAAAAACTCTTGCCTTGAATGTGGGGAAACCCAGTTCATGTTGCTGTAGACTTTTGAAACATGCTTTTTCTCATGGGAGGGTGCCAATCATTGGATCTCCAGGTTGGAGTAAGAGGGGAGGGTTAGGTTTAGAAGACAGTCTTCTGTTTTTCTGAACAATAGAGCAGCTTTAACTACACTAGTTCACACTGAGGGGAGAGTACGTTTTGTCAGTCTGATATTTAGGATACCCATCTGTGGGAATTTCAGTCCTTGCTCTGAGAGCTGTGCCTGTGTCTTACACTAAATGGTCATAGGCCAGAATTCAGAAATGGTCCTTCAAGCAGGGACTGCAACATCTATTCATGTTACAACCCTTTCCTATAATCTGCGGTGGATGGGTGGGTTATGCAAATAAATCTTGAGGTTTTAGCACATTTTAGTGGACTGTCTTGTTCCACTGATAGCTCTTTTCATGTGAATGTGGCATGTTGAGGTTGAGTCCAAACGTTTTTCCAGGCGAAGCATAGATTACAGAATACAATATCAAACTGTTGTCAGGATATTATTTTAGAATCTTGGTTGTATTTGAAGCTTTTCCCTATTAACTAGATTAACCGTTGCAAAGAAATTTGTGCTTTTGGGGACAGGTTAAAGGAATTTGTCTTTATTAAAAGTTGGGAAGGGTGGGAAAATAATGTGGTGGGAGAGAGCATTTGTGTATTGCCAGGATGGAAGAAGGGCTGGCTACTGGGAAACCTGGTAAAGCATGGTCTTCCACAAAAGCATGGTATATGTGAATGATGCTACCACGAGGCTGTCCACTTACACGTCATGAGGACTGGTGTCACATTCTAGTGAGTGGTAAGCTGCAGGAAAGCGGAGTTTCAGTGCACACTGTTACTTGCTTGACGGGAACGCCCACAGCACATGAGGAGATTGTCCATGTGTTTTACAGTGGGGCTGGCAGTCGTCAGGGAGTTTGACCCAGACACTAAGAGGTGTGGAACACCAAATATGCTTTTAAAGAAAGATGCAGACAAATGGAATATTCTGTAAAAGCCAAAGCTAGCATCTTGCAGTGGCTTAAGCCTTACAGTTAATGACAGTTAAAGGAAATTATGAGGTAAGCTCTATTGTACTTTTCAAATTCTGTGAGCTCACTATCGCACAGACTTAATTGGATTGTGTAACAATACCTTTTTTTTTTTTACTTGAAATGTAGAAATGGCCAAAGCAAATCTGTCTGTTCTGGCATTCTGACTCTGAGTGCTCAGCACCAGCTGCTTCAAGGGCAAGTGAAGGGAGCACCGTAACGGGTAATTCTGGAACAGTTTACCCAGTGGGAAAGAGTTGTTCTAACACCCACCAGCAAGAAGTTGACTTACTCACTGAAGCATCAAGGTTTATATCTCATGTGGTTTTTTTAATCTCATCTAATGTAGCTGTGGATGTTCTCATTATGCGTATAAATGTCTAAATCCTTTTTGAATCTTGCTAAGCTCTTGGTCTTGATAATACCTTCAGGAAAACCACCACCCGTTAATTATGTGCTGTGTAGAAATATTTTCCCCCTTTTCAAATAGTTTTTGTTCAACTTCACTGTCTATCTATATGTTTTTGTATTATAAATTGTGGCAAATAGTACTACCCAATTTGTATTTTCTTTTTTTATTATTTTGTATATCTCTGTGGGTTCTGCTTATACCCCTCTCATTTCTCAACCACATGGTTCAAAACTTTAACCTCTTCTTCCAGATACTAAGTCTTTCATTTCCAAATACAACTATTTTCCCTTAACACTTACACCTTAGTCATGAACTGGACCGAGGATAAGCTGCAACTCATTGATCTCTCTGTTTTCTTACAATAATGTTCAGCAGTGAAATTCAGTCATGTGCTCTGCTGGCATTCAAAATAGAGCAAGATTTCCAGTTCTGCTCTGAACACCTTACATTACAGGTGTCTGATCGCTGATGTGGTTTTTGGATTGGGGGTTTTTCAGTGCATTACCATTCTGGACCTGCCTTCTTTGAATATGCTGGGAAAGCATTTTCCATTTCCATGTGGTTCCCCACTTATAAGTTTATCCTCTCTCTGTAAAGTTCACCATTCCTGTAGTCTGTCTGCGAAGTTTTTGTAGTTTTTCTTAACCTGCTTCAGGCTGGACCAGCTGGGTTTGTTTATATGGACTGAAATAAATAATGAGCTATCACTTGAGCATTTTTGCCAATAGAGGCAAAACCCTCCAGCTGGTGAATGGAGAAGTTAAGGATACCCAATGTCTGTCCAAGGCCTTGCTGTCTGAGCCAGCAAAGCTGTTGTGCAGCTTAGTCTTCAGTTGTTTCAGAAACTGCTGGAGCTAGAAGTTGCCTTTGCCTTGGTACTTAGCTTCATTGGGTAATAGAAAAAATAATTCACAGTGGACTCTTCTCACTCATTTTTCCAAGTGCATGTGTGAAACAGTGCCTGGAGGCATTGGGTGAGAGCACGAGGCACTGCACACTGCAACTTGAAAATATAGAAGTATTTTTACCCGCATACTTGTGTGTGCTCCTTCATACCCAGTCCTTGCACACATATAATGCGCTTAATAATCGCTGTAAAACAGGTGATTTTTATATTACTGTGCTGAACAGGAAGCTGAACAGTGGTATTAAGTAGTACTGGAGAAACCCTGTTGAGGTTTCCTCTCTGGAAAAATCTGGAAAAATCTTGCTTGTTTGTTGACCTGAGGATATTAAGTAAAAATTAATTAAAAAGTTAAGTGTTGTACCGATAGACTCCATTAAGCATGCTGTGATCTTTTACCTCCTTCACGATGTTATGGATTATTCCAGGAAGTACTTTCTGTGAAAGATTTACTCGTTCTTTTGTGTGGAATCTGCTGGAATAATTCAGGCTGAAAATTCTGTGTTAGCATAAGGTTTTTTTCCTAGAGTAGTCCATGAACAAGCTCATGTCCTAGATTTTAAGATCAATGCATAAATAACACATTACACTCTTGGGCCAGCATGTCTCTTCAGTTTACAAAGTACTAAAATTTTGCTCTTAGCTATTCCTGAATTCTCTGTAAAAAGTTGGCAAGTCCAGGCTAAAAGGATCCCATATCATTTGGCCAAATCAGGTTATTTTGATGAAAGAAGTCCTTTTGCTAAGCCAGTGTTAGAATTAGAGATGACTTCATGCAAAACAAAGACTGCCTGTGGTTTGGTAATTGTTTCTTTCAGCAACAGTGTATTGCCTTGGTCCTTTGTCGTTCACTTTCTTCCTGCTAGCTTTCTGTTTATCTAATAGTCCAGCTCACTGCTGCATCCATTTATTTTTTTCGCCCTGCACTGCAGTTTAATTAGAAACAACTTTGTGTTAACTGCTGATAGAAAATAAAGTGCAATGGGGAAGGTTTGTGGGATGTTGGCTGTGTTGTTTATGGAATTTTTGAAGATTTCTAAGTAGCTCATGATACATCAGCCATCAAATCAGACCACATCCAGAGAAACACTTCAAAACTTTAGTGCTTAACAGAGCTTGAAATACCCACCTGTCATCCATTCTACCCTGCGATTACAGATTGAGGGAAAGATAAACTGTTATAATTATCTGCATTTCAAAACGCTGTCTGCCAATAACTGTCTCATTGTTGATGTTTGCTAGTACTTTGTCCTAGGTGTTCTTGTCCATTTGGTAGTGCAAAGTTCAGCACACACAGAAAAATGTAAGAATCAAAAGCTGTCATCAACGGAGGAACAAACAGCGTGATTTAAGAAAAATAAATACAAAAATTACCTTTCTCTGGACCCAAAGGAAATAGATTATACATGTTTTCCCTAAAGGGGCATGATGTTTTTGTTGTTCCAGAACCATGCATTACCATTGGCTTTTTGCAAACGTGCATCTTTTTCATTATTTTTGTTGAAACTCTGATTATACCATCAGTGGTGATTATAAATGAAGCAGCAGCACATTTTTCTTTTATTGCGCTCCAGTACTCTAGTGATGGAAGATATAAGACCTAAACAGAAGAGAAAGTTAAATGGTAGTCTAGATCAAGTTGTGGCTAACTAGTTTATAAATGGAGAACATTAAGCTTTCTGGCTGAGGCCAGATGAGATTTATTAATCTAATTAGTTAGATTATATTAGATTAGATTTAATAAGAACATATGACGTTAAGTAAATATGTGTTCTTTTAATCTTCAAAGCATGTAAATAATTTCAGATAATACACTTCTGTTGATGCAGCCAAAGAAATTTTTCCTCATTGTAAGTGGAAATGAAGCAGCTGAGGGAACCGGGGCTGTTTAGCCTGGAGAAGAGGAGACTGAGGGGAGACCTTATCGCTCTCTACAACTACCTGAAAGCAGGTTGTGGTGAGGCAGGTGCTGGTCTCTTCTCCCAAGGAATTAGCGATAGGGAGAGAGGAAATGGCCTCAAGTTGTATCAGGGGAGGTTTAGATTGAATATTAGGAAAAATTTCTTTACTAAACAAGTGGTCAGGCATTGGAACAGGCTGCCCAGGGAAGTGGTAGAGTCCCCATCCCTGGAGGTGTTCAAAAAATGTGCAGATGTGGCACTTCAGGACATGGTTTAGTAGGCATCGTGGTGATGGGTTAATGATTGGACTTGATGATCTTAGAGGTCTTTTCCAACCATGATTCTATGATTCTGTGATTCTACGAAGGCAGCTGTAGAAATGAGTAGGCCAAAGCCACAAAGTGAGGAAGTTTCAGATCCAGGCTAGGAACTGTGAAAGTCCGGCTTCACATACTTGTACTTCATACTAGTTCAAGAGTCAAAACCTGTGAAGGCACTGAAATATGTCTAGATGTACAAACAGTCTCTTTGACTTTGGCACTGTTCATGGTGTTGGGTTTAAAATCATGCTTGTGCTCAAGTGCTTTCCTATATTAAAGCTAGAAAAACATCACTCAGTGTACTTCATATTTCAGCATGGAGCAACAGTCTTTGTTAATACACTAGCATTTTAGGTGGCAGCTCAGCTGTTCACCATGCGAGGAAGCTTTGGGCACCAAAATGAACAGGGTATTTTTTTTTTCTTTCATAGGTAGAAACTTTTTAGGTAAAGCTAGAAGAAGCAGACCTTGTATTTTTGGAGTGATACATTTAGACTTGTTTTTTTTTAATGGGAATACCCAGGGGCAAAAACTATGTGTACTGTATAAGTGAATCTGAGAGATAACATTGCTTTGATTTCCAGAACAGCATTGATGCTGAGTTTCTAGCTGTAGCATTTTTCTACATCTGCTGCTCTTCCCAGAGATGGCTGCCAGCTGAACCTCTCTGTGTACTAAAGCCCCCCTCCTGCCTAACACGCCATAGGTCACACTTACATTTTCTCATCTCTGCTCATCCCTTCCCCCATGCTCACCGCAGGGCCTCTGTTTAAGTGAGACAATATTGTTGTCTGCAATTGTTTGCAAGTGGAAAATTCCCTTGATTCTTTTTTGAGGATTTTGGTTTTGATAATGTGGATGTCATAGCTAAAGATATGTGTTAAAGTATAAATGTGGATAAAAAGTTACTCTTGTAGGTCTGGGATTTTCAAAAAAAAATGTTGGAAGGCAGGCTATTAAATTCCCCTGAGTATAAATTAAAAATGTTTCCTGAAAATTCTGGCCTTGATTATCAATTTACAGAGAAAGTGTCTTTTCCATAATTTTTACAGGTTTGAGAATAGCCACTATCTTACTCATCATAATGACTCACCAGACAGGTGTCAATCACACATTCGCATAAGCATAAATCACTCATGGTTGCTTGGTGTTTTAAAGGGAAGGCATTTTTTAGCTTTTGCCATTGAAAGGTCAAGCGCTCTATCCAGCATTAATGATTTTTCTCAATTCATCACTCGATTGACTCAGTAACTTGACTATTATTAACCCAGACCATTAAATGCTTTTAACCCTTTTCAATTGAAAGAAGGGACCTCTCAAGTGTGAACAACTTCGGTGAATGTATTAATTTCATGTAGCTGCCATTTGCCCTACAGCGTTGGATTGCTTTAGTGATACATATTATAAAGAAAATTCAAAAAGGAAAATAAGCTTTTTTTAAAAAATTTGTTTTGCTGCACTGGAGATTTTTGTTAAGATGGAAGCGCTATGTGTTGGAGTTGTCAGTCAAAACTGTAATGGCAGAATGGTATGTTCCATACAGGTGTGAAGGGTGCATGCATTTAAGGCGGGTAATAAGGCATCAGGGGGTGGGGGAAACTAGTATAATGCAGAACAAAACAGATGGCAGTGAAGAAAACTTTTGTTCTGCTGAGTAGTTACAGGAACACAAGGAATCCCATATACAAACAGATAGTGTTTGTCTTAGTCCATAGCACTGATATCCATATATTCTTGCTATGACTAGAAGTGAGGGCTGTTTCAGAAGTTAGTACAAATAGCAATTTAACTGCTGCTCCTCCAACCATGTTCAAATTAAATACACGAGGGGTAAAGCATTAGTGTAGTAACGACTGTGAAGTGATTAAGTACCAACAGACAAGATTAACCAGGAGGGCTTCTTCCTGTCCCCTTGGGAATGGCCACTGTTGTAGAAAAGGCACTGAGTTTTCCAAACTTAAAGAAGACCTATGAGATATTTGTTCCTCAAACTGTGTGTGCATTGTGTGGTTTTGGAAGACAGCCAGTCATCCTGTTTGGTTAGGGTTTTGTTACTGCTATGGAATGCTTTTGGGGAAAGTTTTTTCCAAAGCAGGACAAATACTCCTCTTGTTACCAGAGCAGCAAAGACAGCAGAATTCAACACAAACTTTCTGTGCTGTGTTTTTACCAGCCAAACCTGCATCTGATGTGAAATGGGTCCTACTCTATTCAAGTCACTGGATGCTTGCTAAAGGATACCAAAACAGTTCCTGTTCTAAGATATTACTGCCTCTCTCTAACCTCTCAATTGTATTTCTTTTTCCCCACCCATTCCTCTCCCATGCCGTTAGCTGTTTACTGTAACAGTATCTCAGAATTTGGATCTACTTGACCAGAATTTTAGCGGGTAGCACCTTCTCCTACCTGCACTCAGGGAGGGGACAGGACAGGGAAGTAGCAAATTTCTTTTTTTTACTATTTCTTTTCATTCAGAGTAGTAATACTCTGCATGATCATCTGACTACAGATCTTGATTAAATTCTTTGTGGTAGCAGCAATATGATTATAACTAACTGCCTGTGGCCAACAAATGAATGAGAAGCCACATTATAGATAATCTGTTTCTTTATAAAAACTTAATAATGGCCTAAAAAAGATTAGATAATGACACAGAGGGTTTTTATCACGCAAAATGAAATCAGTGTTGTCAGAAATATAGATGTTTAATAACACTAGAATAATCCTGTTAAAGGCAAAGACTTGTGTGTGTGACACTGTCTTTCCAACTTTCAGTGTATTTTGTACTCTTGGCATAAAGAAGCTTGATTCTTTTAATAGTTTTTATATAGCTAGCAAAATGGATCTTTTGGGATGTCTTTTGCTCATAGTTTTTAATGATTTTGCTAGCCTGTCACAAACTGCTGTGTAGATTTGGCATGTTGGGATATGAACAGTCTGATTCATGATTAAAATGGTATTTTTTACCTTGCTAGTGAAAATTTTAAACCCTATGGAAGATCAGTTGGTGCTATATAGACGTACTTGAAATAAATTTTTTTGGACATATTCAAAATCAGAGCACTACTACTATTGATTTATAAACATGTATTTTCTTAATTAACAAGGTGCAGACAAAAGCCCTGCAGATGAAGGCTGACTAAGGAGTTGTACAGTAGTATTAAAGCATGCTCTTACCTCAGTGTAATCAAAGAGGACTATTGGCATACCTGCTTAAACACAACCCTTACTATGCTCTCAGAGAGTTCATCAGTTAGTCCTTTCCGTGCCTGACTACTTTTGGGAAGTCTCTTCCCATTTTGCTTGCTCATGGTAGAATATGTAAGATAACTTGTATGCTTGAGCAGCGTGTACCAAGTAAGACTGCCAGGGCCATATGTTGCTGAAATGGAGTTTAAGTTATTTATCACTCAGAGGTGCAAGCAAAGCAAATGCAGTGGAAAAATATTATCAACAGGTTTTGTGGTTTGTGGTTTGTTGTTTTTTTTTTTTTTTGTAGCTATGGTGATTGTTTTCATATTAATAGTTTCTGAGACATGAGAACTCATTACAGAGGGCCATGGATAACTATTTTGAATTTGGAGGTCCAGTTGTAAAATTGTGGAAATAAGAGCCAACAAATTTTATTCAAGACTCCTTATTCCTGGCTGACAGAATCCTGAACCCTAAGTGTTCGGAATACCCCAGTAACTCTTTTTATCCAAATGTAAGATTTGTGAATAATTCAGCTAATCTGAGGATAGATACTTAAAACTCATTGAGAAACTAATGCAGTTCCTGTTAACTACTTTGGTAATCCTACCTATTTGGTAGAAAATCATACACGGACTTGCATCTCAGATTTCAGCTTTACTCTTTTGTATAATATTACAGTTTTACTAGAAGGTGTTCATATGGCACCAACAAGGTAGATACATGTTTCATGTATCTTAGGAAGTGTATCAGACAGTTGTCTTTGCTTCACACAGAAGGGAGTTTACTGGATAATGTCATTTAAAATAGTGTACAAAACAGATTAGAACATGGTTATGATTGTGGGAATTTCCATGTAAAACTTCAGTTTTTCAGAAAAAAACTGCAATATCGTGGCTTAAAGTTATGGTATCCCCGTTCAAATGGGCATGGAGATTTCTGAAAAGCTGGGGATCTGCTAATGAAAAGTCATATAAAGAGCTAGCATTACTGTAATGACATGCAAGGTCTGAATTAGGGGCATATTGTTATTGGCTGAATACAATTGTCTATTGCCTCTTTATTCCCTGGATTATCCTTAAGACTGCATTTTTATATTAACACTCTTTTTTATCCCTTCTGTGAGGCAGCATCTCCACTGGCGCTTTTTTTTCCCCTTATCACAGTAAGAATCATAATTAAGCAGCCACAAACAATTGCTTTTAAATGCCCAGCAGAAAATGGTTTGCTTCATCATAAAAAATAATACTTTCATTTTACCTGCCTTGCAGATTGGGCTGAATTGTAGCTGATGCAGAGTAAACCTTTTAAAAGCAAAGAAACCCTTAGTTTAAATCGAACTATTTGTGCTGTAATACATTAAAATGAAGCATCATTTGATGACAAAATTGCTATCTGAACTGATAATTGATTGCTCAGCTGTGAAGAAGTTTACATTATTTAGGTTTTAGACAAATTCTAGATTAGGATAACTTGTTACCATCTTTGTGTATAAACCCCTTCTGTATAGCTAGTTGTCTTCAGGCTAGAGAAATTGTATTTTAAGTTCAGAATCCCGTGAGACAATTGCAGTCACCAAGATCTGACTGTATCCAGGATCCATAGGGAATATGTCGCTATCTGCATGAAAGTAATTTTCTTTTCAAGGTGGCATCCTCGTCCGTGCAGGATTTCCTTCTTCACCCTCATCATGGGTCCACCGAAAAGAGCCACTGTCAAAGTGTTAGACTTTCTTCTACAGGCTACAGACTCCACTAAGCTGGGACGGGAATGAAACGAGACCAAGCTTGATAGTTTAGTAACGCTTCCTTAAGGTTCCTGTTAGACACTGGGCCTATTTTATAGAGCCTGGAACAAGGGGCACAAAGTGTCCTAGGCAGCTGCATGTCTTCTGAGTATAGGTCCTAAGGACTGACTATACCTTATTCAAAATTGTCCTGCCACTTCTCTTTGTTTATGGGTGGTTTATGGGCCAGTGTGAATAATCAAGGCTTACCTTACTCAGCAGGTGAAGTGGAAATTGTGATTGGAAAGCTATGGCAACATTGCTTCAGACTAATTTAAAACTAATTAAAACTATTAGTTTTAGACTTAATCCATTCAAAAGTCAGTTCATTTTTGGGGACATGTTAAGGGCAAAAGGCAGCTGCTGCAGGAGCTTCTCAGCGCTGTCTTTGGATAGCTTAGGGGTTAGGACATTACCTCATTGCACTAAAGTGCAGTTCATTGCCCACACAGATCCTTTCCTCATCACTGGAGGTTGTCTAACTTCCAAGGAACTGATAATCTGTCCAGTTTAAACCACTGCATTTTTATAAATTGTGAGAGATTATTAAATCTAGGTTGCTCACTGATAAGATGGGTGTCTTTTGATGACCTTCATGTCCTTTCTTGTCTCTCTGGGCTACAAAATGCTTAGTTTAGATAAACTAGACTATGCTAAACAGGAGAGTCCTATCCCAAAATTTCCTGGAGCCCAGTGGTGCACACACAGAAGGAGTGACATGTCAGTTCAAATTGTTGTTGTGTATCAGAGAAAAGTTCTGAATCCAGGCCACCAGCATCCTACTTGTCTCTCAGGTTCCCAGACTGTTATGAATGATTACATCTGTTTAACCTTCACTGTTAAACCAGTGCATTTTTATATGACCGGAATTCACAGGTTGGATATTGTTTTCATATAGGAAATATCCATTCAAAACTATTGGCTGAATTTTATCTGAATTTGTCATTTCTGTGTTGATTAAGTTTTGTTGGTCTGGCAAATAAAGTCTTCCCTTTTCTTTTCCTCCCACCCTATTACAGCTCAGGACTTGTGATTTGACTCATCAGCCAGCACAGCATGGGTCTCTTCTGAATCTGATGCAAAAGAGAATAACTGTCCATCTGTAAATGGACTCATCGTTATTTTCATTCTAATAACAAATGATTCTTATAATGAGGTAATACTGTCTGCAGTATACATATTACTGATTTTCATATGATTCCTACATAGCAGTCTGGACGGAGGCAGAAACCCAGCCTAGTCTTCTTGTGCAACAAGCCAGGAACCCCTATACTAGTGACTGGCACTTACACAGCTGCTGTGACTTGCATCAAGTGCTGTCCTGGTGCAGTGCCAGACTGATCTGATGGAAACATAAAGGGTGGTTTAAGGTCCCTTTGCAAACTCCCTTCTCCTTTGTCAGATACAGTCTGCACTACTGAGCTGTGATTGAGGTCTTAAATCTAGGAATACATAATATTTTATTGGCAGATGCTGTGATTAAAAGAAAAAGGACAAGGAAGGAGGGAATATATGCTAATAATATTTTGTTTCTGCTAGAATAGTAGCAGCTTGCTAAAATGGCCCACCATCAAACAGTATTTATAGCAATGTGTAAAACATATTAGTGACATCCCTTTTAAATTCAAAAGCTTTAGCTAATATTACTGTCTGCATTCAAAGCAGAGCTCAGTGCCTAAAAGCTGGTCAATAAACATTTTAGTACTGCTCTATTCCAGTGATCTGAATTCAATAATGTTACCTTTCCAGAAGCTGCAAAATGGAAAGTGAGAGGATGATTTATGAAGCTTAGCTATGCATGGCCAGATAAGAAAGCTTTAACTGATGCTTGCAGTATTCTCTTTAATGAAGTACAAGTTGCCAAGAGAAGTTTAGGTAAATGAAGCCTCTGTCACAATATGTTACAGCAAAAGAAATGACAGACACAGCAGAGCAGATGGAGGTTATTACAGAACAGTGGTGTCAAGAAATGTAGTCTAGGTAACTGCACAAAGACAGAACAGATGCATTAGGTTTGTTATTAACAATTTCATGACACCAACGAATATTTATAGATTATGTTTAAATTAAGCCTAGCAAGCTTCTTTACTTCAATTGTCATTTAGCCTTCATTGAGACCATATTTCTAAGCCATCACTTTCTTTTGAGTAAAATACTTCTCTTTCAGTACCACCCGTTATATCTGATGTTGTCATTAACTGTAAAGCCCTGGTGTTTTTCTTTTCAAAATGTTTTGGTTTTCTTTTTGTTTGATACCTGCCTTGTTGACAATTTTAAGCAGCATCAATTCAAATGAGTGAAATTCCTGTTGTCTTTTTTTAGTATTCTCATTTAACATGCATCTGCGTATTGTGAATGAAATGAGATAGGTGGTGAACCTGGGCTTGGCTCTTGGGGCACAGGACCTAGAGATAACACATGTGAGAAACTTACATTGAATTAGCCCTTTTCAGGAAAGAACTGGAACCAAGTAAACGCAGAATCTGCATTTGCACTGAGTTGTGTCCACTGCTGTTTTATACTGAGCAGATAAATGATTTTAAAAAAAATGAATGAAAAAGATGAATCAATAGGGAGCTAATCCTAATATGACTTTTGAGACTCTAACATTAAGCTTGTTTGGTGACTGTTTCTTGAAGAACATACACTATGCTTCTAATATTCTTAGAAGTTAGGGCAAAAAAAGAATTCTATTTATAAAGGCTATCAAATTTAAAACCACAACATCAGGAAAATACAGTTTTGTTCTTTACATCCTGTCAGAAAAGCTATACTAACTTCCAAAATGAGGTCTGTCACACCTGTAGGACAAGAGCGTCTTGTGCTGGGCAGGCTACCAGACGAGTACATTGCTTTTTTTTGCAAGTGCACATAGGATTCGATCTCACATGGCTATGTCACACCATCCATCTACTTTGCCAGGGTGCTTTGTTCTTGTGTTTACTCTGGCTGTTGAAAACCTAGCACTGAAGGCATGTACTAGTTGCATACACTGATAGTAGGTTAACTTTATAGGCTATTTTAATGCTGTATCTTTTCAAGACGGTGAAAAAAGCTAAAGGAGAACGTGTTATGCAATGTACCCTTTTTGCAATTTGAAATACCTCCAGAAGAACTAATATTAAACTGATCAGTGGAGACTTTCTCTTTGGTACAGTAAGATACAGGAATACTTTTTGTCCCTCTGCTTCTTTATATGTCAAAAAGTTTTCCACTTCCTTTCCCCCACTTAACAATTAATGGCTTAGTCTTGTTTCTGTAATCACTTCTGTTTCTAGGCTTAGGTTTTTTAGGTGACATTAAGCTCTCTTTTCAGCATCTTTCTTAGGTTAGTCAATGTGGGAAGAGTGAAAGAAAAGGAAGAATGGAGAAGGAAGGTGAGGGAGTAGAAATAGGAAGAAGCAAGGGAACCTGCAGACATCAATTTTTTTCCTTATGGCTAACAAAATAACAGGGAAGATCTGCATATGCTCTGGTTAGTTTAGATGTGCTTGTCTAACATTTGGAGTCTTCATTATTTTACTGAGAAACGGCATTCACATTGAGGCAGCACCCTACCCCACTGTGAAATCTGTGTATGACCAAAGTTTATGGTTTTTGTATTTCCATGCTGACTTCAGCTCTAGTGTGATAATTTGTGAAGTGTTGTCACAAAACTGACATAACTTTTGTGTTCTGTTTGTCTAGATCTGAAGGTTACTAGCTCTTTTAATTAAAAGTATTTTCTGCTGGGGTTTTTTTCTTTCATTGTAGAGAAAAATCTTCCAGTCTATGAAGAACCAAGACGTCTGCAACTCGGTTTTGCTGATTTGTTATGCTTTTTGTAACAATTTATCCTGTATGTAAACAAAGACACATTCCCCTCAGATGTCACAATCAGCTCAGTGTTCCTTGTGGTGTTTTAATAATAGTTTCAACAGTGGTGCCTTTTTATCCCTGCAAGTCTTCTTTCCTACTGCTGTGCTTATAAAGGGGAGGAGGAAGCTTTAGAAAGAGAGCAAGAGCTAGAGACAGTGAGAGAGAAAGAGAGCAGTAATTCTGTGAGGCTTAGAATTAGCTTCTTGTATGTTCATACATTATTTGTCTTTAGGACTGTTACAGCTAGGAGAATGTAATAAAGTTCGGATTTATTTTTTGTGTTTACAAAATCTGAATGTTATCTGGGTTCTGTAGATCCTGGTAGGCTCTAAAAGAAGAAGGGAAATTAGTTTCTGCATCACTTGGTCTATACAATGGATTAGTTAGAAATAAATTTGTCTTTTAGTTTTTTAATAATCAGAGCAGGGATCTGTACTTGTAAAACAAAATGAGAACTGCTATTACCAAAATCCAGTGAGTGGTTGTGGGTTTCTTTTGTGCCTGAAGAGAGACAAGATAGGTAAGAAGTACAACCCTGTGCACCTCTCCTTCCCCAGCACATTTAACACAGATTTCAGAAATTGTCACAATTAAGTAATTAGTGAACATTTGAGAGAAGAGGAATGGGTGACTTGGCTGGCTGTTTCTAGCTTTTGCATTCACTGGGCTGAAATCTGACCAGGCTGGCAGAAGGACCTGAAAGTATTTAAGCACCTAAGATTCCATAAATGCAAAGCATTTTCATTGTTTGTATCCTTTTATAAAAGCAAAAGAAGTGTGTGTTGTCCCATTCTCTTCAGCTGCCAAATGTTTCCTAAGAGAGGTCTTAGTTTTTGGAGGATAAGGGATATACTGAGCAATGTGGTATGCCTTTGGGACTAAGACATGATGATGCATCTGGTGGTCAGAACAGGTTACTTTCTTCCCTTCAAATAATGGTTCAGTTGTGCTCTGAATTCTGTGAAGAAGATTTACCAGCCCTTCTTTGCTTTGGTGTGGCAGGGACAAACAAAGCTTCCAAGCACTTTACTTGCTCTGTGTTCCCAATGTCTGTCTGTGGAAAGAAAAGTTGTGCTTTACTGCTTCCTGCCTGCCCGCTCCACTCCCATCCATCCATCCATCCATCCATCCATCCATCCATCCATCCACCGACCCACCCGCTCTTACCCATGTTCTTGCAGGGGCACTATGGACCCCGCTGTCTAGCAAGAATGGAGACTTCTATAGAGTTCAGACCCTGTATTGAAAGTTACTTGTGCTGTTAACTTGGCAAATCTTAACCAGTTGTTTGTGCCAATCTGTAACATGGTTTCTCAAATGCACCCAGAAATATCAGCATTATTCAGGTCTGCCTGACAGTTTTGACCTTCAAAATTAAAAGCTGAATCACACTCATTTTTTCATATGGTTTGATTTCAATGGTTCATTCAAGATGCTTGACTCAATTAAATAGAGAATTAAATCATAATTATTTTAGAGTTCAGGGAATCAATCTTATATTGTATGGGGCACCTAGAAGCTTCAAAGTGAGCAGCATTCTTTTTAAGCTACTGTCCTGGGTTTCGCCAGGACAGGGTTAATTTTCACCGGACTCCAGGAAGGGGCACAGCGGGGGGTGGGGGCTGACCCCACCTGGCCAAACAGAGCCCGGTATTCCATACCGTGTGCCATCAC
>Ga0065711_1039283_pt1 | contig 17967 bp, 10 predicted proteins | sample Hoacrofraction12_FD_59098 | JGI IMG/M metagenome (GOLD analysis project Ga0065711, IMG submission 59098) | Hoatzin crop microbial communities from Cojedes, Venezuela - Epithelial fraction 12 v2 (version 2) | ecosystem: Host-associated > Birds > Digestive system > Esophagus > Crop | place...
TTCCTCCCCAGGTGCAGGACCCTGCATTTGCCTTTGTTGAACCTCATCAGGTTCCTCTCTGCCCAACTTTCCAGCCTGTCCAGGTCACACTGAATGGCAGTACAGCCTTCTAGTGTATCCACCACTCCTCCCAGTTTGGTGTCATTATTATGTGAAAGAGCACAACATTAGCAGCTTTAAGCAGAGCCCAAGGTCACCCACTGAGGAGGGACACCTGTGTGACATGGGGCCACCTGCTCTCCTGGCAGTTTTGGACAGATGGGCTCGGGATATCAAGGGTGGGTACTCCCAGTGCTATGAGTCCTTCACACCCTCATTGTGGAGGGGAATTCTGGATATGGAAAGGTGAGCTGTTGGGGAATAGACAGAATAATTGCATTTCATAGGTGAAGTTGGACAGAACTGGTGTTGCTAGAGCCTGAACTGTGAATTTTGTGGTGGGCAGAAGAGGGATGGCAGGCCAGTGAAGGTGGGAAGAGGAGAAGACAGTGTGTCTCCAAGGAGCTGAGGAAGGCTGGGTTATGGAAGATGTGTGTGCTTATGGATGGGTGGAGGGGATCTGGCTATCACAGAAAACAAGCAGCACTTCATCTGCAAGGCTTGCTGCGATCGCACAGGGGCCAGGGTGAAAGGAAAGGCACTGGGATGGGGAGCTCCCACAGCTATTCGAGCTGCTGGGGTGGCTGCAGCCCGGGCAAGAGGAGGAAGGAAGCCCACAGGCAGGCAGGGTAGTCTGGGCTTTGGGCTGTGGCAGGCAGGAATTCTGCCACTTCTGGGGATCATGTTGTGGGGACAGTGCTTCACTCTGGGTCTGCTAGGCACCGCGGTCTGTGTCCTCTCCTTCAGCCTCTGGCTGTCTCTGGAGACTGCAACGTGGGCATTCAGCCTTTTTAAAATTTCTTTTAAACTGATCCACACTAGCTCCTGCTCAGAATACAGGATTGTCTTAACAAGGACATATGCCATTTTAATAGTGGCTAAATAAGGAAAAGCCTTGTGTAAAACATCTTCTATTTTGTTTTTATATATAGTTATTAAACTGAAGTAATTTTGAAACAGTCTTAGTAAACAGACCAGACTAGGTAGAAGTAATCTGCACAGATTAATTTTGTTCTCTAGCCCCTGTCTATGGGGCAGCAATCTTGCCATGCTTATTGATTATCAGACAAGACTACTAATCCCCTTAAGGTCATTAAGTGTACTTAATTAAAGAGCAGTTAGCAAGCTTCTCTTTACCAAGTTAATAGTGGCTGTTAAAAGTGATTTGTACATTACCAATATGGTAGCCATTAATCTAAAAGTCAATTTGTCATTTATATTTTCCCAAACAAATACATTCAGCAGGCTGCAAAGAAGGCTAGGAAGCGTTCAGCATCTGTTCTTGCCGTTTGTGTAAGGAAGAACTCTGCTGTCTTAAACTGTAAGGCTTAGGCAGTAGCAATTTCCACCTACTCTCTTCTGTAACCCACTGTCCTACTCCATCCTGAATTGGCAGAGGGAAGGAGGAGAAGATAAAAATATTGGAAATGTTCAGTTCTGGCAAGTTTCATGAAAGGTAACAGCAAGATGGAGAAGATCAAATTAAAAGTCTTCTCTGACAAAGTTTGAAGCTCAGTGTTACTTTCTTTGGCTTTTTGACTGCATGCAGTTGGCATGCGAGAAGCTTCTTGTTAAAATGAAGGAAGGAGGCTGAAGGTACAATCGGGGTGCCTGATACGGAAGAATCAGTCAGACATGATACAGGAATCAATCAGACGGGTATGGAAGGGGAAACCAGGGATATTGATGACATGAGAGGAGGGTAGTGGAATCCAATTCTATAGAAACCTGGATTTCATTGTTCTGTGAATATCAGAATTACTTTTTTCATTACTCTACATGAATGCAAATACATATCTGTTTTAATATATATTTCAAGATTAAATGTATAATGAAATACAGAATGTTTTCTGGTTCTTATTGAGTACGTAATTTGTTTTGAGACAGGTGCGTATGGGTTGAATCTTCACTGTGGATGTTGTTTCACTAGCACAAACCTATTGCTACAGTGACAGCAAAAACACTTCAGCAAAATGCCACGTGTCTGTCATGTGCTCTGTTCTACAGGTTTAAATATGGAATTCAAGACCAAAAGCAGATGTATCTAGAAAATGAACCTCAGCTGAGCTCCTTTTAGGGTGCGGGGCAGGATGAGCGTTGCACAGGGCTGGGGGTGTAGGGGTGACGGTCCCTCACAACAGCGGAGCTGCTTCTCAGCGTACCCAGCTGGCTCTGCCAGGGGGTACCTCTCGGCAGTGCTTAGCAGTGCTCTGCTTTTCCAGGATCACCAGCAGGTGAGGAAGGCAGTTGCTTTCCCTGACTGACCTGAGTAGGTACTTTGCAAGAGTGGAAATTTATGTTCAGGGGACTGGAGAAAACCCCAAGGTAGAGGACTCACCTGTAGAGTACTTTAGACTTGGGAAACTTGCAAGGATAAAATGTCAGTCACAAAAGTATTGTTTTTAACCCATATTAAGGCTCGTTTATTTGCCTCCAATATTTTATTTTTCTGTTGTATCTGAGGTCTCTCTCTATATAAATCTTTTACAAAGACCTCATGTTGTAACTCTCTTTTCCCATTAAAAAATGGATTCTGTACTTGCCAATGGGATAAAATTCTCATTTTGATCTCTAGATGCAAATATATCCATAAGCCAGGATAAAACATCATTTGTCCTGATCATACAGCCAGTGTCATACTGGGATAACACCTGCATTTGAGAACTTCTTTATAACATATTATTTTTGCTTTACTATTCAGGCCTGTTTAGAAAGTTAGCAGGCACCTTAACTTATGGTGAAGGTCTGTCTTTGGCAGAAGTACTGATTTAAATCTTTTGCCTGCTCCGGTATGTCATCAGAGCTTTCTGTGATGATGCTGGAAACAAGACTAGGGAACTGATCTTGCATTGAAAAAAAAAAATAGCAACAACCAAAAACCAACCAAAATAAAATAAAAAAAAATCCCAAACATGGCAAAAAAATTCTGCTCTAAGTGAATCAGTTCTCCACTGAAGTTCAAGGTTTGGTTGCACAAAAAGTTGAAATAAAGGGTGGGAACAAAATGAAGAGGGGAGAAAACAGTGGTAGAAGGGAGGAACTGATTTCTTTCATGCTGGTACTATTGCTGAGAAAACGTAGATGGGAATGTTCATGCAAGGTGGAACAAATTGTGTGAAGTAGTGCAGCATCCCCCTGGGAACAGAAACTTGTTACCTGCATTTAATACAGGCTTAAAAGCACAACTTTGATTTTTTAATTTATTTTAATTCTTAAGGTCAAGCATGTTAGAAAACTACATAATAACTATTATTTGTGTCTAACAAAAGAGAACGCCTTTTAATTACGAGGCTTTTTCAAGTTTTCTCAAAAAACAGTCAACTCCCCATGACTAAAGACCAAACTAGCAGCTCTCCTGAAAAACTCTTTGGTTCCCACTAGAGTGCCAAGGAGAGGTTTTTTGCAGGAACAGGCTTGGGGCTCAGCTGGAGCACCTGTGCAGTCATCTTAATTCTGAAAATGTATATACTGTTAAATGGCAGATCTCCCTCCCCCCAAATACATTTAATTTGGAAATTTCCAAGCAGCTTATCTGCTAACAATCTTTTAATATTCTATTTATTTATTTAATATTGTTGCTTGGGCTGCTCATATAATCAGATAAAGGTCATTAAACCAAATTTATGATTAAATAGGATAAAACTATTCTCTTTACTCAGCCTATTAATGTTATAGCTTATGCTGACTAGATGTCAATATTTCAAATGAAGTTACTACATTTTTCAAATATCATAATTATATGAAAAAGCTATATTATCTCATTGTGAGGATTACCTTCCACTACCTTATCTGCCATAATGTCTGCACATATTGGCCTTCAGATTTCCTCATGCTGCTAACTGCAGACATTTCTCTAAGTCTCCCATCTGGTATCTGCATTAACCTCCACACAGTTTTATTTTGTTATTTTATTCCTTAAGTCACTGTTAAGGATTTAAAAGACTTTCATACATTAGTCAGGCTTTGTGTTTTCAAGTCGGCTTGCAAACCAATGTGTGGAGCGTTTTCTCCTTTAATTGCAACCAAAATTGTTTGCGCTGTGAGAATGTCACTGTGTAAACCAATTGCCTTGCGATTCTGGGGTGTGTTAATGGAATAGTATTCTTTCAAAGATATATTCGCTAAAATGTAGCTGTTTTGAGCACCTATCTCAAAGCTATAGACTCTTGGAAGCTCTCTGTTTTGGGAGAAGCAGACCTTAAGCTGTGTATTTTCTATGCCAAGCTGGAAGAGGCCACCCTAAGGCACGGTGCATCTTGCCTCTCCTTTTGTTTTAAAAGCTCTGTGGCATTTGAAGGTTTTCAAAAGCAAGTTGCTACAGTTTGAGCTGTTACTCTTTTTCTAACCTCTCTCCTTTTAATTGTCTGTGACCTTGTCTTCAGAGAGGTTTAATTAGATACTGGTAATGGCCACAGCCAATTTGATGGCTTTTGTGTAAGCACAGGCTGCAAAAGCTAGAGTTCCTCAGACAGTCCCTATTGTTGCAGATAGCTGGCCAGTTAACTCAAATTTTTAAGATGCCTGACAGGTCTGAACCCATCCATGTGTGGTAGAGACCTAGGTCTAGAAGTAATGACGTGACCAGCAAATGACATTGTCCCAGTGTGGGTGCTGAGACTGGTTTCCTTGTGACAGACTGGTGACCACACAGCAGCAGAGTAGGTCTGGCTCCAGCAGGAAATTCAAAACATAGCAGAAAAAAATAGATTTTGTGATGGACTATTTTGAAAAGTTTGAAAGTAGTTATAAGGCAGAAGCATAAGCCAGATTTTAAAAATAATGTATTTACACATTTTATGCTGAAAATTTCTAAGAATTTAATTGACAGTTCTTCAAAAGAATTAGTGTTATGTCCACACCTCCAGATTGTCTGCTTTCTCGGCTCTTTCTGTACAAAAATTGGACAATTTTCTCCTCATTGCAGACTTCTGTCTTCACTCTCATATTCTTCCAGATTTTTCTGAGTTTCCTGTTCTCTCAACAGCTGGCCTCAAATTCATCATCCAAAACTTCATTTCTCTAGGCAATCAGGCAAATGAATTGTCTTCGTCCATGTTTAAAACAAATTCATTCTAAATTAGTCTGTGCCCCTTCAGCGTTAATTTTCCATGACTATTATAGTCATTGAGCTTTATAGCATGAACACAAGCAAATATTAGGTTTGAAGACTTAAATGTTTTTCAGTGAATTTTAAATTGTGGGCTACATCTTCAGCTGTGATTTGAGTCAGTAGGAATCTTCAAAGCCAAGGGATATGCTTTACATGATGTGGTGAGAACAGTAGCGTTATGTTGTCTTCGTGCTAGTTGAAGAGCTGGCCTGTAACCAGTCAAAATAAGTTGTTTCAGATTATGAATATTAACAACTTTTAATACAAATTACTTAAATCACTCAACTATGAAACTATTGAATGTATCTAACTAGCACTTCAGCATAGTCCCAAAGTTGACATAAATAAGCTGCTTGCTATCTTGATCTGGGATAGTTGAAAACTAATAGCTGTAAAATATTTAATATTTACTACAGTAGTAAACAATTAAATATGAAATGCACTGTAGAATTCTGCAGTTGATTCAGAAAACAGGGAAATCTCATAAAGCCATAAGGTTTTAGAACATTTCTTGTATCTATAGTAAGATGTACCTCTGACATATTAAGATTCATATGAGGAAATCAAGATACAAATCTTGGAGAGTCAGTCAGGACCAGCAGCAGTGGCTTGGCTCCTCCTTTGAACTATTTTCCAAAGGAACCTAATTTAGGTGGCCTATATTAGCCCTCAGAAAAGCCTCTCTATCTATGCTCAGTACAAAAGTCATATAAACCTATTCATCATGCGTTTTAAACTCTTACCTCATTCTATGTGCAATTGCTTAGTTGAGGCTTATTCCACAGTTCTTAACATTCTCCTCTCATGAATTAGGGTACTGGTAAATATTATCAAGTTACTTAACATTTAAAGCAAGCCTCAAGTGGAAAAGTAGTGTGTGAGAGTATTACTTCAAGTCCTATGTATGTATTTTTGGAGTTTAATACTAGATGATGCAAATAATTCATTCCTTGTCTGCTGTTTCAACTCGATCCAGTTTGATTTGGTGACAACAAAGTTATTGTGTGGTGTTTGTATGAAGGTAAATTTGACTCAGTCAAGGTATGTCAGGAAGAGAGGCAATGTAAGTATCCAAGTAAAGGAATTCCCACAGAGCAGATCTACCCATCACAGAACTTGATATTACTTGTTCACCTTGTTGACTTTCTAAAGAGAAGTTACAGGTTGAGAAAACATGGACCGAGTTACTGCCACAGAAATCGGTCCTCCACATCCAGGCTAAACTATATCGGCAACTCATCTGTGAATATTTTATATCCATATTACTCTGCAATACAGTCAAATAAGTCCTCTCCACTGGGGGGGTGGGAGGAGCAGTTTCTGTAATAAAAAGGTAGCGTTCAGTCTGGCAGCTTCAAATAGAAGGTTTTCAGCATCTTTGAAGTTCCCTATCGCTACTGTCCAGCCATCATTGTGGACTAACACATCAAACAGGTTCCACATTATTTCAGTGAAGCTCAGTGTTTTATTTAAATCTGTAAAAATGTGTCCTACTTCTCAGACTAGTAGTGTGTCGCATATATTTTATAGCCAGGAGTATTTGGCTTCACGGCTTCATGTGAAACAAACACCCTCGAGTTCCTGCTCCTCCTGCTATTTCTGCTCTCTTCTTGCATGTTGCTGTGGGTGATTTAGTTCAGGCTTCCCTGATGTACCAGTGGACACCCTCAGGAGCTTTACATGGCAGGGAGAAGAATCCCAGTTCTTGATTATAAGAGATTGACATATTGGTCACGAATGCTGAAGACTAGCAGGCATTTTCTACACAAAAGCCTTTATAGAAAATGCTCAAAATAAAAAGACTGAGAGTTGGGAAATGGAGCAGGGGGAAGACAAGACACTGTATCTTTTCAGCTCCCTTTTTGTTCTGTTTGCCTACAAGGAGATTTCATCTCATTGAAGTAGGAAGGAGCACTGGTGACGGGAAATGTCTGTCTTCAGAGGCAAAGAGAAGAGAGGCCAAGCCTGACACTGGAAGATGTGTATGACAGTACGTGGGTTATGGGGAGCAAGCACTTTGCCCCACTTCAGTTTTATTTATCCATTCCTTAAACAGATGCCCAGGAAAGATTATAAATCAGCTTCATGGAAGTGGGCTCAACCTCAGCACTGTAGAGCAGGAATAAATTTCAAATTGCAGATTTCTGTCTTCTTTCTCTTCTTGGTAATTTCTGGACTAATTTGTGATCAATTTTTTTCCTGGAAGTAAAGCTTTGGAAGACTGTCCTTTGATTTTTATTGCTTTAATTATCCCACAAATTGAGTATGATCTTTACATAGGGTAAAGTATCACAAAAACATCTTGGAAGCAAGGAAGGTAAGAACAATTTCTAAAATACCATTAAATTATCCTAAGAGGAACAACGTCTCCTTTAAGTCTGCACATGATAGGTGGAAAAAATCCTACATTTTGACCAGGAAAAAAGCTGGAACTTTTGTCAGCAGCTGCCTGTGGGCTTTATCTGGCCAGTTCTGCTGTCAGGGGGTGAGTCACACTGATTTGTGAATCTGTCAAAAGAGGAAGAATACTTAGAATCATAGAATCATAGAATGGTTTAGGTTGGAAGGGACCTTTAAAGATCATCTGTTTCCAACCCCACCTTCTGTGGGCAAGGATATCTTTCACTAGATCAAGTTGCTCAAAGCCCCATCCAACCTGACCTTGAACACTTCCAGTGATGGGACATCCACAGCTTCTCTTAAAGGCTTCTCCCAGATTGCGCACATAGTTTTACTTTGACACTGAACATTTCAGTTCAGCAGCTGAAATCAGAAAACAAAACAGAGAAACAAGACTTAGGCTGGGTAACCTGAGCTGTCTTGTTCTGAGTCGCACTGGAGTTCCCTACCCTGGGCTACCTCCAAACACCTTGAAGGCTCGAGTCGGCTTCAGGGTTTTCCATATTCCACTTCTGTTGTAGAACTGCTCCAAGTAAAACCATATCTTCTGGGATCATGACTTCCAAATTAAAATTTCTTTAGAGCTGCTACAGATACATCAATTTTATGTCCCCCAGCCCTTCTGAGTAGTTTTCTTGCAGATTTGTCAGGTTATTCGTACAAGGCCAAAGGATTGGATGCACTTGAGCAATACTAAATTGTGAAGGACAAAACTGTTTCCATTTCAAATTTTGGTTTTTGGATATCCAGGCAAACGATGCTTTACTCGGTAAAATAAACTGAGAAGGATGAACTGTAACTATGAACTTTCTTTTAATGTGCTAAATTATAATGGATTGACAGGATATCTCTTTCAATCCATGCAGCAGGTTAAGGACACATTTCCTGATGAAGAAACGTGATTTCAAAGTGCACTTGACATAACTACAACTAGGCTGGCCTTTGTCTGCGCCATAGCAAGCAAATACACTTAAAAGTGCAACCTAATGCTCTGCTCACAATGACAGTGAGGTCCTAGTTTTGCTGGGCCTCAGAGAAACTCTAGTAGTTACCAGTACTTGCACCAATATGACTAAATATCAGTGGCTCTTGTAGTTACAAAGCATTCTTGACCTTTGTATTCACTAACAAAAAAAAAAAGGAAAAAATAAGTTAAAGTTGTTTTATATCTTGATTTTAGGTATAACAGGGTTGGATATTGTAGGTAGAACTCAAATGGTATAAGAGGGTTCAAAGCCAGCAACCAATTTTGATGGCACTAGAAACTTTTAAAGCTTTTTCCTCAAATAGACAGATATTTTGGCTGCAAGAATAATCATGGAAGCTTCTGTCTGTTCTGAAATCACTCAGGTTTCTCCTTTTTATTTCAAGAGAAAATTCCCAGCAGAATAGACATGATGCAATGTAGGTGATCCACTCTCTGCCCACAAATAATGAACTGTCAAAGGTAAAAGGACCCCCCAACCTGTCACCTCTTCATCTGAACCCTGGTGCCACTACTAGCTCTCCTGAAAAGTTCATAAGCCTCAACAGAAGACTGGAGTTCAGTCCTCGCATGATGGCTGGCGAGATCAGAGCTACAGCTGGGATGGATTTTTGTGAACAAGCTTATAAGCTGAAATGAATCCGAAAAAGCTAACAGAATATCAGATTCTATTCTTTGAAGAATCTATTATCTCTATTTAACTGCAACTAGGAAGGAATATCACCAGTGATTTGTCATTTATCACAGATTTATCTCTAGGGTGGTCTACTGACGTAAGAAGGTTTTACTTTCTTCTCAATACAGTGCCTTACACATGAAACTTTCAAACCCTTGTTAGTTTTTCCACCTGTGGGAACATTTAGATTGCTATGCAGATAACTGGATAAATTTCAAAAGAAAAAATAATTTTAAAACTGAAAACTTCAATTGTTGAAAACTTCAGGAGTAGACAACAGAAGTGTCAAAAGGCTGGATGTACAGTGAAATGCTTAGAATACAAACCATGAAGTATACATCAGTCATAGTTATATGACCGAGTTAATTTTTAGTAAGTTTTAAAAAAGTTTAAAGTGAATGTTTCAGGGGTTTTTTTTGGTAGACAACTACTTCTTAAATAATTTGTGAGGATTAATTGAAAAATAATTGCATTCTGTAAATTTGTTTCAACAAAAGGTGTGTGTATTTGAAGGAGTTCTGGAATCTGAGTGACTAAGAAGTAAACAGCATCTTTTAAATATGCAAATAAGATGATTCATTAATAGTCATCTTATCCCTGAAAACTGGACTGTAATATGAGGCCACTTTCTCATTTATACTCAAGTTATGTTGATGTAATGCTTGTATCTTTAGTGTTACTTGGTAAAATTTATGTAATAAATCAGCATCAAGTGTGTGGAAGATGATGGTAGTTACTTCTCTTGATTCCAAATATTCAAATGCTGAAAAGGCATAAACATCGACGCTTGTGTAATTTTTTTGTCAAGGTGTCCTTGAATAAGAGGATTTAAACCTTGACACTGTTGCTTGGGCCCAAGCCAAGTCATGTGTCCTCGTTGGTCTTGAGGCTTTTCCTATGAACGCAGCTGTCACTCTCCTTTGCAGCGTATCCTAATGGGATGAGACTTCTCTGTCGAGTCCCTGGCTAAGGCTGTGGATATGTAGCTGAGGCTATAGGAACCCCTAGCTATTTAGCACCTCTCACTTGAGCTCGATGGTTTTTCATTGCTCTGAGACCAACTCTGCAAGAAAAATCTCTTAATTATGAGATCTATAAAATATGTATTAAGCAAATGAGCTTGATTAAAAATATATACATACATCATATTTAATATAGATTATGTGCAAAGTGCAAGGGGATCATTGCCTGCTGTTTAAACCTTCTCTATATGCATAGGCTGTATTGTTTTGGCAATATTGATAAAGCTAAAGCAGTGCATTCCCCAGTCTTCAGCTATATCAGTATAAGCATATTGATGCACATACAGTTTATTTCTCTTCCCTTAGGGAAACTGGGATATTAGATTTACCTTTCCTCAGAGATTTCAAAGAGGAGTCAATTGGACTGTGGCTGTACCAAATTGTCTGCATTTTTTGCAGACTCCTGATGAAAATTGTACTGACATTTGTGCATATTCATTAGGATGGTCATGAAAATGCAGTGATAATTCCGTAAAGTAGTTCTGTCTCTCACAAAACAAACAGAACACATTTTCCTATGATTTTGTCTATTTAGTAATGTCCTATTACTCTTATGCACCTACTCTGTGCCTCTCCCTCTGTTTTCTGATGCATCTGTTAAGATCGTGGGCATCATGTGCTGTGCCTTGTCAAGGAGATGTGTGTCATTACAGGTAGGCTGAGTACAGCCAAGAGGAATGTATCGTGGCTGAGCTCTGCCTCCTTTGCCATCAGTGGTATGACTAATTTAGATATCGCTCTTTGACTTAGCTAGTAGTTTTTGAGTGCCCTGTAGACATTTAAAATTCTTTGGGCCCTGTTCCCCTCTAAAGCCCCTGGGAAGGGAAAAGACACCAGGCAGCATAATGTCCTAGAAAGTCATGTCTCGGTCTGCAGAACTGGTTCAAAAACTGCCACCAGTCCTGGCCTTGGAAGAGGACTTTAAGGCTCAAATAAATACACAACCTGGGATATGTTTCCTCAAGGCATACTGAGACCATCTAAAAGCTTGCTGCATATGGAATGGGTGAGCCTGTTCTTGCCAATACCCTTGTACCTGATTTTGGCACTCACTTGACTCCTTGGTGAGTGGATTCAATCTGCTAAATCCTCTGGGCGGAGTGGGACTGCCCATTTGGGCAGCAGTCAGCTGTTAGATTGGTCCTGCTGCATTGTCTGCCAGCATCCTTTCCTTCCGATTGTCCTGACATACTGCCTATACTGTATCCTTATCTCCCACCGGACTTGCTTATCATGCTCTCTAGATTGCATTTCTTAAACTAGAATGAGGTTAAATCAACCTTTCCTCAAAGAGCTACTCCACTGGGAGTTTTGTGGAGAAAAACAATGGGATTGTTTCCTCTGCAGTCACTTCTCTTACCACGTGCTGTCGCCCAGCACTTTGAAGGACTTTCTAGTCCTTCTCCTTTAGAACATCTTCACCAGTAGAGATGCAAATCCATGATTCCTTGCTGTGACTATTAGATTGTATTTTCATGTTATTAATCCTATTTCTATTTTAGCTGACCATATAGGAAAGATTTATAAAGATTCAGGGCCCTACTATCAATTTTCCTTTGCCATGGGATATTAATTATTGACTATGCTATAGCATTTCACTGGACTGGTCTGTTGGAGCGTTCAGCTATCATGAAATTTCTATTTTGTTTGGCCTTTAATAGTAAATCTTTTTGTAAGTAACTGAAACTAGATTTACTGCTAAGTTAAGCACTTTCTTGAACTTCAAAAAAAGGGTTAATTTTGACTTTTGACAGTTAAAATTCAGAAATTTTGCTGTACTTGGTAATTAGTTGGTATTTTGTTCCTTCCTGCACATCTCATAGTGCTTTGCTAACGTGACTATCAGTCTTCTCCATTTGTAAATAAGGAAACTAAGACACAGACACACACAGTTACTCATTTCTGAGCTCTGATTAGAATATGGATTTTCTGACTGTTTTGTTTCCTCTCCAGATAGCCTCACTTAATCTAGCATCTGAATTTTATTACGAGAAGGATGTCCATTTATTTTATTTAAACTAGTCTATACTTTTCCTACAATTCTAGAAAAGTACAAAATCCTACAGTGTATGCTAATGCTCCTCAGAATTTGCAGTATAGAATAAGGTGCACAAAATGACTTTATGCAAAAATGTGTATCCAGTTACAGCAGATATAATACTTGTTGAAGATAACTGGAAATAATGAACATCTCAAAGTTAGGATGATGAATAATGTTAATGTGTTTCACTCACAGGTGGAAGTGTAACGAGCTTAACTCAGTGGCTCTAGGGAGACCGCTGCCTCTTGAAATGCAACACACTTTTGAAATGATTCTTAGAGAAAAGTGGTGCCAGGAGCAGAGGAATTGCTACTTTAAAGAAAAGCGTGTGGCTTCTACAGGCACTGCATGCGTTTGAAAGATGGGACATGATGGCACAGGGGAACTTTGCAGCTAAATAGTACTGACGGTAAAGTTCTTGCTCCACATCAGTCTGAGGTGGAGAGAGGATCTGACATCAACTGCATCATGCTCGCAAGGCAGCCGTGTACTTCCAGGGTGGGAGGAGTAAATGAGGCACAGTTGCTGGAAAGGATTTGGAGAGAACTGTTACTTCAGAAGGCAATATTGCACTGTGCTGGCACAGGTGAGCTGTAAAGGGGTGAAAGGAAGGGAAGAAAACAGGCCTATGCCCAACCTGGGTGGTTCTTAGTTCCTCATGGAGGAGAGCAGATGGGGAGACAGCAGCAGCTCCTCCCCTATGTCTTGCTCTTGCTGCTCATCAAGGATCTCATTGGTGCAGCAGGAAGGGTTTAATTGCTCCTCCGGGCATGGGGAGACCTTGAATGTATCCTGTACAGGAAAGAAAGGCAGTCTGACTCTGCTCTGGAGATGATGAAGGTCCTACCTCACCATAACTGGGTCTACTACCCCAACAGCTAGACAAAGCACAGCCATAACAATTTAATGGCTCTGGAGTTTTTCCTCCAGGCCTCTCCTTTAGGACATTCAGAAAGACAGAAAGCCCTTGAGAACAAAAACAATTTACCACAAACTTTGAAGAACTTTGGACTGAGGCGAGTTCAGGGTGGAAACTTTCAGAGGGAAGGGAAGCTGGATAGGAAGAGAGAGAGGAAAACTAAAGGTGGGAGAATTAGTGAGGACTGTGTGTTGTGAAGGAGAGGGATATGTTGAAAAGCAGAAGAAATTGCTGGGAAATAAGGATTCTGAGGGCAGAAGATCAAGGTTTGAGGGACTTGATGCTGGTTGAAGAGTTGGTCTGAACAGAAAGTGATAAGATCCTTACAGGAGCAAATCAGAGGAAGATGTCTGGGGAAGGAGCATGCCACAATGATAAATATGAGTGAATTTATTGTAGTGATTTGCAAGAGGCAACAGGAAGGGCTGTGAAATAAAAGTGAATTTAGAAGCTGAAGAAGGGTATAAATGCAGGATTTTTGGCAAAAGGGATGATAGAGGGGTGAAGTATTATGAGAACTGTCAAATATGAATTTTTAGGAAGAACAAGTGGAAGTTGAGCTTTTATAAGAGGAAATGATTCTGCTCATCTTGTATGATGCAGTCCTCAACTGAATACCAAGTTCATCTGTCTTCAGAAAAATTGCCTAATTATAGGAAATATGGACAAATCCCAATGTAACTTTCCAGTTTATCAACATGTATATGCTAAATCAAAGTTCACCTCTCGTGTTGTTATTTGAGGACTGTGCTGAAGACACTGGCTATAACTGAACCCAAACAGAGGAGAGGAGGCAGCTGCACAGCTGGAAGATCCTCTTTTAGGGTGGCATGGAAAGTTGGAAGATGTGGAATCATGCTTTGCTGAAAGAACGCTTGGGCAAGGAAGGTGAGATCAGCTTGAATGCTCAGTGTGGGAACAGGGTGCTTGTGCTTAATGATGGTAAAGCAGAAGGGGATGGAAGGGGCTGCCTGGTAAAGCAGCTATGGATTATGCAGCCATGAAATAGAGGATTAAAGAAGGTCTAAAGGAAAATGAAGAATAGAGGCAGGGATTTGACTGAGAGTCTGGAGAATGTGTTGATAATCAGCTGATGAAAACAGAAAATTGATTAATTAGGTACAGATAATGTACTGAAAGGGGCAGAGGCCAGAGAGAGTATTTTGTGGAGAATGGGCTGATAAACGAAAAGAGAAGCTGTTACTTGGACATGTCCTGTGCTGTGAACTGGCAGCAAAGCATATGATGGATTGGGGTGGGTGGACGTGTGGAGGAAATAACACGCTGTGGGGAAAGAAAAGGTGGGTTATGAGAGCCCAAGTGCTCCAGCTGTATAGGATGGCCCTTCCTGCTTAGACAGGCTATTCTTACAGCCTACCATGGCCATGCAAAAGAAAATATGCATAAAGAAGTCCTTGCAGAGGTTTCCTTTCACTGGATTTACCATGTGGAGATGTACAGTCTAGCTCAGTATTTTCAAATGAAGGAAGCCTGTAAAAACTTGTTGCCTAAAAAGCCTTCTGTTTCTGCCTTTCTAGTAACAAAGAAAGTTTTTGGTGCTAAAATAAGCGATGTGATGTACTGTACTTCTAAAGCTGTTAAAAGGCTCTTAACAGCTCAATAAAATACTTGCCGCCTCCTCCTGTGCTTTCAGAAAATTTTACTCCAATATTTATTTCACTGGCTTATACAGAATTTCCTCCCCTTTAAAATATAAGTTGTTAATTATTACTGGGTTGTCATGATCAACTCCCTTCCAGCTATTAAAATGTACTTGCATTGTAGTTTTATTATTACTTGCAAAATATTGGAAAAAATAATTTTGCTAGACAGTTAAATTTGAAATAAATATTGACTAGGCTATGCAAATGGATCTTTTATGTTAATTTCCTGCAAATATTCAAATGGTGTAGTTTTACGAGAAAAAGCACTCATAAAAACAAATCTTTATGAATATTCACTGAAAGTGAATTTTTAATTGTACACTTGAGTCTAATCTTTGAAAATCATGCTGTGTGGGTTAGTCTACATAGGTCCTTTCCCACAACAGCAAAAACAGTAGCATGTGACTAGCCAACATTGCACAAATACCAGTTAATATTGATATAAGGTGTGTGCAGAACATGACACAAACAGAAGCTTTCAATACACCGCAAAATTCTTCAGTTGTTCAGAACTCTTCATGAACAGAAGGCAAGACAAAACTGATCAACAAATCAGTTGTCAAGACTTTGCTCACCACGAATTAAAATATTATCTAAAAGCAGTTGTGACGGTGCAGAATGCCTGTGGTGTTTTGGAGAGAGAAATGGATTACCTGAAATTCTACCTCAATAGTTCCAGGTATTATGATTCTAAGGAATTACTGTAAGTTTTAAGTTGGTATTGCACTGCATAAGTATAAAACACAGACGCGCAATCTCCTACCAGATTATCAGTGTTACAAAGTCGAGCACACTGAAGTTAGGAAATGGTGGTGTTAAGTTTGCCCTGTCTGCAAACTTCATTAGCTCCTGTGGTTTTACCGTTTCCAACAAGATGCTCCACTGACCTCCACTGAGCATGTGCAAATTGGTATTTTTGAGGGCTTATAACTTGATTATAGAAAGATGACTTCTCATATCAAATTCCTGCTTCAGAGCATATAAATTTTAGATAGGCGGTCTTCAAAATTTTCCAGTCAGGACACAGACTGCTGTATAACAAAGTAGGCTTTATGGTTTATTTTCCTTAGTAACCTGCCCCAACCTTCTTGAGCAGTTAGTGGGTCCTGAGACTCTTCTGACCTTAGGTTAAGAAAACAGCTGGTATGGAAAGCTTTTTTGGATGACGCTATCTGCCACAGATAAGGTGTTGAATCATTAGGATCAGGCTCCCAGTTATGTCACAACTTTCTGATGCACGGCAGATTCTCCGATGGCATCTGTGCGGCTTAGAGCACTCCAGCGGCTATTGAAGGCTTTCTTTTCTGATGAGAAGAACAGTTGTAACAAAAAGCTTGAAGCATTCAAATTATATTCTTTTCCTTGAGCTGCAATTCTAATTCTGTTAAATGGGTATAATGAATTCTTCACAAGAATTCATTGCATAATACTATCACAGTTTCTTGCCTGGTAGGATTCCCTGTTTTCATATATGTATATTAAAGAGACTTCAAAACACACCTGTAAGCAGGATCCATAATACTTCCTGCAAAATCACTCTCAGGTTTTTCAGTTGTGGTATAGTTTGTATTACGTGCCTGTTCCTGGCTGCAAAGGCCTTTGGATCCTTTCTCATCTATTTAACCTCCTGCAGATAGTTTATTCTCTTTACTCCTCATGAACAATGGTGTCCTCGACAAAAATGTAGTGATCCTTGTCCTGGGTAATTGTGCTGTTGGCCTGCAATGAGGTTTTGCAAGGTTTGTACTATCATCTTTTGTATTTGGATGAAATATGCAAAGGGAAAAATCGCGATCTTTGCTGGGATGGTTATCTTTGGGGATAGAAGGTGCAACGTGAGTCAGGGCCATCTTCCCAAACCAAGCACTGACTATGAAAGATGCAATGGTGTACATGGGAGGTGGTGGGACAGTCAAGTATTTGCAGACTATAACAGAAAGTGCATTTTGTGATGACTCTGCTCTGCATTTCCTCTCGGATACCTGTTAGACCTGCAAGGATTCTTGGAGCAGGCCTTGCTGGTTGCTAGAAAGAGGTGGGACAGAGCAAAACCTGATTTTTGTATTTCAGGAATGCCACAGTCTTTGGCCACTTGGTAAGTTTCCATTTTTGTCAGGTGCGTGCTCCATGTTCCCATCTTGTTTGATATCCTGAGATGGTAGCTAACAACTTGGATTTTATTACTTCATTGTTTTCTGCCTGTTCTCTTTCCATCACGTTCTGAAAGACCTGGTTTGTAGGTCTTTCGATAGGCACATCACATAAGATGTGCATGCGCTCTTACTGTTGTATTGTTGATGCCACTGTGGTAGCCTGTGGTCTAACTGTATTTCTCTAGAAATAATTTATGTGCTGAGGCGTTGCACCCTGCCTCAAACCAATGTTCTCCCCCTGTCCCTTCTGTGGTAAACAAAATTCTTTTTATTGGAATACTTTTGTAATTCTGATGACAGAGCTACAATGTTGAATGACTACCAGAACATGAAAACACTGCAAAATACCTGATGACACTTTAGCAGGAATTACTGTTTATCTTTTATGACCTTAGGAAAAAGATCTGTATTAAAGCAGAGATGTTCCAGGAGCGGTGGAGGAGCTTGTTTGATGCGGGATGAAGGGCTTGTTAAAATGCATTAAGAGTTATGACAGAGGACGATTTCTTAGCAATTGTGTATGTTGCCGAAGAATTTTGTCACTATGTAGCTAGCAGAAGTCCAAACATTCTAAGGTGACAAGTTACTGGAGGCTATTTCAACAAAGTTGTCAGGAAAGATACCAGCCAGGTTGCAGCTCAAGCAACTTTCACAATAAAGATAAAATTTATAGATGCTTTCTGTATCCTCAGGGGAGGTATTAATTGGTGCTTCTCTGTCCAGAAATACACATAAACAACCTATTGTAGCTCGTGCTCAGCTCACTGACAACAACTTTGCAGCTTGTTTGTGTTTGCTTTGCGTAGCCGTACCAAGGAGAGAAATGAGGTTGTCAGAAACGTCTGAATGCCCTGACAACGTTTCTTCTTTGCCTTTTTTTTTTTTTTTTTCCTCCTGT
>Ga0065711_1039284_pt1 | contig 17967 bp, 10 predicted proteins | sample Hoacrofraction12_FD_59098 | JGI IMG/M metagenome (GOLD analysis project Ga0065711, IMG submission 59098) | Hoatzin crop microbial communities from Cojedes, Venezuela - Epithelial fraction 12 v2 (version 2) | ecosystem: Host-associated > Birds > Digestive system > Esophagus > Crop | place...
TGCCCAGGGAGGTTGTGGAGTCTCCTTCTCTGGAGATATTCAAGACCCGCCTGGACAAGTTCCTGTGCAGCTTGCTGTAGGTGACCCTGCTTCGGCAGGAGGGTTGGACTAGATGACCCACAGGGGTCCCTTCCAACCCCTACTATTCTGTGATTCTGTGATTCTGTGATCCTGATTTAAAAAAAAAAAATAGCCCCTTAATTCAGGAAGGAAAGACACTGGAATAGCTGTTTCATGCTCTTATGTGAGAGGTCTACTTTCTCCCTAAGGACAGTATGACCCAATACCTCCACAAATAAGTTTAATATACTGCAGGTGCGCAGAAAAAGCTGTCAGCCCTGATTCACACCTCACTGTAAGCTTTCTGCCACCTGGCCAGATGTGTGTCAACAATCCCTCAATCTCACACAGTACTCTTTGGAGAGTTCCACTGCACAATCAGACAAGCAGTGTGTATCCATCTGCATTTGTCACTTGGAGAGCCCTATGCAAAGGGCTCAGTAATATGCCAGGACTCCTCAGGGGAATCCCCTCCCTTTCTGCTTCACTGGAATGAATGTTACCCATCCGAGGCTTTTTATGTAATCCTGCCCATGTCCTTGCTTCTCCCACTTCAGCTGAGAACACCTGAGGCTTTTTCCATGCAGCTGTTGAGCTTCCTTTGGAAAGAAGGTGATGTTTAATTTTCTCTGCAGTTTGATAGTATCACTCTGTAACTGTGAGTGGCAGGCAGAGGCGAAGAAGAGTCACTGAAGCTCAGCCTCGTGTTTCAACAGACAGTGAAAGTGGTGTTTGTGGACCAAAAGCAACAGATCAGCATCTTAGGATGAGCAGATAGAAAGGGTGATTTTATATTCTCTTTTTCCATAATCTCACTTTTCAAGTGTATTTTTCACATTAGCAAACAATTTTTCTTGGCATATGTTTCTAATATGATCTGTTAAGGCAAATCTCATAACATTGCTATAGTTGCAGTGAGGTTTTCTGTGTTTAAAGTTAATTTTTTGTCCCCTCATTTTCAACATATTTAAATACATAGTGGTAGACTATTTAGTGAATTCATATAATCCCTAGAAGACCATAAGCATCTTATTCTGTCCCTGAAGGATATCTACTAGATATACTGATTTACTAATATGTCACCTGACAAAAGGGCATTTTAGTTTCAGAGCTCTCTTTGTAACTGAATACCTCTTTTTCAATTTCATTCCCTTGACAATGCTTGCAATCCACAATTATACAACAAAGCTTTAATGTATATCAGAAAACTTCATCACAGAAAAAAAGGCATGAACACCAGAGAATCTACACATTAATTTACGGTGAACACAATGAGGAATGTTACAGTGCATGATTCTACCTTTATTAAAATACTGTTCAGGCTACGTCAATCAGCAAATGCCATCCGGAAATACAACATTGTTGATGGAATGATGGAAGATGGATAAGAAAGTGAGAATCATCCCCATACTATAAAAAAAAGAAATCCTTTTCAGTAGTTATCATGGGAAAGCCTGCTGTGGATGAATCATGTATCCACATTCTGATTGATCTACAAAGACGTGTTGTGATTTGAGCTGCATTCAGAAGGTAGAAATCTGTCTTTTTAATTCAAGATAATGAGTTGTTCATTCTCAATGAAGATTGTTTTTTTGTTTTTGTTATGAGTTGAGAAGCAGAACATAAACTGAAAAAAAGTGAAGTTTGCTAGAATGAAACTGAACTTCAGCAAAAAAATACTCAGAATAGCACTTCTGTTTTTCTGCATTTGAGTTCAGATATGCTTTCTCAGAATTAATAATGTAATCAAAGGTAAGGGATCAAATGCCATCTGCAGTTCTCAATGACTGAAACACTAAAGAAAAACTTGTCAAAATAGATGATCTCTGATCCTCTCTCTCCTTTTTTCTCCTCATTCTTCCCTCTTCCTTTTCCCCATCTATGACAGGGTAAGAAAAGAACACACTCTAATCTCTTTGAAAACAAAGCCACTATCTAGTAGTCTGTTCTGAAAATTATTTGTCTCTGATTCTTTAAAGCTTTACCGTAGAGCCTAATAGTGCAATTAATAGTAAAGCAATAGTACTGTCAATTATTATTTATTCTACAAAAATATTGACTCTATTATACAGAGTGCAGATATTTGCCAAAACCTCCGGAGTGGAAGGGATAACTTATAACACCAGTATGAAGGGAAAGGCAACAATTTACTAGAGCAAACAGATAAAATGACAGCAAAGTATAGCAAAAGAAATTGTCAGAGAAAGGTCTATCATATACTCAGTTTGTGATTGTAGGCGTTGAACAGTCTATGTAGATACCATAGCAGGAGAGAGAAATGAGGGACAATATAAAAGAAGTCAGTGAAGTGTTTCTCTGAGTATTTAAAGGAAAATCTCACTTGTAGGGAGACACAGAGAAGACACTAAAATACTTGTTGAACATTTGAAATGCAAGAAATAGAGGCTGGCCATTGACTGAAAGGCTGGTAATTGGTCTATTGCTCTAGATACAATTGAATTTTTTCGGGCCACAGCAAAGAGAGTAGAAATTGAAATGTCAGATAATAAAAGCCTGAGAAGGCAAAAGACATGGCAATGAAAAGACACATTTTCTTAATGATAAGCAGAAAAATAGCTGCCTCTAAAGATTTAACAAATCTTGCATAATGTTTAAGTAGTAAACTTGGATTGACAAGGTGTTGGTGGTGTTCACAGTGTCTGTGAAATGAGGGAGAAGAGTCATCTTAGAATGAAGTTTAGGAAATTTGGCTTGACTTTGCATAGAAATTTTAGCTCAGATATGGGGAGTCAGACCCAAAGACAGACAAGAAATGGATGAATTTGTAGAAATGAAAATGAAGATGGAAGCAAACACAGGTTTCCAGGAAGGAATCTTGGTGATCTACTGCAGAAATTTTTTGGGTATCTTTAGTAAAATTAGAAGAAGCACTCGAAATAGTAGCCGAATTAGGGCAGGACAGAAAGATGGAAGCTAAGAGAAAGACAAAATTAACAATAAAATGTTAGTTTGTGGGCTCCAGGTCATCCAATAGACTAAGAAAAGCAAGAGTAGAATATTGATTCTGAACATTGCCTAAGAGAAAGTTATGAAAGACATTGAAGATAGACAAAGGGTTTGTAACAGGATGGGTTAGTCTATGAGTTTTTTTTCCCTGACATGAGAGAAAAAAATCAGAGCATAACAGTTTTCAAATTTACCCACAGGCTGCCAGAAAGTATGATTTAAGTCAAAGAAAGAAGAAAACATGATGAGAAAAAATAATACCATTATATATAATTTAATTCCAGTGGAATAAAATTTCTACCCTTACCTTCCTAACTTTATCTTGCTATAAATGCCATTCCACAGACACACTCTCTGCTCTGTTATTAGCTGAAGATTTTAATGTCTTCTGCAGAAGATTCTTTTTATAAAGTGACTGGACCTGTTTATAAATACTGAATTTCATTGGAGTAAAAGACCCTCTATTTCAATGAGTCTGAAGCCTAAAACTAAGATTTTGTGTGCAAAAATGCTCTTGAAAGTTGAACTTTTATTCAGCTTCAAAGACGAAGCTGTGAGCTTTTGTTTGTAAAACAGTGTGTTATATTGGGATGACTTAATCTTCCAGGTTTTTCCCCATCTTAAAGTCAGGGTGGCAGGAAATAGCTTTGTTGGTGCTTCTGAATGACTTCTTGCCAAGTTCCTACCATGACTATGACTGCTGACATGTGACATGACTCGTCATGTGTTATTTCTGTTCTTTATCAAAATGTCTCTATTTTCTGACTATTTTTGTTTAGTTATCAAGGTGTAAATGACCTACAAGTGCTCCAGCCCTGTCAACCTTTGCGGTCTCCACAGAACTCAGTCTGGTTTATCAATATCTTTATTGTACTGGGGGTCCTAAAACCAGGTGTGGTGCCCAAATGTGGTCTCAGGAGTGCTGAGTAGTGGGGTACAATCACTTCGTTTGATCTCCTGGCTGAGCTGCTGTTATTACTATTGGTCATTTTAGCTTCCAGGGCCATGCTGGTCCAGGGCCTTTTCTGCAGAACAGCTTCCCAGTGCCTTGGTGACCAACCTGCAGCACTGTCAGGCAGTCTCTGCATTTGTTCTTGCTGAATTGGATAAGGTCCCTTTTGGCCCATTCCTGTGGTCTGTCTAGGTCTCCCTTAATCGCAGCCCTACTTTCCAAGTGTATCAATTGGTCCTTCCAATTTGAAGTTCTCTTCAAAACTGATGAACTAGGACTTGTTACCTCCATGTCCTTGTTAGAAATGTTTGAAACAAGACAGACCCCAGTAGAGAGCATGGTGATACTCCACTTGTTACTCATCTCTTGCTGCCCATGAACCTCTGCCCCCTAAGCCTAATCACTCAGTTTCCTTCAATGAGGAGCATTTATGCCTTTTTTTTACTGTTTTAAATACAACAGTTCAAGAGCATTTGTATCATCTGCATTACATCTGTTGACACTTCTTTTGTCCTCATGTGTGTTTTACTCCAGTTCCCTTTCCTTAGAGAAACACCAATGAACTTAAGTATTTTCTTTTCTTTGCAATCTTTTGTCTTCCCTTCTATTTCCATGGCATATCTTTTTCACTCTTGGAAGACTGCGTGTTTCTGTGTCCCTTGAACAACTTCCCAAATATGCAGTGCCAGCTTTTTCAAGTATCTGTGGTTGAAAAAATAACTGGATCTTATAGGAGCATGACTACCTCACTCTTTCCCTAATCTTGAACCATATTTGACACAAAGCCCTTTCCGTTTCAGCTCCAGCCAAACTCTATGAATGTCTCTAAGCTTGTAGAAGTTCCCAGAAAATTTATTCAACAAGTAGAATTCACAGTGATGCGAAGTAACTCGTCTCACGGCATCCAAACCTAGTACAAAAAGGCCTAAAGAAGTGCTTGAACACTGCTTCCCTGTCTGCTCTGCTCCAGCACAGTCCCAACGGTGCTGATATTTGATTCTTGTATGGCTGCAGCTCCCAGCTAAAGTGACACCTTCCAGCCATTTACTGGGCCTGCTAGGACCAGGCTGGTCTTGATTGCACACCAGAACTTAGACTTGGGTCTGGTACCTGGTCTTCTTGTAAATACATCACTGGTACACTGACATTTCCAGAAAGCCATCAGCCTTCCCTCTTTGATGTCTGGATTCAGGACTTCCTTACACAGCAATTCTAATTCTGTATTGCAAGCAGGGAGTTTTAAAAATGCTCTTGTGCTCCATGCTATTGAGTTCAAAAGGCAGTCCTTTATCAACTTGATTATTATCTACTTCCGTGTACTCTGAGATAGAATACAAGCAATGAAAAGTGGTACGGAGAAGGAGAAGGGGGAGGCAGGGGGGAGGGAGGGAGAGAAGGAGAGAAAGTATTTTATATTTTTACATCATGCTATGAAAATACACGCTGGCAATTTTAGCAAAAAGAAAATCAGAAAAACCAAGCCCCACTTTAGTTGAGGGCTGCATCTTCACAGTGCTGTAAATTGAGTCTATTCCAGCTAAAAAATTGTTCTTTTATAAATCCCACTACTTGCAAAATTGTGAACATTTCATATGCAGAGACATTTTCTGTAAAGGGAAATGAATATATTTTTAGGAACTGTACTTTGAAGACTGAGCATGTTTTGCAGGGCATTTGAGGAAAAGAAATTACAGCTTTAACAGAAGCTCATGAGAATCACAATAGGCAGTAAAGTTAGCAAGGGTAGAGCTCTGTCTTGTTGCTAGGTAAGGCTGACCATCTTTGTGAAATTGTAAGGAATACTGCTTTTAGTTTACATTATTCTGGACTGCATTTTCCTTCAGGCAATTATATTTTAAGAACAGAAAATGTCTTAAAAGTAGTTGGCTACAAAATTGCTACAATAAATCATGTACATAAGATTCAATGTTATATCCCACAGGGAAAGGATGGTAAACAGAAAAACCACTAATATATCAGCTACTCCAAATGTTTAGTTAGATGTCATGGCTTCATTTGAAGTGTGCGTGGCACACAGGATGTACCTGTTTGTACCTTTAAAAATATATTTGCTATCAATTTTACATATGGGGTAAACGAAGTCTGGAAAGCTAACCAGTTTTAAGACAGCAACATGAAAGTCTTAAAATATTATTCATTGCATAGAAACAATGTACAATCAGTCTGTAGTGTATTTAGCTTTTTTTCTTTCAGGTCTTTGTGACTGAAAAGCTAATAAAACCAATCAGTAAAAATAGGGAACACGCATAGGAGAAGACACGGCATGTTTAGATTAGATTACTTTTATTATTATTTTTATGAGATTTTATTATTATTATTTTTACTTTAGGAAATAATTTTTCTGACAGAAATGCATACATGTGGCTGTAGGTGGCATAGCAGTATAATTCATTGCATTACCTCATCTTACGTACTTTGACATATATTGTCTTTTATTTAGAGCAAATGGGTGCAACATTTAAAAATTAAAGAGAAATAAGTTTCCTGAGTTGCCCACCATAAGCCCTGTCACAGCTAGCAAAGAACTGGGGTTTTTATATCTAGCTAGGGCAGCAGAGGCAGCACATTATATAGCATGATCATTCCCTAATTACTTATGGTTAATTTCTACATATTTACTTGCAAAAACTTAACTCAATGAAAGGAGCAACAACTTAATACGCTGCCTGAAAAGAACAATTTATATAGATACAATTTATGTAGAGATACCTATCTATATATAAAGGAAAATCTTATATATATAATTACCTAATATTTCCATGAAATGTTAAAATGATTGTAGAAAATAATAATATTAATGGATTCTATGTTACTGAAAAGAAATCTATTTAATCTAGAACTTTTACTAAGTAGCTAAAAATCCACAGAACTAATATTGATCAGGTATTGATCCAAGAGGAAGTTCACAAATACTGCTATAGTCACGCTATTATATTTGAGAAACACTGTTCAGCTGTTGCCTTTAATACTATCAGATTCCCAAGATTTTCAAAAGTAGGTTATGAATATCTGATTTAAACAGTTTAATAAGGGATCTGTTGTTCAAAGATGTGTATATATTACACCACTTCAACTAGAACTGAAACTTCAGTATCAGAAACCATGCTGCTTCTTGTGATGGTACTTGAATTAAAGAAATGGGATTCCCCATTGAGAGAGGAAAAACAATACACAATAATTTCCATTGAGAATAAACAGAATAAATATTAAAATTATATTGATATGCAGGTAAAAGTCAATGGAGGCAAGATAATTGCCCCTGTTCCCTTCTTCATGGGGTAAGCATAGGGAATGAAAAGGAGTTTGGAGGGTGTATTGGGTGCAGGTGTTGAGGTGTTAATAACAGATAGTTGCAGACATAGCTTCTGTGAGAAGAGGCCATAAGCTGCTCTTTGATAGACACAGATGGTTCCAGCTGGCTTCAAAATGGACCCACCAGAGGACACAGCTGAGTCCATCAGCCAAGCTTGTGCCGCCTCTGTGAAAACATATTTAAGGGCAGAAAGTACCACAGGGAGAGAAGGCAACAAAAAGGAGTGAAAAAAAGCAGATGGAACACAAAGTTCAGAGGAGGAGGTGGTCCGTGGTGGAGTAGGTAGCCCTTGCAGCCTATGGAGGACTTGCGCCAGACCAGATGAATATACCTGAAGGAACTGCTACCCATGCAAAGCCCTTGCCAGAGCAGAGGAGAAATGTGAGGAGTGGGAGAGAAACCACTGTGTACCAACCATGACACCCTCCTGTGCTGCACTGTTCATTGCCTCACTGAAGGGGCTGAGAGTAAGCTGCAACAATAACAAGAGGAAAAGAAAAGAGTCTGGAGTGAAGGAGTGAAGTTGAGTCAGGGAAAGCGAGAGGAAAGCTGTTTACCCTATGTTTTAATGTTTGCATTTTTTTCCCCCAGACACAAATAAGTAATTAAATATACATATGAATTATAAATAAAACCAATTCCAAAAATCAGATAATTGATTTCCTGTTTTTTGTTTTTGATATCTCAGATATCTTGCTCCTGTTTTTTCTATTTGCTCCCCCAAACCTTCTGAGGACAGACAGTAAGCGAATGACTGGGTGGGGGTTGGGGCCAACTTGCCACAGAGGAGAAGGCAGGCTGGTGCAAACTCTGAGCTATGGAAACTCCAGAGACATCCACAAGTGTATGGGAAAATGAAAGTTTCCTGCAGTTCTTGATAAGGGATTTCACCGTTGTCATAATTTTTGGTACAATGCACTGTGTCAGTGTTGGTAAACTTTCATTATAGACACCCTTTTTCTTTTAAAAGGATATAGCCCTTAGCTCTTAGGTCTCTTCTGTAGTTAACCATTGATGACCTAGTAGTTTGTTTTGGCTTAAGTAACTGATTCCAGCTGTCAATTTTAACTCTGCCTTTTAGGTAGACTTTGGACTCCCAAACTGCTTTTCAGCAACTGGACAGAGGTGTATCAAAAATCACGCTTTGGCAGTATGACTTTTTGTAGCAAATTCTGTAAGTATGAAACTAAATATAGTACATATAAAGGCCTTGTCAATTGTTATTTGTTGTATCAGATGACCCTGATATTATGTGTACATGCACTACTAATAGTAGGATCTGACTAGTAGTGGTACAAGGAGGGCAACAACATTCTTTATATATTAATGGAATTCATTGACAGTTGTCTAGCAAAATGATTTTGATCTAGTAGAAGAAAAGAATATCTGTTTTAAGAAAAAAATAGAAGTAATTTTAATTTATAATTATTTTCAAATAATTTTCTAAATTTTGGTTATGCACATACAGGAAGAATAAACCCAAACTGAAATATAAAACCAAAAAAAGCCCCTACCTACAAGTAAATACGAATCAAATTATGTTAGTGACCAGGCTTGTTAATTCAAGAAGAAATTTAAAAGAAATGAAAAATGGTACCAGAAAAACAATTGAGAGGAGCCAGTATGAATACTCTTGCAGAAGAGAGTAATATAGTCATACGTAAGGGAAGGAATGGAAACCAGATGTCTGATGTGGTTATTCTAGAACATCTACAGAAAACCTTTTATTTGATCATGTTATAGCAAAATATATAGAGTGAGATCTGAAAATGTGTTCTTCAAATTATATAAATTCTCAGCAACCCATAACCATTTGTATCTGTCACAACAGCTGAAAGTAGAATCAGCCAGAAAGGCAACACAAGACCCAGATGCCACTGCCAGAAAAAAAATCGAAGCATATCATCTGTGTCTTGTGCCTGCCAAGCTCAACTCTTTAGTGGTGACCAGCTCAGTCTTGGAATAGAAAGAAGAAGAGAGATTAACAAACATTAAAATGTTCTTTCTTATAGATAGGTACATAAAGAGATGGCCCAAGGCATTCAATACTGCTTGCTGATATTGAAAAGGGAAAATGTGTCTAGAAAATTCCTTCCTTTTCACTTTTACACACACTGTGCATGTGCGTGCCAGGTAGGATTCAGGTGCAGATTTAGAGTTTCACATGTTACTCTGGTTAGATCATGCTCGCTGAAAAACATTCAGTGCTATCATTTTCTCTACTCCAGGAACTTCTCTACGGTAAAATATGAACAAAGCTAAAGAGAAATGTAGGAGCGTATTTTGTAATCTGTTTTCATTGATAAGGAACAAGTTTTTTTTTTTATTTTCTCTGATTAATCAGTTCCATGTGATTTCCTATGCAGGATCAGCAGCAACGTCTGTAGTTACAGTTACATACATGTTCTTATTTCCAATATTCACATTTCAGTGGCTTCTGATCTTGTGCAACTTTTACCTTTTCTTTTAAAATACACCAAGCTTCTGCTCTGTTTGGAAGGAAATTGCCTCACAGGTATAGGCGAAGAAGTAGTTTAGCCATTTTTAGAAAGGAGAATCATTTTCTCATATATGTTTTTTAAAAAAAAATTCAGCAGATATTCGAGTTTTGAAAAATGTTTACATTTAATACTATACCTCTGTAAGGTTGCATTATGTTGAAGACATAGTGAAAAAAAATTAATGTTCATTGAATTTTTATGAGACTGAAAATAGTATTCAATTGGCGAAAAATAAAATGTAATAAAAAAAGATCATAGTTCTCTTATTGTGTCTAAGTCAGCTGTATTATGAAAAATACACTGAAGATATTAATGGATGGAGGCCAAAGTCATATTTTTAAACCTGTGCATTTTTCAACTTTCAGTAAATTCACCATGCTCTCAAAAGATGTTAGAATTTACTCATATTCCAACCCAGCTATCATCCATATGAGGGATTCTGCAGCTAGGAAGACATAAATAGTATTCCTTAGTTTCTGTAACAAGAGATACCCACACCCACTAAAATATCTAGGCTGAGGAAGACAGAAATAGCTGTCAGGCAAAAAAAAAAAAAACCCAACAAAAACCTCCTGCCAAACCCAAAGCAGTACACTGTAATTATCTCACAAATCACACGTAAACCCAAGATTATCAGAATATTCTTCTGCCATATGATTTAATTTAAGATAATATGCCAAAATTTCTTGGAATATTACTTTAACTATGATATTTTATGAATCCTCAATAATCAGGATAGTCTCTTGATCTATTTCTTTAGAAGATTTTCTAGGTTTTCAAAATCTCCAAAATTTTCAAATGCACTTAGAAACCATGTTTAAGCATGACATTACCTTTACTAGAAAGACATTCCTTTGATAATGATAGCAGAATTGCCACTTGATCAGTGTGGGAAAGAAGACAATATTGAGAAAATCAGTTAGGAATATAAACGCCAGTTATAGACAAGTTTGGTCTTTAATTGTCATTTTTATCCACACATGGTGCAGGAGCTGTCTGCTTGATAAAAAAATGCACATTCAAAGATTTCCATTCAGCAAAGTCAACTGCTGTAATTTGAAGTACAGGAATGCAGTTGTCCGTCCCAAAGTCAACTAAAAACACTTGTGTAGAAACAGGAAGGGTGGAGCCCTTGAGGATAGGGCTCACTTGCCCTGAGGTGGAGGCTGTGGTCAAATGCTCCTGTTTGTTAGAAAACATGAACACACACCCCCCCCCAAGAAAACAAACAACTTCTCTTGGCTATTTCAGGAAAGATTTTTCTAGATTTTGAGCAGAGTACCTGTCAAAAAGTGTAAATAAGAAGAAGGTTTTCATATGCGTAGAATCAGAAGTCCAAGAAATAGATTACTGAGAATGACAACCATAATAGTCAGAGTATTTTGCAAACACTTTTGATTATATGAGCTGTATTTAAAATAGTGTTCAGGTTCTTTAAATAAAACTTGAGTCCTTGCTCAAAATGTGTCTGTATTATATTCATTTCCTAAACCACTTTGCTATATGCTTGTACATTGTTAAAAGAGGATTTTCTCACAGAAATTTAATATTGAAACCATTATTTAGTAAACTCTATCATATATTGCTATACATGGAATATGTTTGTAAGAAGAGATATAAAGCCAAAGTGCTTCAGTAACTTGTCCAAGGCTCCAGAAAGATTCTGTGCCTGCCATGATGACAGAAACATTTTCTTTGGCTTTTATCTAGACTCCAAGACCCATCAGTAGTTTAGAAGATGCATATATACTTCTTCCAACAACTGGGAGGTTGGGATGGGGCTGGTTTTTAACTGCTCTATAGCCACAGCTCCATTTGCTTGCTGCTGTAAAATGTATTTTTCATGAAGCAGAGCCCAGGAAAGGCAAAGACTAGCCAGCAGCATATGCATTTTCATGCCATATGTTTAGAGTAGTACTTTACAGACTCTTCAGTGACTTCTTCTCCTGGTGGTCCATTTGTCATTGGACTCCAGAAGTACAGTTTGCAGGGCTCTTTAATGTCTTGAGAGATTCTCAGACTCTGTAATGGTTATGCTGTATATGTTCTGCAAGATAAACAAATCAACAGCTTATGGGAAATTTACTACCACTTCTCACAGTCATTTTGAACCCTAATTCTTCACTCAGTTCTTGTATTGTAAGAAAACAAGTTCAACATCCAAATTTTTGTGGTGGTGTCATCAAATTATTAATTTTTAAATGGTGTCTTTTCAATTATTTCAGTGGAAAATCAAGAATGCAGACAGTAAAATAGTTCAAGTATTATTTATTTAGCAATGAAGTTTAACTTCTTTTTCACTCCACATATTTTCGACTCTTACAGCAAAAGGTTTTCACAGTGGAAGTTAACCTGACTTTTTCCAGCTAATAGTATACTCATTTAAAAAATAGTCCTATCACAAAAATGTTATGAATTTGAAACACTAATGCGTGAAGGACTGTGGCTTTTTGTTTATAGCCTTTCTCAGTATATGCAGCCCTGGTCTGGAGGTTACATACAAAATTCATTGTCTCCTTTTGTCCTGAGGGATTTGCATAAGAGCTGTGTGTAACAGCACAAGAGTTGTTTTGGAGCAAAGTGTTTCCATTTGGTCTGTGCACTCCAGACCGTACAGGATGTTTTAGAGGACCTTGAGATGTTACTTACTCGTGGCTGATCTGTAATGAGAAACAATATAACCATGTCAGCTGTGCCAGACTTTTTTAAATGTTTCAGAAAATGCTGTAAGTGTTGGTTTCATTTCCTCTCATGGAACACCTTAATAACAGTGTCCTTCTAAATTATAATTGCAAAGTAAGTATACAGCTGTCTGGAAAAACAAATAACAGTGAAAGTAAATGCATACAAAGTTGGAATCAAATAAAATTACTAATTACAGCAAAAGTGTCGCATGCCTTCTTCACGGAACATGCTGTATATTCAGCACCTGAACATCAGGCATCTTGCAACCTGAGTCACTTGTTGCTTCTAAAAATCCTAGCCTGTACTTCTGTGTTGTTATGAAGAGATTTTTGTTTTGTTTGTTTTATTTTTTTCTGGATGCAAATGTAACTTTAACAATGTAAATTGTTACTGGCTGAGTATGGCTAGACTGGACTGATATTGATAAAGCCAAGAGTGGTGTAGGCTTCCAGCATTCATCTCAGTGACCTGGTAAGTTTGCAGTTGAAGATCCATGACCTTCTGTTTCCTCACAAATGCAATGCATGGCCCAGTAGTACTCCAGTGTGTTTCTGAAATAATGTCTGAATTCACATTAGGCCCTGCAGGAACTAAAACAAAATTAAACTAATAATAAGAAATCCCAGAGTTCTTGGTGTTTTTTATTGATTTGTCTCTCCATTCTTCAGATCCTCTGTTCCCAGTGCTGATGTATCCTGACCCCATTTATTTATTAAACATGCTGATTGTTATAACTGAAATAATATCTGCCTGAATTTACCCATCTGTCCCTGAAGTACTGACATTCACGCTCTACTTCCTCTATATGACTTCCTTAAACAGAAGATAATGGTTCCATTTTAGGTATCAGTATCTATTACAGTTCTGCCCTTGGCATTGTAAGTCACTAAGTCTTACTTAAGTTTTGTGAAAAATTACCTTAATTTCTGCACACAGTGCTTCTACGTATATGAAACTGCACAGTAGTTGAATGGGCAACCTAGCTTTCGCTGAATTAGCCCAGCCAACATCTCCTAAACCCCTGAACAAGGGAGGTATTCAAGCAAGGAGCTGATGTCAATTTTCATCAAACGAGAAAGGGAGCCACCTAAACGTGATGAGACGGTTGAACCTGGAGTTCCAGGGGATGGCAGCTCTTAGGGCAAAAAGAAAGGATATAACTTCATCCATTCAGGATGACCAGTTGCTTAACATTAATATCAAATCAACTATTCAGACAAGTATGTTGAAAGAATAGCTCATTATCTCATTAGTTTTCTTGGCCTCTTTGATTTCCTGTCTCACTTCATGTTTACCATTCACAGTCTTAATGTATTTTTAAGATAGCTCTTAGGTAATATTGAAGAAGTGACTAATTTTTATTATTTATAAATTTTTTAATGTTATTGACTTTTGCAGTAATTTTTATATAAAACATTATGAAGAACTTTGAAAATATTTGCAAAGCTTTTCAAGAGCTGAACATGACAGCCTTTTGCCTTTTCCCACAGAGAAATGAGACAACTATTTTTTTTGGAGGAAATATCTAGGTTCATGGATCTTCTACCAGTTTTAGAGACAGGATTTTAACTCAGTTTTCTACCTTTAGTAGCCTGATCCCATTAGGTTCTAACGTTTACTTCATGTTTTTCTCACACCCTCCAGTGGGGGCTGTTTAATACAAATATGTAACTAACATCTAGTCAGACAAATACAAAAGGAAGATGGATGCTTAGAGGAAGCTAAAAAAAAAGAGTGTGTTTGAGGGGGGAAAGGAGTTCTAGTCTCTGGTGTCTAGGGCATTTACTTGTAATAGAGTAGAGACCATTTCCAGTGCTTACAGTGACAATATGTGATTATTTTGTGATAGATATAAATTGCTTAAACAGGAAAGATGGAGGGTACAGTTTCAGCATTAACTCTATCATGGAACTGCAGACTGAAAGGGACTCACACCTCAGGAGAAAAATAATTTAGTGGTTAAAATATTCTCTTGGTCACCTGGAATTAAACCCTGCTCTAAACAACATAAAGGATGTTCTCTGACTTTTTCTATTGAGCTAAACAGAAAAATATCGAATTTACAGATCTGCTTGAAAATAAGTGAGACAGCTGCTAAAATGTTGGATGCAAATTATACATCTTATGTAAATTTGTGTCTGTTTTTCTTAGTTACACTTCTTCACTGAATTCAACTACATATAATTTAAATTAGATGAGTGAAATGAACACAATGTCAAGTATTTCTGTACTAGCAGGAAAGATTTATAAAGGTGAGGTGTTCTTATGATATGTCACCTTTCATCTTAAGTATTTCACTAACAGTATATGAAACAATCACTGAAGGGAATAAACTATTCTCCACTTCTGTTTTGGTTGGGACAGGACATAAACCAGTAAGTTTAAACTCTAGCAGGGGAAATGTAGGCTTGGCATTAGAGAAAAAACATTAGAGATGTAAAGGAGTTATATGCTGGAATAGATTGCTGAGGAGGTTGTGTATGTCCACCACAGCAGTTTTTCGTTTGATAGACTTTTGTCAAAATCTATTTCTGTGCAGTTGGTACTGTCTGGGAAAAGAGAATAGACCAGAAGACGTTGTGAGGTCTTTTCCACTTCTGTTTTTCTGTGACTCTATAAAAAGCAGTGAACACTAAGGTGGATAGTAACAGTTGAATAGATGATCAGTTCAGAGCTTCCCCTTTCAGTACAGAAAAGAAAAAATTTTCTGTAAGTTAGCATGGAAAAAAACTACCTTAAAAAGAAACTGTAAGATATTTTTAATATCAATACTTTAATACTTAAAAATCAATATTACCAGTTGGGGGCAAGGATTAGAGCTGTGTATGAAATATATGCTTTCTACTGAAGTTATCAAACTACCAGTTGTAACTACACCAGAAGGTTGAAAAGCTAAAATAAAATTTCAGCCTGTAATGGCAGGGAAATTAAACAGTTCAGCTAGTTCAGACCATTCAAACAAAATTGTAATCACATAATAAATGTCACACTTGTTAAAAAAAGAGGTAATACATTTATAAACAATTCTATATATAGTAACCTGTTTTGTTTATCTTCCAAACTAAAAACTTTATTGCTCAAGTCATTAAAACTATTTTACAGGGAATGCAGAGAAAAAAAAATTCTCCAGCAGAGAAAAGAACAAAACATTACAGTATACAAATCATCTTGTTTACCTGAGTTGTCTAAATAAAGTGAAGTAGGCAGGCATGCATAGAGTTTTCATGTACTAGCCATTAAAGGAGTAATCATCAAAACTGTTGAAGCTAAGTCTGAAGCAGTCAAAAAAGACAGCTGGGACTGATCATCAGATATGTTCCAGTTCTAATATTTAGATGTAGGTCTAGGGTCTAGGTTTAGTACAAAGAATTGTTAAGGTGTAGTGTGTTCTTATCCTATGCTGATGTAATCCTCCTGAAATTGCTGCAGCACTTCCTCACCTGAGTAGGGATGTGAAAGTAACAGTATGTTAGTCCTACATCCTTTTCATGCAGCAGTGATAAATCAAAGTTCCTGGGATAGTAAAGCCTCAGAACAACAAGCCCCAGGGAGATGTTCATTACTTGTAACTGGAAGACACTCCAATGTAGTGGTGAAGAGCATGACTCTTCAAGGACTTGAGCAATTAAAATAATAGAGTAAGCTGTGATAGTATCATACTTTCACAATTCTACATGTTACACACTCATGTTGTACTGACTTTCACAAATAGTGATTGTTAAAAAAATAAAATCTTACAACCTTGGCATCAGTTAATGGTCATGTGTGAAATCAATTTTCTTGAACTGGATGGTTGATTAATATCCAGATCATGATAGGAGTCTGCATCACAAGGATTCTTGCAGTGGCATGTCCGTCTGATTTGGGTGAGAGTCCCCAAGCTGCTCTTCTGCTCAGTTCTTGTAATCCAGCTGTCCCATGGTCCTTCATGACTACTCCAGCACATGCATGATTTATTGCTATTAATTATCTGAACTAAATACAAAACACCTCTTAAATATCCCCCAATAATCTAGAAAAGATGTGACCTTTACTGCATCTTCAGGAAGAGTTTTGATTGGTTGATAACATAGGTCTTATTTATGTAAAACATGATCAGTTTTACAGGAGGAGATGACTAGGAGAATATCTAGAAGGAATGGTGTCATGGGTTCTGCTGGGATAGGGTTAATTTTCACAAGAAGCCAGGAGGGCTGACACAAACTAGCAAATCAAACAGGATATTTGATACCATATGACATCATGCTTGGTGTTTAGGTAGGTGGGCTGGCTCAGGAAGGATGATTTGCTACTTGGGAGCAAGATGAACACTGGGCAGTGAGAAAATTGCACTCTGTCTGCTCTTTTTATCAGTATTCTTGTTGTTATTTTCTACCTACTTTGCTGTTCTGTTAAACTGTTTTTGTCTCCACAGATGAATTTTGTCTCTTCCTTCCAATTCTTCTCCCCACCCAGCTAGGGAGGGGTAGAGTGAGAGAGGGACCAACGGGGTTCTTTGTTGCCAGCTGGGGCTAAACCATGACAGTCCTTTTTGGCACCCAACATGGGGCTCAGAGGGGTGAGATAATGGCAGGTCTGACCAGAGTGTGTTAAAACCACTTGTTTACAATTTGTTACATGCACTTATAATTTAGTAGTTGCTGGTCACAATGTTGTTTTATTTGGTCGCATGGTTGTGTTGTGTAAATTCTTGTTGTATGTCTTCCGTAAGGTGCTGTTTATCACTGCTCGGAAAATGACCAGGGTTATCATTTTGCTGTACTATGTAATATCAACTTACAATAAGGTGATATCACTGGCCATAAATTTAAGGGTGTATTTTTATGAGGTATTGCTATCACGCTCTTACCTTGGGCACTATCTCTCAGAATTTATTACTAATTACATCCAATTTATGAGGAAGATGGGGGGGGGTAATTTCCACCACTCTTTCACCTCCCCTTTCTTCTTCAGGCTAGATACAACAGCTTTTGAGAATCTTTGGGATGTTCAAGCCAGCATGCTCCTATTGCTATGTATCCTGGATGTGTTTCAGGTCCTGTTTAGGGTTAAACAACTATTTCAAAATATCATCCAGAGATTTGCCCCAAGTCTGGATATCTGTGGGTGGCAGGGCATGTGGGATAGTGTGGACAAGTATCTAGGACAGTGGACACCTCTCGTGTTTTTGAACCTCATCCCTGAATAAGTGCAAAATCCTGATGAACTAGTAAAATATTTGGAAAAAGTACGCTGTCACTCAGTTCCAGAGAGACACAAATTACTGCAATGTGCTGGGGCCTGGCCCATGCTTACCAAATGGCCCTGCTCAATGCTATTCAGTACTCCCAAGGGAAAGAGTTGGAAAACAAAGCCGTGGATGTTATCTACCTTGACTTCAGCAAGGCTTTCGACACAGTCTCCCATGATATCCTCCTAGGGAAGCTGAGGAAGTGTGGGCTGGATGAGTGGTTGGTGAAGTGGATAGA
>Ga0065711_1010154_pt1 | contig 17966 bp, 12 predicted proteins | sample Hoacrofraction12_FD_59098 | JGI IMG/M metagenome (GOLD analysis project Ga0065711, IMG submission 59098) | Hoatzin crop microbial communities from Cojedes, Venezuela - Epithelial fraction 12 v2 (version 2) | ecosystem: Host-associated > Birds > Digestive system > Esophagus > Crop | place...
GTCCAGGTCACGCTGAATGGCAGCACAGCCTTCTGGTGTATCTACCACTCCTCCCAGTTTGGTGTCATCAGCAAACTTGCTGAGGGTACATTCTAACTCTTCATCCAGGTAATAACTGCTTTTTTTTTCTTTCAGTATAACAATAGTTGTGACTGAACATAACAATAAATTGAAGTAATTATTCTTAGCTGCATTACAGGAATCTTTGTAGCTACTTTCCCTTTCCATGCTCCTCCTATAGGATCTAGTTTATCCTCCCGTAAGCTTTGAGTGCTGACCATGAGGTTTTTCTTCACTAAAACATGTCAGATTCCACATCACATTTTACATTTTTGTTTGTATTTTAGTCTCTTTTTTTATGAGCAAAATATTGTTCTCACATCAGGCAGCATTCCTACAGTTCATAGTAGTATCAACATTAGTATTAAAAATAACGACTTAGGTGTCCTCAAGCCACTGCCCTAAAGCAAAGAATTCTTTAAGAAAAGATTGTCTACTTGTACATAAGCCTTTAGCTGTACGCATCTTTCAAGGCTTCTGTTTGTGCTACAAGGGTTAGAAAAATATCTTAGAAACCACGACTTTCTTGGAATTTTTTGATCCAAAGAAGTTCAGAAAAATATCAAATAGAAGGTAATTCATCATAAGAGATTTACATCTATTTACATCTGTTCCTACAGCTACTGAAATCCAGACTGCTGTTCAACTAATATTTGGCAGTGTTTAGGCCCAATAGTTAAAAGAAAAAGCATATCAAGATTAGAAAATTATTTCTTGTTTTCAATCTAAGATATCCTGAAGGTGGCTACTTTTTTTAGATTGTTCTTAGATTGCAACTCTACTTGTCAGAATTCACGCTTTAACTACTTCAGATACTACCAAAGTATTTAACATTATGTATACTAAACTTCTCTGTGCCTCGTCTTACCACTCTAAAATGAATATCTCATAATAATTACCAAACTTCTTTCACAGAGTTATTAAGAACGTTAGTTAATTAATGTTTCTAGCACTCCTGAGATTCTCAGATGAAAAAGGTGTACATATAAGAAGGGCTTTGAAGAATCTTTGGATTCACTGTCATCTAGAAGAAATTTTATATTGTTATTCTTAGATTCTCTTTTCTTCAGTTCACTATTTTATCTTTTACTACAAGTTGCCATTTGCTTCCAAGTAACTTAACTGATTTGAAATTCCATATTATAACTTGCTTTAGAAAAAATGTTAATTGCATCCATCACACATTAATCGGTTGTGTCCAGGCAATACAGGTGAGGTTAGATCATGTTTTTGCAATCACCCCTGTGCAGACTCACCATCTTTCACCTCCTTCCTTCCTGAAAGTAGCCACATAAGTCCGAAAAAGATGCATAGCAGCATAATTATTCCTTAACTCCTGACACCAATCAGACACCTCACCAGAATCTGTTCAGTGGAAACAGCAACTCACAAAAACACATATTAAATCTACCCTGATCTTCCTGCTACTGTAGTTATGTACTTTGACATTCAGCCCCTACTTTCTCCTGGCAATCATTCTGAATTAACAACAGAGGAACAAACAATATTATAAAATATGGTCTAGGCATTAAAAAAAAAATCAAGAATATATGATTATGAAACGGTAAAAAAAAAGAATCAAAGAAATTCAACTCTGCTATATTGTGTATATCAAATGTATGCTGGTTTCCTTCCGGCAGTTTTCAGTGGAAAGACAGTCCTTTCACTTACTTGAAGTTGTTAACTGAATGTTCCCGAGAGACATCCATTTAGTGTCTATAACAATTATCTAAAAATAAATCTTACCAAGTACAGTAGGATAAATAATTTTCAGAATTACATTCAGAATTTAAGATCATGACATTTGATTCATCAGAGATTACAGACTGACATTAAAAACAGTCTTTTTGTAACTTTCTGAATATCGGATTATTAGCTAACAAACTTAAATAGTTTAATAACCTAATATTAACTTAAAAACAAGATATTACCTTCAAAAAAAAAGTTTCCAGAACGATAAAATGCAGGTTTGGTCACTGAAATATACACCTTCAAGAAATACATGCAATTATGACAACAGTGTGCATGCTTTCATGATTCTTTTGATTTTTATTTACCACTGAATCTGACACAGATTCTGACTTCTGTTATATCCAGGATAACCCCAAAGATTTATTTCACTAACCTGAATCTGATTTTAGCTTTATAATTCAGAGTTTGGACTTAATTTTATTATTTAAGCATACTTAGCCATATTAATAATTTCACTGTCACACAACAGCACTATATTTGCCCTGTGTGTAAGTACTTATGAGTTCATATACTACCTGTTTTAACTTATCATCTGATGTGGAAATACAGACCAATTATATATACCATTGGCTTCCACCGCTTACTGAGCAGCACCACTGTGAACCCCATGCTACCACTGCAAGAGTACCATCCAGTCCAGACTCAGACAGCTCAAGGGAGGCAAATGAGACAGAAGTCATTGGGAAAACAGAACTGTTTGTGCAGCTGCTTGAAAAAATTTCAGTTTTCTGCCAAATGTTTTTAGCTGAAAACTTCTTGACTTCTGTGTTTCAGCCAATTCTGAAACTCCCACACAAAAAGCCACTTTCTGAATTGTTCTACTGAAGAAAAAAATTGGTAAAAGCATTGTTTCTAGCTTCAACTTTGTGTGGATATTTATACCTCTGGAAGTTAGTGCATACTAATATGCCTGAGGATATTTTTCCCTTTAGTACTTTTTTCAGTTTGCCTTACACAGACCTTCATCTGTTCCTTGCTAACTCATTCCCTTTGAGACAAAGTAGTCAAAGATTTCCCCATAGCCCCTTCATTTTGGCCCCTTCAGGTCGCTGCAGTAGCAGAAAATTGTTAAGTTTTTAACTCCAGTAGCCAGTGGGCTACTGATTAAAAATGAAATTAAAAAATTAAAAATGAAAAAAATGGAACTATATGCAAAAATGAAGGGAAATAAAAAGAATGCTAATAAACATTTTTATTCTCTTGCAGGGGGCAGCTGACTTACCATGTTGGCATGAATGAGGTCAGTAATAATAGTAAAATATTTCATTTTCACTCTATTTATAGGACCAGAAAATTTTCTATTCCAATGCTACCAGACCAGAGCTGTTTTATACATGTTACTACATTTCTGCATTAAAATATGTGAGATTTCTGAAGAAGGTTTAGCATAGTAGTACAAAAACTGCTTAAAGCACTTGACAGATTTTAGAAATAAAATTATACACACAATTATATATAATTCATAGGTACATAAAATATGTTTATGTCATGCTTAAATTATATATAAATTTTCTTTATTATTGTAGTAATACATTCTTATATGTTATACATATAGATACATTGTATGTTTGTATTAAAATATCATATCTATTTGTGTCTATTTAAGAGGCAGTTTCCATAATCTGATCCTTAACCTCTAAGAGTATCTCAGATTCCGTCTAAATGTACAGAAAATAACTAAAGATGGTATCACAGTTATGTAAGTGTCATAGTCACGGTGAAAACAGGAACACAAACATTGGCCTGCACAGCACAGATACAGAAGGTTTAGGATGACTTAATAAAGCCTTTCAACACCTGCAACAAGGTTCTTGGGAAGCTAAAACTTTTTACAGAGATGTCTGGCAGGAGGATGAGAGACAACAGACATGAACTAAAATGGGAGGTTCTGACTTGACATTAGGAAAATAGTTTTTGACAGTGACAGGACATCGAAGCAGTGAAACAGGTTGCCCAGGTAGCCCAAGAAGTCTCCACAACTTGGAGGTTTTCAAAACCCTGAGAAACCTACTTTGAACTCAGTGCAGGTCCTGCTCTGAGAAGTGGGTTGGACTGGATCCTGGGTCCTGTCCAACCTGCATGAGTCTGCGATTCTATGACATGTCTGTGTAAAAGCCAAAAGTATAATTTCTTACATTTACAGATTCTGAAGCACTCCAAAATCTGGACTTTTACTTTCTTTTTCGCTAGAATTTTGATGTTTAAAATGAGAAAGGAATCCCAAGGATACAGGATAAACATACTCAAAGTCTCTGGCTGCCTTGGAAGAGAACTGACAGATGATCACAATCCAGTCATTGCGACAGAGTTGCTACTTGACTCCTACACTGTGGTCACTTCCTGTAAATGCATTCTTCAACAGAACCCACCACCTCCCAAAAGCGGTGGTTTAAGCTTTGACAGGGCAGAGGACCATGCTAAGACTTACAGTCCCAATTCAGAAGTGGTGGGTGAGAAATAGGGTATGCCAGGCCTCCATGCAGTTATTTACACCTGGGAGCATTGAGGCCTTCCACAGCTGTTTATATTTATTCTAACTACCTGTTTGACTTAGTCGACCAACCTGAATAACTTCCCTCTCAAGCCAAATGCAATACTGAAGCACAAAGTTTAAATGAAAAACAAAAGCTCAAGAGATACCGAAGTTAATAGAGTCTTTAATTGCAGGTCGTAAAGAGAACCTCTTTCTCTTCAGCAAGGAGGGCCTTGCTTGGCTGAAACACATTCCTTAAGCCTGGGAGATCCTTCAGCAAAGTGTACTGTCAGTTTCAAGTTGCTTTTCCACTGCCGGAGTGTTTCTATACAAAGCCATGATGAATGAAAACCGAGTTACTCCCACCACGGTTTCTGGTGCCTGGTGATTTGTACCTCTGGTAGCATACATGTAAAATCATGGCTGTGAGCAACCCACAAGTGACAGCTAACAGGTTTCACACCTCAGTGGTGTGGGACACCGTATAACCTGAGACAGAACAGCACTGTCTCATGATCCTGAAGGATCAGCGCATCCTGTGCCTCCCTTCTCTGTTCTCATGAGATAATCTGTTTTCACACATCCAGCTGCAAGAGATCCTGGAAAACAGCAACCGTGAACTGGCATTCGCAAAGCCACGAATCCAAAGCTGATTGGCTCTAGTAGCTATTGTATTAGTATAAAAGGTATTCACTTGAGCAATAAAATGATTCTGATCAAGCTCAAGATCGGGGTCCATGAAGTCATTCACCACACAGCAGTAGATTTGGAGTGGCTTAGGAACTAGTTGATACTTTTCTATTCTCAGATGATTCCTCTCCTTTTACGGATATTAAATTCTGTGGTGTAATCACTAAGAAGTCTTTCATAATCTTCTTGCTCAGTGATGAATACTCAGATCATCTGCGATTAAGCTGTAACTAATTATGAACAGCATTCCTTACAAGCACATCCACTTTTATGAACAAAGCTAGTTTTTGCAACAGTTTTTCCCCCTCACAGGTGTTTGACGTATGGTTGGACTAAACAGGCTTCAGTCAGTGGTCCCCTTCCATCATTGCACAAGTGGGTCACTGCAACGTCGTAGAAAGTAGGGTGCCTTCTGCATTATTCCTAGACACAAGAAACCCTGAAGATACCAGAGTTCTCCTGTAATTGGGCATGGCATAAGCCTCAGGATCCTGCTACATTGTTTTCACAAAGGACAATATAATGCTAGTCTTGAATTGTAGTGTCTAGGATTATCTTCAGCTGTGTTTAAGAAAAATAATAACTAAAATGCTGCAGAGGGGATTTAAAACACCATTGGTCTTTATAAAATGGGAAACATACAGATTTATTATAGAGCTTTCTATAGTTTAAAAATGCTTCTGTAAATAGATCACGGGACTTGTGTCTGTGAGGACATACAATATCTCAGAAGCAGCAATACACATATATTCACTGAAACAGAAGCCAAGCGTTGTTAATGTAACTCCCCCCCCAAAAAACAGGAGACTTGCTTTCACTCCGGTAGTCACACAGCTGCAGAGATTGCGCTTTTGCAGAAATTGCCGGGGGGCATTAAAAGCAGGGCTGTTGGGGTTTTCCCCCTTAGTGCTCCTTAATTTTTGTCTCGTCCTGCCCCCTGGTGGGAGCACAGGCCGTGGGTCTATTGGTTTCACAAAGGCACATTTGTACAGCGTAACCCCAAATTACACTGCATTTCTTATAGAGCTATTTGTGAAAAAGAATGCCTATAACGACATAGGAAGGATTTCATTAAATACGAAGGGAAATACAGTATTGTTATTATTTAATAAAAGGCTATGTGTTGATTAATCTAAAAATCAGCAAAGAACCTACAGAATTTTCACAACATGGCAATAAATATCCTTTCTATTCTAGATAGATATTGAAGAGTCACAATTATATTAGAATGGATAGTAAAAAAATACAGACAAACATACAATGTTCATTATTCAATGGTGTTTTAGTAAGAGCTCAAGATATAGCATCACCTATAGCATGAGTGAAAGTTTTTTTATTTATGGATTACATAAATTCCTTTTTTTAATTCTATAAGGATCAAACAAAAGATGATAGCACAGACCTGCTGTGGCTCACAGCTTGGTAGTTGAAAAGGTACTTTAGATCTAATAGGTAGGAAGGACAAAAGCAGAATCAAAGGCCTTAAAAATGTTAACACTTGCCATCCATTTAACTGCTGCAATTCTGCTCTCACTGGATGATTTCCTCCAAGTTGCAAAATAAGATACCACCAGCACAGATAAATATTAATTTTAACCTCTTCAGCACATTCAGCCATGTTAAGATTATTTTTGACACAGCTGTATTGCAACCTCCATTCCTTCATCCCATTTCGGCTCAAAACACTTCCGTATACTCATGAACTCCCTCAGGCAGCCAGGTCACCCACTGGCATTTCAGCTTTCTCTTGCCCTGAGCTCCAGGTGCTGTAGACTCCAATGGATGCAGGCAGCACATTCTACACTAGAGCCATAGTGCAAGTGGGGAAAAAACACACACAAAAAAAAAATCCTTCAGCCTTACTCAGTTCACTGGAGGTTTGACAGCAAAAATACCAGCACTGCAGTCTCTGAACACACCAGAGCCTTTGCTCAAACAACGTCTGCAAGGGCTCACTGCCACGACAATAATGGCAAGACCACGGTGTGACATTGGAGTACACTGACCTCCCCACACTCCAGGAACCACCGCAGGCCTCTTGATAAACCAGAACAGTCTCAGACGCAGCCAGAGCCCTGTCCTCCTTGCGTTCTTCAGGTGCATCTGCCTTTATCATCCGCTCTGAGACCAAATGGATTTTTACACCTTTCCTTGGTTTGCTGCTGCAGAGAACAAGAGTTACTTTTTAACGCGTATATATATATGCAAGCTGATAGAAAAGCTCAATCCAGTTCTTACCCAGACAATAGAAATCACAAGTAACTGTAGGGGCATATGTAAGAACAAAACACTAAAATACAGAAAACAAAACATTAAAATTCCAGAAAATGCCAGAAACCGGAGCAGAGGCTGCATGATTTCCGTATACATTGTGGCCCGGACTCTCAGCTGGTATAAAGCAACATAATTTCCACTGCCTTCAACTGAACTGCTTTGTACTCACCAAGAATTCGGCCATGTGTGACAGCTTTGGGCAAAGGGAGGTTAGGCCTCTTATTGCAGTTACATAACAACTTGCCTAAGTTGTGAATTTACAAGTTGCAATCAGACTGGTCTATCCTGCAGAGGCATGTGAAAATGCCCCAGGCTATGTGACACAGAATTACACAATGTCCTTGACTGATCAAAAACCTGGTAAGAAAGGGTAGGTTGCAGACGAAGATGAACCCCCAGCTGCAGAATAAAACTAGAATGTTCAGAGAACAATTTCTTACAACTGTCTTACGACTACCAGAGCACAGTCTTTTCTCTACTTATCCACCCAACCCATACTAATTTGTGCTCAGGCATTTAGGGATTATATGTCTTTATGAAGCCCAGGTACTGGAGTACATAGGATCGTGTTTTCAGCACAATTTGATGGCTTATTTTAATAATGCTTTAACCACACAACTAAAATCTGATGAAATCTCAGTTTGGTTAAGTTCAGATAAATTGCCAAGAGTATGAATAGGTGCTATAAAGTCTAATTAAAAAAAAAGACCTCTCACTCTGTTTACACTGAAACACAGAAAGGATTCTGGTTCATCTCCAGTGACTGTACTTCATTTACTTGCTGATTTATACACATTTATATTCTAAATAATTCAGATGAGGATCTGATTCTGCAGTCCCTGTTTGTGTCAAACCAGATACACTCAGGTGAATAACAACATTGATTTTCTAACTGCATTCAGAAAATAAGTAGGAAGATTTTCAAGGTGAGAAAGTATCTTATTTTTTATGGTACTTTGGATTATAAAACCCTACCATGCTTGAAGTTGTTTGGTTGGGCCATCCAGCCCACAAGCAGGTTTCTTGACATGCTCAGCGAAGAGGTAGATAGCCAAACCCCTCCTACTCACAAACAGCCTGTGAGCCAGAGCAATCTTCCTGAAGCAAGCTAGGATAGCACAGGTCTGCCCCCCCCCACTAGGCCACAGAAAGGACCCCCTCAGGCACCAGCCTCAGTGTTCAGTTCTGCAGAACCTACAGAATGGAAGAAATTCCCAGCCAGCAAGCTCTGCAGCTTTGAAGACCTCTCTGTGTAACACCTCTCGTTTTACCTACTGTAATGCTCCAAAGTTTTTGTCTCAAAGCCCAGAGTTGGAGGCAATCAAGGGAGGTGGCAAAGGCTTCAGACATAGTTCCCAGGCATGCAGCTTCACATCTTGGGACTGCTGACCAGGAGAGCTGACTTCTTTCATCAAAACAAAAGATACAGCTGGAAAAAAAAGACAAGATTTCAAGACACATAGTCCTTAATGGCTTTTCTGTGCCCAAACCCTTTTTCTCCCAACCAGCTTGTCTGTCTAATACAAGGTATCCCCTCTGCCTATCCATCTCGAATGCTTACCGAGCACTTAAAGTTATCTCAATAAAAGAAAACCTCTGGCATTAGAAAACACGGATAATTCCCTTAAAAGACAGGACTGGTTAGTACATGTGTCTTGGCTCTGGCCAGTTTTTGCTGTGGACTGCTGATGGTCCTCCCTCATCTAAGCAAAATTCCTTGCAAAACTTGTATCTGTTCTCTTTCACTAACAGCACACAGGACAGTTTCTATAGCCTCAAAAACTCCTTCCCTCAACCCATGATGGGGAAAGAGGGAAATGGACCTAAAGTATGAAGATATTTCAGTGATCTTGCAAGAAGCATGAGAAATTCTATAGAAGAGATTACTGCTGTATAATCACTAAATGGCTTCCATATAACTATTAAATGTCTGAGCATATTCACCAGAAAGACATGCTGCTTGGCAGTCCCAGTCATCCCGCTATGAGACATTACAGGACTTGGTGTTTTTGCCCAGGACGCAGCCAGCTTAAGTTACCTTACCTCCCAGACAAGATTTTAAGCTGCTTAAAGGAAAGCAGCAAAGTACATGTCACAAATAACAAAAAAAAAGTTTGCATTTCCCAGCAGTGAAGTACAGCAGAAGCCTTCAATAAGCCTCTGTGTGTGTGCATGTGCAAGAGAGTACCAGTTGTCCAGACAAATAGCAGAAAAACAAATTACAATTGCGCAGATTTTAAAAATCCATTTGAGCTCACATTCTGTAAGGTTGCACCAGACGTAACACTGCACAAAGTATATTGCAAATATTTGGTTTCACTGTAAAAAGCAAAAACCAAACTGTAGCTAATTAAATATCACACTACCTTTGGAAAAGAAAACAGAGCAAGAGAAGGCTGAGAGGGCTATCTGTACTCGACCCAGTGATCAAAAACTGTAACCATGGAACCTACCTTGCTTCTAGCACAGGGCATTGATTTGCTTTTGCACTGCCGACTGTGGTCTTGTGGCTGGGCTCTTGCTCTCTGCAGCCTTGCTGGTGGTGTTATTCACCTTCTGGGAAAGTTCCCTAAGGAGATTTTGTTGCAGTGCCTAGCTGGGATGGTCAGGTTTTCCACCTCTTCACACTCCAATCAAGTGCTTTAAGCATTATGATCAAAAAGTGAATGACCCAGTTAGGGAATTACATATTAATACTTGTACATTTTCTGTCTCTTAAGCAACTACTCTTCTCTTCTTTCTTGTTTCAGAAGGTCTAAAATACAAACACGTACATGAAAAGATTATGGCAAAAATAAACATTATTATTTCCTTCAGAGAGATATGTGCTTTCCCCTAGCTGAGATATTTTTTTGCCGTGCCTTGTAACCCGCAAATGCTAGAAAGACATTTGCACCACTTCATTGAAGAGACATGAGGGAACTTGCTGGCTTGTGTTAGGGAGCTCTCACCCCGTTCACATCATGGATCTCTTCTCCGGTGCCTGGAGCGCCTCATCGTCCCCTTCCTTCTCCAACCTAGTCTAGTGGAAGATGTCCCTGCTCATGGCAGGGGGGGTGGAACCAGATGATCTTTAAGGTCCCTTCCAACCCTTACCATTCTATGATTTTATGATTCTAACCCTGGGGGTCGCAGGGCTGTTTCTCATACTTTTTTTCCTCACTCCTCACCTCTTTGTAGCATTTTGCCCTTTCTTAGATATGCTTTCACTAAGGCGCTACCAGCTTGGCTGAGGGGCTTAGCTGAGCCCTGCTGCAGGGCAGCTGGAACCGGCTGTGCAAAGCCTCCCCGCACAGAGACCGCCTGACAGCCCCCGCTGCCAGCGCTTCACCACAGACACCCAGCACAGAGAAACCCAGTAAAGAGAAAACTCAGGACATTTTCTGGGAACCAAGACAGTGAAACTCACACTGCCCTATGAATGACAATAGTTTGCTGATTTTCCTTGATGAAAAGTGCTATTTTTCCCCACTCGCAGAAGGAACTCCTTTTCAGCAGCTGTCTGAAATTTGTGTGATCCCTTACAGTCCAAGCAAGTTGAAATTGAATTCTCCTTAGTGAAATGAGTCATTGCAATCTTCCACTCACATCCGTAATCACATCTATGCCTGCTTAACTATTTGAGCTGGTCAAAATTACGATGAAAGAAATACACTATCAGCTAAAAAGCACTTGCATGTGAGAACTGAACAGATTTTGAGAAATACAGCTGTTCCCACGAGGCAGCTGCATTGCCTGTTAGCAGATAAAGGTGAGCTGAAATTACCAACCTGGTTCTCCTAAAACATAGTTTTTACCCCATAGAGACTGTGAACTGTTGGCTTTTTATCTTAATTCAGGATGAAAAAAATTCTTTAAAGAAAAAAAAAATCACTTGAATGTTTTCCTGGAGGAAAATTCCATTTCCCAGCTGCCTTCCTAACTCCTTTGAGCAGTCTCTCTTTGCAAAAGCACTTTTATCAAAACTCTTTCAGTAGGGAATATTTTATGAAATACGTTTGAAAGATGTTCATCACTCCAAAGATGCAAACACACATCTTAGCTTCTTCCAACGAATAATGTAATTCTCCCTGTCAGATCAGCCAAACAAACACATACTTCAACAGAGCAGCAAACAACATGGCCACCTCTGTCTTCTGCTTTTCCAGCGCACACTGCTGGGAAAATGCTCACTGCTCCCTTCACAAAGCACAGGTGGTCAGCAGGACAACAAAGGATAAGTAAATATGCAAACATGAGTCTAATCTATTTCTTATCTATGACCTATTAATAAGCTAACAAATAACAGCTTGGAATTAATTGTTGAGGATACTCAGTAGACCAAGAGGAAAACAAAAAGTTAGCCTTAGAACAAATTTTCTTCTAGAAGTTGCTATATAGAGACAGAGCCTTCCTTTTGTGCACCGACTTCTTAATCATTGATAAATTTTTAATATGCTTAGCACACAAGGTCCACAAAGGGTCATTAAATCCTCTAATTTTATATTTAGAAGCCCACAGAATTTCTTCAAAACCCACAACCACCCATTTTTTACTTAAAGCAATGGAAAGTCCATCACCCCTTTTCATTGTTCCTTCCAGTCATTAATATGTCTGATTTATAAAAATTTCACCTGAAACACTACAGACCGACACTGATCTAATTGTGTGAGTCACCTTCTTCACTGCAGCAGGATTACAAATAGGAATGCTCCTCCTAACATGGCGTAGAAATGCAGTCCAGCTTCTCAGTGCTCACAGACAAAGAAGTGGACACTTCTTCCTGGGCAGAGGTGACAGTTTTGAGAGATGGTGCTTTAGAAATCATGTTGATGGCGTATGTCCTCAGAGCTGAGAGCCATCGGGGAGCCCAGTTTCATTTCCTGCCTTCACCATAGGTATCATGATTATTGTTTTTATCTTCTTACCACTATAGGAAGTCTCTGCTGCTGCTGCTGTTTGGTACCTTTGTCAGTAGATTTCCACAAGTTCTATTATGTGAAAATCTGGACCTTCATTAAAATAAAATAATGAGGTAACTTTTATACCTGCACTCAGTTACAAAAAACACATGTATTTTCAGGAAGTAGTTTATACACCTAGGAGTGATATTATTATTCCTTCATTCCTGCAACTTCTCCAAGAGAAAAAAAAAGTATTATTTATACTACAGTAGTGATTATATCCCCCTAACAGTGTCTGCTAGGCAAAGTAAATGCATGAAACAATAAAGTGACTGCTTTCCTCAGAGAGGTTACACTTTAAGCATACATGACAACAGATGGAGAAAACCCTGGAGTATTAATATTGCATGCACCACAAGGGATTATTCTCACCATGCATGAATTAGGCTGTACACTATTGTTACTTGTACTGAAAGTCCTTGGTCCAACACCACATCTTGCAGGACTGGAGGTGGAATTCGATTTTCTTTCAAAATCTGCAGATTGAGTGCTCCCTCCCACACATCTCATTATACTGTTGTCAAAGTTCATTGTCACTGGCATTGTCATTTTTGTTTTGGAAATGTTTTCAGATTGCAAGAGGCTGCAATGGAAAGGATCGCTGACAAAAATTTGGCATGCTTTTCTGTAAGCAGTAGAAGGAAAGACTGTCTGCATTGCAGGCATGGCAATCGGCATATCCCACGGGTAGGTCTACTTGTTTCCCTCATCTGAAAGCAACACAGAACATAGCTGCACCAACAGTCATCATTTACTTTCATATCAGCGCACTGGTGGTGAGCAACAGGGGAAAAGGAGAACTTAGTAAAACCTAGCATGTTATGCTTGAATATGCAGGGTCTGGAGCATTTCTGCAGCAAACTACTGACCTGAAAGTCCAGATGGTTTTTAAGCATTGTCCTTAAAAGTAATTTTCACTCTGACCAAGCCAATTTAAAACTTGTCAGGCCTGTCTACTGACAACAGCTTTTGACATACCTCAAACACATCGTAGAGTGGTTCTTATTTTTGAGAAGTTTTGTTTCTTCTTCTTACAGCTAATACATTTGAACTTCCATAGAAGGACTAATCAAACCAAAAGAATATTCTGTCATAGGCTGTGTGGACCAGATGTGCTTCTGTTGATGTTGCAGAGAGATTTATCTCAGTGGATTTGAACTGGGAACATGAAGAGGCCATATGGTAGTAAAGATAATTTACATAGCACCTTTTATCACCAAATATCACAAAGCACCTTGCTAATCGCTTACTGTACAGGAAGAATTTCACTCAGAACTGAAATGCGAATACCTTTGAGGTAAAACTTGGCAAATACATAATAGCACATAGTAATGCTATGAAACAACTTGTAGCTAGTTGTGAAGAATAAAGTCATAGCAAACTGAAATCATGAGAGGAACATAGGCAGACAAATTATAGTTACAAATCAGTTGCAGTCTGCACGGTTTCACCCATGGGTGAAGCAATAATTCATTAAAACTAGTTTCTTCCTTTTGATAAATGTAGCTCTGTTAAAATGATCTGCAAATACAGACACTCAAAATAGAATGCAAAACTAAGTGGATAACTTATATTTCATTTTGTTTCAGCCTAGAACCTGTCTTATCTCCTGTACATATATCCATATTATGTTTATGTGCTGTAAGAAGGCAATTCTAAATGCTGCTTAATTAAGTAGATATACAACATAATTTAATTTATGCTTCATGTTTACAGAGCTCCGAGTAGAACTTACTACAAAATCAGTCACTGCATTTAAAATGAAACTGCAATTGTAGTTTTTATTTTAAAAGATTTTTGAGACCAGGATTTTCAAAGAACCCAGGGAGTTCAGCTGCCAGCTCCTACCTTTTTGATTTTCTCTTTCTAAGAATTATTGTCCACCCACAGTAATCCAGGCCTGGCCACACAAAGTCACAGCAGTCTTAGTATGACGTTTATCCTCATAACCTAGCCACAGTGGTTCTTCCTATCCCAGAAAAGATAAAGATCTAAAGACAATGTTACAGATTCTACAGTAAATGACCAGCAGGTCTTGTCCTCATTCCAGCATTGCAGTCTTTTGTAACCAAGTGGGCAACATTTCCAGCATAGCCATGTGACAGCTGCAAAACTTTTGCGTATTAAACTAGCTGCTAATTAGGAGCAAAATGTTTTCTTGGAGCTATTCAAACCCTTAAAATTGACTGTGACAAGACAACGTCAGGATATTTCTGTTCACTTCAAGGGAATAACAGCAGACACACCAATATGTGGCTGTCTTGAAAATCATGGGTTAGAAAAGACACCAAAGATTCATGAATAGAAACGCAGATCTCCAAAGGGGGAGCGGCACAGCCATGTATTGAGGTTCGGTTTACTTACCCCTGGCACGCACCTAATTAGCATTTCTCGACAATGTGCACTAGAAGTATCACTCCACAATTATGATGCCCATTTTCACGGTCATGTTTTGTTCACCCTCCTGATTGTAGTACTTACAATCAGAGGTGCAGAACAGCATGAATGCAGTGCGCTCAACCCCCAGAAGCAATTGTCTTTTTTTATTTTTTAAGTAAGTCATATGCATTAAAAGGATGTGAAAAGACTATTATTAAACTACCTCAAAATATGTTTAATGGCACCACATGCTGACTCAGAAATCCCTTTCCTCCAAGCCTATACAAAGTGGAGCGACTAATTGTGAATGCTTTATTACTGTGTTGATAAATGTACCATATCATTCATTTCTTTTTAGAAAACTTTCACACAGGCCTTTTTTAACACAAAGTTTTAAAGACAAAACTCCAATGTATCTATTTAGAAGAGCAATCTTAGCTTCTGTAGTAAAAATAATAATAATCGTACTTACCGTATGTTAGATCTTTAAAGTGCTGCATGGATATTAAGCAATTTGTCCCTATTGACAAGGATTTTAGCTTGCATTGGACAGTAAGCAGCAGGTATCTTACTCGGGCCCCCGCCCTGGGTATTTTCCCCTTCCTATTTTATTGTACATATGCTAGATGTACATACGCTCTTCTGTCCATGGGAATTCCAGACATCCTTCACTGGTGCTACTGGACGGTTTGAGTTTGCTTTAACCTGTCAGAGGAACCCACCAGACATCTATTATTTGTAAGATCTCTCCAGAATGGAAAGGAGACCAAACTTGCTTCAGAGGTTTACTCTCTTGCCATAACACTGAGCTGTCCTGGGTAGGTTTCAGAAGGAAGTATCCCCTTTTTTTCCTAGCTCCAGTGCCCTTACCCACTCTAACTAACAGAACCAGAATAAGACAGAATCTTGTCTTTTGCAAGCTGTGGGGTACAAACTCATGATAACTGCAGTCCCAGGGATGGTGCTTACACAAATACAAGGATAAAAGTTACTATCCTTAGTTTTTTCATAGTAGCCCAGTGAAGCAGGGCTTCACAATTCCTGCTGTTTATTTGAGAACACCTCCTTTTCAGGTAGCAAGAAGTGCAGACAAAAGAGTCAGTTCTGCTCTACAAACTAGGGTCAACTGTACAATAACTGAGATTTGTAGAGCCAGAGCCTGTCACAGCAGCAATGCAAGTCTGCCATTCCAGAAAACAGTTGAATTTAAAACGTATTTCACTCCCATCCCACTCAGAAATTCAGAAGCTGGTGCAGTCCCAGTTCCTTTTTGCAGCATCTCTTCTTTCTGTAAGTGTTCAGTAGTGTAAAGTACCTATGTTCTTGAAATTTCAGATTAAGCCCCAAGGAGATTGAGGAGTTTGTAGATGTAACAAGAATTAATTCAGTAGTCTCTGATGGCAGAAGAGCATTTGATGTTCAAGTGCACTACAGCCATCTATCTTTTGCTTATCCAGGAAACTCTTTCTATAAGCTTGTGAGTGGAACATTGTCAATAAACATTAAAATTAAACCGTTGGAGCAACTTGGCAATCCCATGTCCAAATGGTACCAGCATAGAGGTAAGGCAGCTGTGAATGTGCTGTGACTTTGTGTGGCTTCACTGTCCTCCCTTCCTATCTCCTAATGGCACGTGTCCTGAAAGTGCTCTGCTGCATGCTTGCTTCCCCCAGAATTGTATGGCTACCTCTGCAGAAGCAATTCTGAAGGGTTGTGTTGAAACCCACCTCCCTGCTTTCACGATCCATACAAACCAATAGATCTAGAGAAAACAGCCCCTGCATAGTGATTAGCTTGTCCTTTGCCAATACCAGTAAACAGTGCTCCAGGCAGACACAGGCTGGTATTTTGCCACAAAGACAGCACTTCTCTATCACACAACAGTTTCCTAGGTGCCCAAGAATCATCTTTGATTCAGACATCAGTTGTTAATCTTTTGTCTTGAAAAACTAACACGCACATGGCTTGTATTTTCCATGATATCCAGGGCTATATTCTGGATTCTGTCTTGGATGCTGCAATAGTTATAGATTAGATTTTGATGACAAGAATTAGGAAGGTATTATCTGTAGAGGGTAGGACTTGCTAGAAGAATTTATACAGCTGAGGAAAAAATACAAGATGTCTGGGTCTGAAAGCATGAAGCAGAATTGTTTATGTCTGATGCCACACAGAAATATTTCTGAGCTGATTTATTGCATAGCTTATGAAATATCAACACATGTACACTGAACAAAATCATTGTTTTCTTTTCTTCTTCCCAGAACCATAAAACCTGTATTTCAAAAGCCACTGCTGAAGTGGAGGTGGAGATGGAAAGGCTGAACTCTGATTCAGTTTTCAAGGGCAGGTCTCTCGCTACTTAACCCAGAAATTTTCTGTCTTCTATTGCATTCTATGCTGCCATCACCTGGCTCTTTTCACAAAACCTGACATTTTCTAAATCTTGGTTATATCCAGGCCTGAGTGTTTTTCTGGGTAGGAAGCTTCAATGCTGTTCATGAATATATTTCACAATAAAGATTTGCCTTTGTCCAAGCAGCAACCCTCTCTTTCCAGCCACCATACTCCCAGGATATCTAACCAGCCTCTTGGCCAGGCATCCAGCTCCCTATACCTAACTGAACACTCAAGATAGAGGAAGGATGTTCATTTACGTGTCTTTTCATATTCAGACCTACTATTCTGATTCCAACTCTGCTCAGTCATCATCCACCAAAGATTTCCTGACAGCAACCCAATGACTTTTAGCATTGCCAGCCACCAGGGTCCTGACTATGTCCTCCTAAGAAAGGTTATGGAAAACACCTTTCCTCCTACAGTAAATGGGTGTTACTTACTCATCCAGTGATAACCTTAAATCACAGAATGGTAGGGTTGGAAGTGACATCTGGGGATCAACTAGTCCACCCCCCCTGCCAAAGCAGAGTCACCTAGAGCAGTCTGCACAGGACCTCATCCAGGCAGGTTTGAATATCTCCAGAGAAGGAGAATCCACAAACCCTCTGGGCAACCTGTTCCAGTGCTCTGTCGCCCTCAAAGTAAAGAGGGTAAGAAGGTAAGTAAAACTTCCTCATGTCCAGCTGGAACTTCTTGCGCTTCAGTTTGTGCCCATTGCCCCTTGTCCTGTCGCTGGGCACCACTGAAAAGAGCTTGGCCCCATCCTCTTGACACCCACCCTTAAGTTATTTATAAGCATTAATTAGGTCCCCTCTCAACCTTCTCTTCTTCAGGCTGAACAAGGCCAGCTCCCTCAGCCTTTTCTCGTAGGAGAGATGCTCCTGTTCCCTCACCATCCTCGTAGCCCTCCGCTGGACTCTCTCCAGTAGCTCCTCATCTTTCTTGAAGTGGGGAGCCCAGTACTGGACACAGTACTCCAGATGGGGCCTCACTAG
>Ga0065711_1039286_pt1 | contig 17966 bp, 11 predicted proteins | sample Hoacrofraction12_FD_59098 | JGI IMG/M metagenome (GOLD analysis project Ga0065711, IMG submission 59098) | Hoatzin crop microbial communities from Cojedes, Venezuela - Epithelial fraction 12 v2 (version 2) | ecosystem: Host-associated > Birds > Digestive system > Esophagus > Crop | place...
CCCCCCAGGAGTCCTGCGTCCAGCTCTGGAGCCCTCAGCACAGGACAGAGCTGGAGCTGTGGGAGCGGGGCCAGAGGAGGCCCCAGCAATGACCCGAGGGCTGGAACCCCTCTGCTGGGAGGACAGGCTGGGAGAGCTGGGACTGCTCAGCCTGGGGAGGAGAAGGCTGTGGGGAGACCTTAGAGCAGCTGCCAGTGCCTGGAGGGGCTGCGAGAGAGCTGGAGAGGGGCTTGTGACAAGGGCATGGAGTGACAGGGCAAGGGGTGATGGCTTCGAGCTGAAAGAGGGCAGATTTAGGTTAGATATAAGGAAGAAATCACTGTGAGGGTGGTGAGGCTGTAGCCCAGGCTGCCCAGAGAAGCTGTGGCTGCCCCCTCCCTGGCAGGGTTCAAAGCCAGGTTGGATGGAGCTCTGAGCAACCTGATCTGGTGGAAGGGGTCCCTGCCCATGGCAGGGGGTTGGAACTGGGGGATCTATAAGGTCTCTTCCAAGCCAAACCATTCTATGATTCTATGATCTTTAGTTTTTGTGCACTAGAAATATCATTTTTTTGCGTGGACATCAGGGACCAGCTTCTGCTCATTAGAGCAGCAGAGGTGCAATGTGATTTCACTAAAGTGAATCAAGTAGCTTCCTACTGATATAACGCCCACCATCCTGATAAAAACCTGTCTGCAGAATGTTTTCTGTTCTTTAAACTTTAATATGCAGAAACATATATATAGAAAAAATCTCAGACATAAGACAGAGCTAAACACTTTAGAAAGAGTCAGTTTTATCTTACATCTAGCAATTACTTTTGCTGATTGCCACTGCACAATTACATAAATGTATAAAGACGTTTTTTGGTTCTCACACAGCGTTGGGCATTTTGGTGTAAATGAGCCACCCCACACGTGCTGTCTCCATACATATGTTGCCCCTAATGCTAAACAGTGATTTTCCATGCCAAAGTGAGTGTAGGAAAAGTTCTAAAAGAGGAGGGGGAGCAGAGAGAGGCACGTCTATTTTCCCTGTCTTTACCAGGTTAGGAAAAAAAAATCAAAGTGAAAAAATCCCCAGATTTCATTACTAATGACTGACACAAAAAACATACAGCTGAATACATAGAACAGATTCCAGTGACAATTAAAGGCATTTTGAAAGGTGAGATCTTTGCAAAGTGTCTTGTATTAAGTAAAGAAAAAAAATCTAATGAAATATAAGCTTATAGTTAGCAAAGCGGAGTAATTATTCCCTGAGCAAAATAAAATCTTGAATGTATGTACAGTAGGTACGTTGCAAAGTATTACTACATGACAGAAAACATGTCAGTTATGTTACTTTAACGCAACCTGAAGACTGTGTTGCAAACCAACATAAAGTGTCATCACGTGATGTAGGTGGACTTCCAGCCCCTTTGAGGCCATAATTAGGCTGAGCACGACATTGGAAACAAGGAAGGGAAGGGCATTTGAGATATTATTTTAGTTAGACTTACTGCAATCAGCTGTGTAAATATAGGTATAATGTTCTCTTCAGTATTTCTTGCACTTTTGTTAAAAACCTGGACAGTGTCAGAAAAGTAGTAAGGTGTGGGGCAGCGGCATTGTACCCAGTATTTGAAACAAGATCCTGTGAAAAACTGTTTTTCTTAGTGTAGATCCAGGAAGACACTGGCATGTGTTCTTGGCTGTCTGGCACAGAAACAATCTTAACGCAGCTATTTAAACTTTTCACATGTTTGTCATTACAGATGTACCCGGCTGCTCTGCTGGATTAGGGATGTTTACACAGGAAGCCAAACTGCCTGTTTACCTTGAACCAGCTGCCCGACCAAGGGAATGCCAAGACACCAGACCTGTATAAAAAAAATTGGATGAACAAGATCTAATTCTCAGGTACTATGCTAGATGCAAACACCAGGAGTTAGGACCAGTCCTAAAACAGAGTACAAGGTATCACTCTTCTGATCTTGTACCATTTAAAAAAAGTGATCATTTATTCCTAATATGTGTTTTCTGCCTCCCTGCTAAATCATTATAATCAGTTTCTCTCTCTCTAATCCTTAATTTTGTTAATAACCTCTTGTGAGAAACTCTGCCTTGTCTTAATGCCATCTTTTCCATCTGCACAATTAAGATTAAATTATCAGATTTAATCACATATTACTCACATTAGGCAGATTTGGATATCATTTACAGGGATCCCAATCTAATCTAAAAACCCTACTGAAATCAGTGGAGTTAGGATTTTTCTAAGTGATAACAGAGAAGGCCACAGGCTGTGCTGGTTTGGTGTGGAACAGCGGTAGGCACCGGCTGGTATTAGCTTTCCTGATGCCGTGAGCTTCTGACCTTGTTCATCCCGTGGCATTTTGACTGGCTGGCCATTTCAGGGCTTCTGCTCCAATTAATGAGGCTGTTAAATAGCAGGAGGTTATGGGAAGCTGATGAATTTCGAGAATTTCAGACTCTAGAAAAATCTTTCAAATTTAACGGACAGTTTGATCTTCTGGGAAAAAGTTAGTAACCAGCAACAGTCAGGCTGAGACATGACCTGCACAACTCATTTGCTTTGTGACCTCCTTGAGCTTCATCACTGAAATTACAGGAAGAGAGTTTTCATAAAATTCTGCTGCTCATAGCAAATGGTTTTAAAGGCACAGAAACCATGCCGAGAGAGATGGACTCTCCTGTCTGTAAGCGGAACGTGAAAATCAAACCTGGAAAAAGTTTCTAATGCTAGTTGTTAGATATAAGCACTGACTTTTTTCATCCTTTGTTTACTCCTGGCAGAAAGAACAATGGTGAAAATACTAATTTTTCAAGCATCTTGAAAGGATAGAGTCTGTTAACTTCTTAATCTTTCTTGTGTAACTGAAGAATGAACTGCATTCTCTATATCAAGTTTTTGTTTCTTAAAAAACAGTTCAGAGATTTTTTAAAGAAGTCTTATAAAGACCAAGTCTAGAATTATTTATCATGCTTTAATTCCCTCATTTACAATAACATCAGTTGTGACATCAGTACTGAATTGCTAAATGTCATGTATTTCATCTGGTGTTTTCATCTTTTATCAAGGTAGCATGTTCCACCAGTGTGTTAATCAAAAATCAGGGACAAAGCAATCCCAGCGACTCTTAGTAGCATTTTATCCATGCAGAGACTCCTGCAGAGATCAGGAGACCAAAACAGAAGAAGATTGCTACTGGGCACATCTGAATTTCTATTAGATTTTACCATTCCTGTGTACAGTTTAAGGCAATTACAGTGCTAACAGAAACGCAGTGCTGAAAGCCTCACGTATCTGATGGGGATGCCCTCACCGGCTGTGAGCAATCCTGTACACAGAGTGCATGTTCACCGTCCTTGAAGTGTCAGGTCTAATCTCAGGTCTATATTTTCCTAACTTGTAGTTAGCTTTCACGTATCACAGCAGCCCAGCAGGTATCACTAAAACATGAAGCACCACAAACTATGTTATTCGCAGCTCTGCTTCTTGAAACGGAAGATCCTAAGGTGAGATGAGACTTTCATTCTAAATTCATACACACTCATCAAAATGCTGTAATCTGTGGTTGAAGGTTTAATCTGTGTATTTTGTCTGGGCTTTTATACAACCACTTGCCCACTATGAGCAAAGCCCTTATCTCTTAGATGGACAGACTAAGAAATCCACCAAAGGGTGGCTGAGCTCAGCAATTATATCACTACATCAATACCAAGAGGGAAATCAACAGGCTTCAATAAAATAAAAAATAATTTTCAGTTAATCGTCTCACAAAGTTTATGATTCTTTAGTATTTCTTTTGAAATTTCCAGTCTGTGAAGATCTCACTTTTTCCTAGACCTAAATAAAAGAAGAATTTTCTGTATATTATTTCCAAGATAGGCAAGTCATGAGCTACTGGAAACATCTCACACTACGTTCTCATGAAATTTCCATCTAGTTTCCAGTCCAAATAATTTTAGACAGGTTCAGATACATTAGCTTAGATATGCTAAGTCATATGAGCAGGTTCTTTTAAACTTCAGATTGGAAGGATTCAGACCTCCTTAAAAACAAATTAAAAATTTGATAAAACTGTCACAGTTCATCTTCCCGAAACAAGCGTTTTCTCTTCTGCTTGGTAAGCCACTGGCTTTTTATGACATGCTGTTCAAAAGTCAAGATCTTTTCCAGCTCTCACAGGCACCAGATATTCCATTGTATTCATTAAACACATGATAAGCGTAGAAAGAGTATTAGTCAGCACTGCTCTTCCCTTCCTCCTCAGTCTCCCCAGACTGACCGTCCACGTGGTTTGCCTCCACAGCATTGCCTCCACAGCAGCATCCCTCAGGTCATTGCTGTCGGCCTGGATTTCTTCACTGACTGTAGCAGAAGCAATGCCCAGTCTTAGTTTGAGGTGCAGGTACGTGATAGACAGTTGGAGGACGCGGTACATTTGGAGTGGGAGTGTACGAAGATTCCCCCACCCAACACCCCCAAGATATGTCATATATAGTGTGGTTTTGGACTGCGAAAGCAAAAAGAAAAAGGAAAATAGTACTGCTTGAGCTTTTCAATATTTACATCAAAACAAAATGGGCTATGATATATGAAGAGACATTATGCATGTGTGCATGTGTCAAAAAGTCTTTGCAGTGCTTCTAGCAAACCCTTGCGAAGGCGATCAATACCGAGTAGCAAGGAGGGAGTTCTCAGTTCTACTAACACTTTAAAGCTGATAATCCATTTGGAGGAAAAGCATGTCTAAACTTCCATTCCAGTTATCTAGCCCTCCTCTCCTGCTGTGCAGGGCTCAGGTACCAGCTGCCCCTGCTCCAAACCACCAGACAGAGCCCAAACCTAGAAAAATCTCTTGTCTGTTCCTACCCGCTCTGGATTCCTGGGATGTCGTATTCTGAAAGTCGGAATTTTCAGTATTGCTTCATACATGTCCTTACAGAAGGCACAGTTCAGGGTTTGGGAATGTCACTTAAGAACTTACTTTATACAGAAATTTTTCCTTCAGCCCCTGACGTAGACCTCCCATGTTCTGCAAACTGCCAGAAGACAAAGCAACAGAGGGCTTTCACGTTTGTATATGGCCAGAAATTCTACATTGCGAGCCTCTGGTTGTTTGCTATTTCTGCTTACCGTTACTGTTTAATGGGCAAAACAAAAACCCACCCACCCATCTGGCAGAACCTTTCCGTTTCATCCAGATTACTGCATTTTGTTTCTCTTTCCTGCCTTGTTTTTCCTGAAAGTCACAGAGCCTCGCTGAGCTTTGATCTTTCACAAGTTTCTATTTCTAAGCAGTCTGGCGGCATTTCTCCCTTTTCCCTTCGGAAAAGCCTCTGCACACGCATTTAGCTCCTGCTGCAGCCCTCATCCTCGCTGCTTCTCTGTGGCTTACCACCCTTCCCATCACAGGCTTCTTTAACAAAACATATTACGTTTATTTATCATCATCCTCACAAAACTAGCCTGCCAGCAGACCGGGGGATTTTCTGTCATGGCTTTCCACTCCAAACACACACACAAATGGAAATCACAGCTCTTTGAGAACTCCAGTCCCTTGGATTTAGGATAAGCCAAACAGAACAAAACGTTCTGCTTCGGTTTTCACAATGGAAAATTGAAAAAAAAATTGTGATCTTTCTAAAATTGAAACCTATCTGGTTTTCCAGCCAAAGTGAACTGTTTTGTCTGGTGCCAGCTCAGTTCTGGTCTGTCCACCCCTGGAGCTCCCGCTCCTCCCAGGAGCAGCAGGCTGCTTGTCTGTGGCACATAGCTCTTGTCTTGGGTAGGGCTTCCTTTCGGCTATTGCTCTAAGATAAACAGCACTGTCCCACCTGCCTTCTGCACTAATTCAAATATTTAATTATAAAATTATTTAAACCAGCTTTGAGAGATATTCAGTCCATCAAAACACTGAAAACCACTATTACCACAGGAGGTCAAAAGGCAGCTTTAGAAACCAGGCAAGCAGTGGAGCGGCCTTTTTTTAGGCTGTTAGGCCAGCACAGTATTTTCTCTGTAAATAGTTAGGACAGATGTGGATACTTTTTGCAGAGGTAATAATTTTTTATTGTAAAAATTTAGGTCTAAATTCCCTGTCTGAGGAACAGGCTTTGAATGCTTTCTTGGCCAATTAGTAGGTCTTGACAGCTCACAAAACAAGCTCTGAATAAATAGATATCAAAGAGCTGTTTAAAGGTATTGTTATTTACTAAAAGGATTCTTTAACTGCTGAGTTACACAGATGTCTGTTTGTCTCTTAATATTGACAGTCACAATTTTCCCAGTGTTCATTGTGAAAGCGAATATAGATGAGTCCATAGAGAACTGAAGCATCTGTTGTTCCATTGAAGTACCCCCTTTGAATGTACGCCTTTCTGCTAGTTTTACAATAATATCTTGGGGGTTTTAGGATAACTTTAGCTCAGCACAGTGCCTAGGGCACTCCTCCCCACCAGTCATCCATGTCTGTGGGTCAAGATGTGCCCAAATAGCTGAAACCCCTCAAAATAAATTCCACAAGGTAAGGCCCCCCATGCTGTCCACCTCAACATGAACGGAGAGATCAGTCTTACGGGGTCCTGTGCATGTTGGTCCTTTCCAACGTAGCAGCTGTAGATAAATTTAAAGATATTGAAGGCTAAATTGGAACAGAATCCTTTCTCAGAGTCCACCTACAGAGAGGCAGTGGCAGCACTCAGTATGTAGAAACACAGGGTATGAGCTGGTTGCGCAGATGATGCAACTGTGCCAAGCCTGCTGAGACCACGTGCCTTAGAGAACTTCATGGTGGGACACTGTTTCCCACTATTCCATACAATGATTAAATTAAGGTTTTTATATCAGAGTAGAAACACTTTGGAAAATGTATTAAGTAAATTATCTGTAAAGATATCATAAGATATCATTTACCACTAATCTAGAGATAACCACAACATGCTTAATTGAAAATGAGTAATAACAAGGAAAGAATGTTTTCCTAAAGAATATTTATTCAGTAGTGTATCCAGAGGTCTACCTGACCTCCTTTGAATGGAGCTAGCCCTAGCTGGGTAATATACAATACTTTGGAATGTCTTGTAGGAACCATTCCATTTACAGAGACACTTTTTCCAGAAAGTCCAAGTAGCCAGTCTGACTCTGTGTTTGAAAGCAGCTTCAGATACGAGGTCTGCAAGGCAGGTAATCACTAGTCAATAAGCATCACACAGGAGTATCTATCGCATGCACTGAGGATCACCTTTCCAGCAAGCAACGTGTCATTCTCTGCTGCAGCCAGTCACAAGCAATTAGATGACAGAAGTACAGCATCACGCCACTTCTGTTCAAACTGGTGTTCTTTCAAATCACAGGGTAAAGTTTTGTTTCTCTTTCAAATAATCTAACACCAGAAATTAATGCTAGTGCAAGGATTTCTGTGCACAGGAAGAAACAGCCATGCTCCTTACCACTTTGCATGGCACCTTTCGTACAAAAGGCTGTATACACTGAGCATTCACAATTGCCAATTACATATAAACTGTGTACAAGATTCTTTATATTTGAATGGTAAGGACTTCCCGTTGTGTGTCATATCCCCAGGGTTAAACAAGATCCATCACCTTGGCCAGACAACTACACCGAGTGATACCTGGAAATAGAAGCTGGATGAACTCTCACTGTTTTTCCCTCCACTTGCTTGAGAATTTCTAATTTCCGTTTCTATAACTGTGGGAAGATTGTTCTGATCTCATGGCAGCTAGGTCAGAGGATTGGGCACTCTTCTGCCTGTTGTACCATGTCTCCACACAAGGCAAGAACAGAGCACAGGTGGGAGTGGGGACATCATCAAGAGATGCTAACATGTAGGAACAACACTGAAAAGTATGCCAGACGTGAATGGGGTTTGGAGTCTGTTTAAACCTCACCATGTCTCTGCCTTCAAGTACACCTGGCATGGAGAAACCGTTACGATTCCACTTCCTGATTCCATTCCACTCCCTCACAAAAAATCCTGTTCAAGGAAATACTTTAGGGTGATATTTAATGTTTACATGTAAATATATTTATGCAGATGACAAAAGTATTTTTGAGAACTTTAAAAACATCTTGATTCCCGAATGTCTTCTGAATCAATAGGAATTAGGCAGTCAGGAACTCCAAACAAACAAACAAAATCCCCTTGCTTGCTTCTTTTCACTTTTAAGAGCATAAAAAATGGAAGCCGGAAAAAATATTTTCTGTTGATTTTTCGGGAAGAGAATAATAAACTGGATGACTAAACGGTCACAGATAAACACTTACTAGCCAGGGCAATCACCCACTTAGCAGAAAACGTGGAATCAACTTTCACAGCCTATTGAAGCTGTTTGAGCCTTCATCTTCCACCTTCCAAGAGCGTATCTTGCCTGAGAAGCATGTGTTAATGTTTTGTACACGATATGTGTGTGTCAGTGTGAAGAATGACCCTGTCTCTTAGCTGAATTCGTACGCTCATTGTATAGGTAAAAGCAGTCAGCATAGAGTGTTTCTTAAGTGGAGGAAGAAAACGAGCCTGAGGAAGGGCGAATGGGAGAGGGGCTGTCTCCCCTGGATGCCCCACGGCCTCTCTCAGCAAACACAGACTCAAAGCCTGCAGGAAAAAGGGAAGAGTGAATCAAGGGGCCTTGCACCAAGTGTGAGCCGTTTCTTAGTGTAACCTGGCACTGACAAGTACCCGACTCCAGTCCTTTGCTGCCTGCCTTGCATGAAGACCAAAACACAGCATAGAGTTCAATTCAGGGGAAATCGAGGACTTCACTCAACACGAAAGGAAAGTTTACAACATTTTGACTTTGGGAGAAAACCTGAAAACTTTTCTATTTGATTTAATCATAACCAATTGCGTTTGGTGGTTGTGGGTTTTTTTATTTGGCAGCTGAACTAGGAAATCCATTATTGTTCCATGCATTGCGCAGTGCACTGCTGCACCGTTCTAAATATCTTTTAAGTTATGGCCCTTAGTTCCGAAGGTGAATTTCCAGAAACAGGAGGTTGTATTTTCCTTTCTAGGTCAATAAAACCCCGAGGGAAAGAAGAATGTTTTATGTGACACAAATTCCCACACTGAAATCCCCAGACCTTTCCATTAATTTATCAACCAAGCAGAATTTATGAGGTATCTAAATTGGAAATGAGGTGTGTATCTTAATGGTCTGTCCCCCCTGTAAGCGAATGAATAAATACATAAATCACATTACTGTTGTGGACAAAATGCAAAGTTACTTGCATCTTTTTATTCGAGCTTTAAACACTTCCAAATCATTATGTGAACGCAATGAAAAGAAGGATGATAGAAAATGTGTCATATGCCCATTACGCAGTGTAAGAGAAAAAAAATCTCTTTCTTGAATGGAAAGTTATAAAGATCATTACAAGGATAAAATACTTTCACTAAGAAAACACAGATTTTGGAACACCCCATACTGCTGTGGCTTAAGAACATTACTCAGTAGGTGTAGAGTGCTGTGTGTCTCACATATTGAAAAAGCAGCCTAATTTCTTCTCGTTGTGGGGCTTTCAGGTCAAAAAAACTCGGTGTATTAAGATTTTCATGAAAACAATTAATGAATGAACGTTAGAAATGAAACCCCAGGTTTACAATGCTGTGCATGGTGACCTAACCAAAAGAAATGATGGCAGAAATCTGTAGCAAGAAACCATTTCACAACTACATCTCTGTAACTCATAACAAGAAAAATACCACCTTGTTTTAGACAAGAGTTGCTATTTCAAAACACTTGCTACCTTTTTTTTTTAATGCTAGCTTTCCAAGAATATGATCTTGAATACTGGAACTGATCAAATGTAAATACATTTCCTTAACTAGGCTGTTTGGAACCTGCTCATAATTGACCTCCGACCTCTGCTTATGAAAACTGGGCATGCTTGATTGCTCCCCACCGACGGGGAGCACGTTCAATTAATGCTTACTTTATAAGGATTGTGCTAACAGCACAAATGGAAATGAAACCTTTTCACTACCCATCTGCATCTGAGCATTCATAAATTGAAATAAGTGTAGAGGAACTGCACTCAATCAATTTCAGCTCGAGTCCCTGACCTGATTATTCATGTCAATATTCATTCTCTTAATTAAATGTAGTTCAGTAAACACTAGTGGTAAGAAAAAGGGGGACTATTGTCCACTTACTGCTACCCAAGATATTACCAGGAAAACAATAAAAGGTAAATTAATGAGGAAAAACATCAACTAAAGACAAAGCTGTTGTGTTACGTTACCACAATGTTCTCCTACACTAAGAGCCCAAGCAGGTAACAGAAAGTGTCACTATTTCTCCCTTGATAACCAAATGTGGAGCTGAACAACTACACAAAAAGGCGTAGTGTCTCTGAGGAAAATCAAATGCTACACTTAAGTGCATGCTGCCAATCACCTGCTATTGCAGACAACAGCAAGGCACCTGCTGAAAAGCTGCAATTGAAGAAAGAAAGGGCAGAGCTGAGCCCAAGGCTCCCTACCACCCTCAGCTCTCTCCATTTCACGTCAGCCTAAAGTGGTTTCTGCACAGCACAGCAGGCTTTGTGTTTTTATCTGGTTTTATTTTTTCAGTTCCTTTCGTCCCTGGCCATGGTGACACCCAGAGAAGCCATTGCACGGCGGTTGTTGCCACACACAGCACATAAATGGTTTCCACAGGGGAATATTTTCATCAGCAAGATTCGGTAACAGAGGGTCCCACACAAAGACCCTGTTTGCAAGGCTGCAAAGAGCTGATAATGATATTGGAGAACATTAATTAAGTTTCTGGCAAAGACTGGTATTTACTCAGAGTAGTGCAGATCCTTGGAGGAAAAGAGGTGACGGACTGCAAGAGTCCTGGAGCACTGGCACAGAGACTGATTCACGAGGGAAAAAAATATGTACAGTTGGCTTCTGTTATTTCTATGGTATCTTTCTCTTCCCTCTCAGAGTCAGGCCATGGATTACACAGCACTTATGATTCAGAAGGAATAAAACATCCTCTGGTGTGCTAATGAGCATGTGTTGCATAGCACAGATGGGAGTTAGATGATCCCAAGTATCTATTCCCACCATAGCTGGATGCACATGGTAGACAGCCTCTCGCTTTAGCCCATTGTGATGAGTTAATCGCTTCTGGACCTGGGAATAATATTTAGAAACAGACCATTTAAGTTCACCTTCATGCAGAAAAGCAAATTAAAACAAACAAATCAAATATGTTGAAACCAGCTATTTGGAGCAGACTACACTGGAACACAAATCTGAGTCCAGCATGGGGAGGCAACTGCAGTCAGGCTTGCAGAGATAAACACAGCAGCTCTCCAACGTGCCTTCCAGAAACCCTGCCAAATCCTACTAACACCCTCTGCCCCCTCTCCCCCTGGGCTCCTCCAGTCGAACAGCCCTGAAGTCCAAAGAGATTGGAGAGGTTTCAATTGTGTTTATCGAAGCATCTAAATTTTTGTCTTATTTAGCTCTTCTTTTTTCCCGTTCATGAATGGTCTTCAGTCAGACTACAATTATTTCTTATTTATTACACAATAATTTCTGAAAACACTTATAGGCCTGAGATTTTTCACACAGATATAATGTGACTTTCACCAAATAGCAAGAAAATTCAACACTATTTTGTTCAGAATGAAACTCAGAAAGATGGTCCCAGTCCCAACTGGAAACAGCTGCAAAAAACAGTACATGGCCAAGAATTCACAATATTATCTGTGAAAGAGGAGCCACGGGCAGCAGAAAGCAAATGAGTAAAGCTTAAGGTGTACTTCTTTTCAGTACAGAACCATGTGAAGTGAAAGTACAAACAAATAAATGGGAAAATAAAAAATTCGTTAAACTACCATGGGAAAACATTTTGCCTTTCGGTGTTTAACAATGACTGATATTTTTCACTCCCACTGTGGAAGACAGGAACCAATCAATGCAGAAGGCGGCAGTAAGTTTCTATTTTAATCAGGGCACATTTCTCTAAGTAAACCCCTTTCCTGTCAGAGGAACATGTCAAGACAGACTTTCACGTCAAGACAGCAAAACAGCAGACAAGTAAACTGAGATTTTAAAAATTCTATTTTGGTTAACATGGCTACTATAGATGGAAAAGAAATTGGGTCTTCAACCTTATTTCTTCGAAGCAGAGGAACATGGAGGACTGCTTGACTAACACACTGGTAACATCCACATCTCCACCCCAGCCCTTTCATTGCACTGAGAAAAATATTAATGAAAAATCGTCTAAATCTTCACCAGCATCTCCTTGGCACAGGAAAGCCACACATCACCAAGGACTTGGCAATGACCCATTTTTCTAGCAGCCAAATTCTGTAATATGGTATGCTCTTTATTTTCATTTTCTTTGAAGGGCTCGCTGGGAGGGAGGACTAGGGAGGGCTAGAAAGGTCATAGAGAAGACGTTTAAGGTAATTTTGCTGTTTACTAGCTCTGCTGTGTCTATGCGTTCTCACATTTCAGTCTGTCTCCGTGAAGCTGGAGCAGAAAAGCAGCTATACGGACACCCGCCCCACTGTTCTGTCAGTAGCTTTTGGTCTTGCCAGGGGCAGGAGGTTCATAAGCCAATGCTAAATATGGACCTCAATAACCAGCACAAGCCAGGAAAAAGCCATATACTCAGTCTTCGCTACTCCAGTAAGCAACCGACAGAGATAACTTGTCTCTAGTTCCTCAGGCTACAGAATCATGTTTAACATCAGGTTAGCTCATATGACTTCAGCTGGGAGCCATCTAGGTTTCCCACTGCATTAATCATACTAAATCCAGAGCAACTACTCCTCATTCTTCTGATATGACCCACTTTTCCACGCAAGATAAACCTCTTGCAAAGCAATCGATTAAGGGTGATAAGATACTTCAGCCTTTGCTGATGTGGCCAAACAGGATGCTAATTAAAGCTATTCTTGGTGTTGCCATTTTCCTATTTTCTTTGTTCTTTCTTTCTTTCAGTCAATGTCAATATTCAGTCACAGAAACACCGGAGTAAATTCTAACAATCTTAATTGAATGCTAACATAGAGGCCTGCTTCCCCACCAGCTTTTCAGGGGCTCTGAATGGCAGGCAAGTTCCTAGAATTTCAATAGCGGCCGCGGTGGTGCCTCTTCCAAAAGTTTCCCCCCCTTCCTCTGAGAGCTCTGCAAGCACAGCACCGTAAGTAAAATCAATGACTGCTCTGATAACTGTAAAGCTGTCAGGCTAGCACAAGGGTCCTTTTTTCGCTATTTTTAAAAGCAGGAAACCATGATTTTGCGTTGACCTTCCTAGGTTAATCCAAATTCCCCCTTTGCAAGAACATCTGGAGGAAATTAAATGCAATAACACAAATCTTTCTAAACGATTTGAGTTGATGCTTCCATAAAAGTCCTATTTCATTTATGTTTCTATATTTCCACCTGTCTTTCCACTCTCTCACTTATTGAGGGTCAATAAAAGATATTACTCACATCTATCAAAAGACCCTGAAGAGCTAAGGAGGTAGAGCAAGTCCACCAGTCTGGCCTATACAGGTGAAACAAAAATCGCAAACAAAGCAACGCACGTGACTTACGAAAACTATTAGATTTTAAAGCCCGAAGCTGGTTCTGACACACACAATCACATAAAGATCTTTCCATGCTTTCATACAAATACCTTAGTCTTGGTCAAATAATTTCTGTCTTCCACCACAAGTTCTCTCTCCCAGCTCATCACATGTACCAGTGAGCTTCTTCAAGACTTTCTGTTGTTCCTGTCTCCCCTTCATCCTTTTGTCTCTCTGCCTGTCTCAACCCATTAGTCCGTCACCCCCAACATCTTACTGCTCTCTCAGCCCAACTGTGTTAAAAGGTTTGAAATTTAACTTAAAAAAGCTGTCCAACGCATACTGCTTCACCATCCACATCCCTACTCATGTCTTTACCTAGGATAACAAATAAAACCTAATCATCTATATAGAAAACTCATATAATAATCTAAAAGCAGTAACCCATGAAGTTCAATATTTTTGTATGAGATGCATTACAAAAAATTATGCAGATAGCAACATGGTTTGCCTTTTGCCAGTTAGAAAACTTGTCGTTGCTTCTCCTGAGATAGCAAATTCAAGAGCTTGATAGAACGTTAGAGGAAGTATCTATAATTCTCTTTCCCCCTCATCCACACGGTCCCTGCAGCGGCGTTTAAGAAGCTCGACCTGCAATCAATAGCACCAGTGTTCTATAGTGCCAGATCAAGGACATCCCAGTATTATAAATTCTTTATTTACAGGTTGATAGTGAAGCAGATGCCTGCAACTGATGGTTCCATATTTTTTCTTTAAGGGCTACTGAATTGATATCCAGAGAAAAGCAGCTTTGCTGCTGTATTTTCATAGGGATGTCATGACGTCTGGAACACAAGTCAATTAATTTTACTCTTGGTTAATACTCTCCTGTGGCTATCCACCCAAAAAGCATATCAATGACAATTATACACTTGTGTTAAAAGTCTATCAGAGGGACATGTGACCTGACAGTTAAAATCCACCAAAAAAAACCAAAACAAGAACGTTATTTATGGTCATGAAGCTGCAAGTCTCAGAGTTCACATGGAAAGAACAGCTTTCTTGGTTCCCTCTTGATATGATCTCCCTCTTTTGCAACATTATCAAACATAAGGTTGATCAGTTCAGCCTGAGGCTTCCACTTGCAAGGCCCAGATCAGAATTAAGTCTACAATCAGTCGCGTGGCCTTCCAGTTTTCATGCTGCGGGTCTGCTGGCAGCAGGTTTATTGCTTACCTCTGGGTGTGTGGCGGTACACGTGTTCATGCTCACGTGCAAAATTTCAGTCATAGATTTCTAAGAATGAGTTGGAGTAAAGCCAAATATTCAGCACCACTTCAAGTTTCCTACAGCCTTTTCTCTCAAATGTACTGGTACTCCAGCGTTTTGAGCAGAGAATTGTCCATTTGATGAAAAGGTAGCAATAAAGTCAATGTAGGACAGCATTGAAAAGATTTTCTTGATGAGGTCAAAACTAGTTTTTCACTGAGTAAGTCCAACTGGTATTTTTCCAAAATGAAAATCTTATTGCGGATCTTTTTCTGCTGAAATTTTTCTCAGTTTTAAAGAAGTGCATTGTTTCAATTTGGAACTTTAAAAATATTTAATGATGTAATATTTTTAAACTACTGCATTAATTTAGGATGAGACATCAGTATCTGTAGAGCCAAATATGCATAATAAAGAAGCAATATGGCTTTTTTCACTCAAATGATTTTTAAAAACTTTTTTGTTCCATTTGGATTTTTTCTTTTTACTTTTTTCTTTTTCCCTACTCAAATTATTAACAGGTTTGCTAAAATGACAATGCGATTTAAAAGTAGTTGCATTTACATACATTTTCAATGTGTTAACATCATTAAGTTATGCTACTTAGCGCAAATGGAAATATTCTATCTCTTCCACAACAGAATTTGGGGCATTTAATGTATTATGAAACAATTTGATAGTTTGATAAAAATTGATATACATTCAATATATTGCCACAAAAAACTGAGTGTAAACTAGAGGAAGAGTTTACCCAGAGTTTCAAAATGTTTGTGTATGTTCTTCAAGCCTAATTCTCAGACAAGCAAAAATGTCTGTTTGCTTCTATTTCAACTCAGAGTTTAACCATCTCCGTAGAACTGTTCATTAAGAAGCTGTCAGCTAACACGCTTCCAGTGAAAGTCCCTCCCTACTCTTTAACGGTCAGAAAGGTCTAGTTAAATATTAAGCATGGAATTTGATTTTTAAAATGCATTAGTTATAACAATTCTGTAAAATGTTGGTATTCCAAATCCCTCTTGTGCTGTTTCTGGTTTCGGCCTCAACACTGTCACACAATCTCAGAAAGAGGTTTTCTGTTCTGAAATTACTGAGATGCCTACCGAAGCACAGTCGCCTTGCCCCCAGAGTTTTCTACCCAATTTCTGCTCACATTTGAATTTTAAGCATGTGATATTGCAAGCCGATGGGTCTAATATAAGGACAGGACTTGGTAATGAGAGATCAGCAGCCGTAGATAAGGCAGGATGATCTCCTGGTAAACTGATGACCACATTTTTTAAGACACACGATTATAGATTGAGAGTCTTTTGGAGGGAAATGTCAGTATCACTCTTACATGTTCAGTAAATAACAAATATGACAAAACCATATAATTCCATAATCCTTTGAATATCAGGGTCCAGACCTGCTCTTTCCAAAGTCAGCAAAGACTTAGGTTCAACTTCCAAAGACTTTAAAGAAGTTTTATCTGAAGATAGGCAAACAGCTCATGCAACAACTGTCACTGTTTGAACAAAAAACTTGTAAGATTTCAATGCACTTAAACCTGAACGGAATATAAAGTTAAAATTAACCACCATCTCTTCTGCCCCCTCTCCCAAAACTAAGCAGCTGAATAATCTTTGTTCATTTTGTAACAGAAGCTGAACTGGAGGCTGACAGAAATGTACTGGGTTTGGATAGCGGTACTTGAAAAAGAAAAGATTTTGAACCTGAAAGAGAGAATTTGGCCAAACATCAGGTACATAACTTAAAACTTCTGAAATCTTTCTTCACCTGGGGTGCTTCAACTGAAAGAAGATTTTATGAATGTTTCATCACAACATAATTATCAAAATGTAGGGTGGGAGCATGCAGAGAATGTACGGATAAAATTTGAGAGACTATTCATAATTAGTACAGAAAGTTTTGATCAGAAAGAATTTAGAAGCCTTTCCTGACCACTCTACAGATAAGCTTTTGTCACACCATGATTTTTTTAATAAGCCTGCCTGAAGTATATGCTACATCTTGATGGGAAAATCCTAAACCGGATGAAAACTGAGTGGATTCACTCCTTGCATATTCTTGGTTGTCCCAGTAAGAACCATCTGTCACAATCTAAGCACATCCTAATAACTCAGTCTTTTGGGAGATGTGACAGGCATGTGGGCTTTTTTTTTTTTGAGGGCCAGTTTATTATCAATAATTAATAACTTTCCGTGTACTGGGATTGCAATACCATGTTTATCGCATCAAGTAAGTCTCAGCACTTACCAGAGTGGAGCTTGGACAAACTGTAAGGTGTTGTACAAGAAAAGGCTGCAGTGAAACCCTCAGATCCAAAGCTTGAACAAATAAACAGAGCAAATAAAAACTGGTTTTCTTGCTCCTCTGTGCACTCAGTGGAAAGAAACTATCAAACTTCCGCACCCCACTGCTCCAAGATGCATTAAAAATCTTTCTCAGTTGAGAGCAAAATGTGTCAACCAGCATTGCTCTTCCGGCTCAATTTAAGAGGAAAGAAATCTATTTTTGCAAAAGGTGTCAGTGAAAAACTTCCATTTCAACATTCATTCATCCTCAAAAGTGGTCCTGTATTTCATGCTCAACGGGCCAAATGTAGCCGGCATTGACCCGTGCTGTGTGTTGACAAAAGGCACACTCCTGTGCCACTGTTTTTCAACTAACGTGAGATTGCAACTTCATTTAGAGCATCTTACATGCAGAGTGGGCTTGCTCTGTTGAGCAGCTGCAAGGTGTGAGCACATGGTACTTGTCGTATCGGATCAGACCGATGAAGGGCTACGAGGATGGTGAGGGGACTGGAACATCTCTTCTACGAGAGGAGAGCCTGAGGGAGCTGGGCTTGTTCAGTCTGGCGAAGAGAAGGCTGAGAGGGGACCTAATATATGCTTATAAATATCTGAAGGGTGGGTGTCAGGAGGATGGGGCCAGACTCTTTCCAGTAGCGCCCAGCGACAGGACAAGAGGCAACCGGCACAAACTGAAGGACAAGAAGTTCCATCTGAACATGAGGAAGAACTTCTTCCCTCTGAGGGTGACGGAGTCCTGGAACAGGCTGCTCAGGGAGGTTGTGGAGTCTCCTTCTCTGGAGATATTCCAGACCCGCCTGGACAAGGTCCTCTGCAGCCTGCTCTGGGTGACCCTGCTTTGGCAGGGGG
>Ga0065711_1010842_pt1 | contig 17964 bp, 21 predicted proteins | sample Hoacrofraction12_FD_59098 | JGI IMG/M metagenome (GOLD analysis project Ga0065711, IMG submission 59098) | Hoatzin crop microbial communities from Cojedes, Venezuela - Epithelial fraction 12 v2 (version 2) | ecosystem: Host-associated > Birds > Digestive system > Esophagus > Crop | place...
TATCAGCATTTCTAAGGTCCCCTCTCAGCCTTCTCTTCTCCAGGCTGAACAAGCCCAGCTCCCTCAGCCTCTCCTCGTAGGAGAGATGCTCCAGTCCCCCCACCATCCTCATAGCCCTCCGCTGGACTCTCTCCAGTAGCTAATTACAAACAACAAATTACAACACTGTAATTTGGTTCAGTGCTGAGTTTCCCCCCCAAGTCTGGGCCACGAGGAGGCATCAGCACCTGGCTAGAACCTGTGTGCTCAGCTGTAGGGCCCGTGTCTGTCTGGAGCAGAGAGCGCTTCGCACGGACACAGCACCAAGTTCCCAGCCCTTCGCCACCAGGCCCTGCCTGCCCAGGACGGGTGCGTGCCCCAGCGGCGTGGAGCACGGCTGTAACAGACTCCTCGCACGCTCACCTGGGCCCGCAGATCCGAGATGCAGATGAATTTCTTCAGCACGTTCTTGGGAAGGATGTAGGTATAGCCCGTCTCCTTTATATCGTCTGACGACACGTAGATGTGGTTTGTTCGCAGGTGGAGGTTGGCAGCAGAAATCGCTCTGTGAAGAGGAGACAAGCATTAGAGGAGATCAGACAACTATCGGAGGGCGCATGGATCCCTTCCCAAGCACTGTGACCTCCTCCTGGCACAGCAGCCCTGCCTGCCCTCCTACCTGACTCGCCACTCCGTCTTCGAGGAGAAAGTCTGGGTTTCGTAGTTGCTGGTTGTAGAGGTGATGATTTCATCCCCGTGTTTGTTAACGGTGCGGGTCTGCGTGGCCGTCAGCTGTGACTGCTCCTTGGTTTGCTTCTCAATTTCCGCAATCTGCTGTCGCTGCTGCGAGGGGGCAGAGATCTCCATGCCCAGGATGATGTCTCGGATCTCCGACTGTGTCAGGGATGCAACGTTTACACTGAAAGAGAAAATCCACCCAAGTCAGGCATTTCAAAATACATTCTGGACCCTTCTCACCAAGGCACAAGCTCAGAACATCTGTGAAAAATGAAACCACAACTTCTTGGACAAGAGAAGGGACCAAATCACACGATGCGCAGATCAGAAAAGGCTCGGTGCAGACATTTTTATCTGCCTCGCTAGGAAGCAGTTAATAACAAGAACCAGTCTCCCTACAAAGCTGACAGTTCATTGCCAAAGGCCCTTGCAAGTCATCTGCTCTTCACAAGGAGCACTCTGGCCACACAATCTTTAGGGCACGAAGGAAAGGCTGACGGGATTATCGCAGCTGGACAGTGGCTTACTTGTTCTTCTTGCCGTAGTCAGCAAGGATGAGATCCTTCAGCTGCACCTCCACCTTGATCCACTCCTCATCTGTCAGGGTTGGCCAGATGTGGTGAGGCTCCGTTATGGTCGTCTTGTCTGGTTTCAGAATAACTTTGGCTCGATCATTATTCACATGTAGTGCCCGCAGAATCAGAATCAGACGAGAGAACGCCTTGGAGAAGAAACAAAAAGATGCAGCTAGTCAGAAGGGAAGAAACCAACTACACGAGGCCCTAGTACAGCACCGCTACGGTTGGGCACACCAACACTGCCCGGGAAGCGCCAGCAGAATCAATCTGCAGGAAAACACAGGCAGGCCAGAGCCAGGTGCTCCCAAGCAACAAACCGGGAGGGATCCCTGCAGCCTTGGCTCCTGCCTCCTCCATCAGTGGCAAAGCAAAACGCCGACCGGGCACGCCGTGCTTACCGTGTAGGAAGAGATGGTTTTCAGCCAGTCATCGTAGAGATTGAAGAGAACCATCTGGGGTTCGGTAGCCTTCAGGATGAGATCACCGAACTTTTCCACTTTCAGACAGGCCTGGAATGGCAGCTGCAACTCTGAGCCTTTGATGACAATATTGGGGAAATCCAGCAAGTGCACCTGGAGTTTATCGAGAAGAGCAGTTAGCTCACAGCTACTGCAGACCAGTAGTCCAGATAAAGCCCTTCACAGGAACACAGGACTGTTCTGCAATCTCCCAAAGGTCTGACAACGTCCCCACAGAGCCGTATCTGCATTGTTACCTCCAGTGGGTCCAACATGCCCTTCCGCGTCACTATGATCTGCTTCGGCTGCTCCTCCACAGGAAGCGACCGAATCAAGGCCGCCACTTCTTCAGCAGTCTTCCACTTGGCCAGCTACGGAAAGACAGCAGGGTTAGGGAAATGACTCCCTGCTGACAGCAGAGTCTCCACGCCTTGGGGAATGAGAGAGGCTCAAACCAAATTCTAAAAATACAAATGGAATTTATGGCTTGTTCCAGATCAGTGACAAGGCCCAGCGTTTCCTTCTTGCTGATCACAGAGGGACGTTCCCATTCCTGGAGCTGTTACGCCTGACTGGCTCAGAAAAAACAGCCGGGCACACCGCCTCCCTGGCTCTGCCACCTGAGAGTCTTCTCACCGCACTGGATGTACAGCCAAGTGCGGCGTGATTTGCTGTGACAGTGAGACCTGCACTGTTTCTCAAGCCCTACTTGAGGATGTGAGCTCCGTACACCTCAGAGCCTCACAAACCTTGCACCGTCAACGCCTGCACTCTTCTACTTCCATATCCCACACTAACGCTCGCCTGAGCACAGGTTACACACTGCAAATTGAAACACCAAACTTGCTGAGAGGCCGGAGGCTGAAGACCCCCAAGACGACTTCTGCTCAGGTGAGTGTCCCAGGCAGTCAGAGCCCACCCCAGCTCGCAGCCCGAAGCCCAGCAGGCGGCCAGGCCCTACCTGTCCCAGACGCTTCTGCCCTGCCCACACGGACGTATGGATGATCTTCAGGAAGAGCTGTCCAGTTCTGGGATTGAAGATGAAAATGGCTCCGTTGATGGGTTTTGTGGTCAAGTTCCCTTCAAAAGTCTGAGAAAACAAGCAAAAGTGAAAAGTACAGCCAGATAAATGTAGCCCATCCACACCTTTACACAACAGCCAACTCGCTGTGTGCGTTGAGCAGGAGCTGTACGGGAAGCCCAAGAGCTGCTCTGCACACACTGCAAAAATCTGGGTCCGTGTCGATTCCTAGTTTTCCACCACGCATGTCTCCACAACCGCCCCGAGCACAGGTCATGTACAGCCCCTGTCCCTCCCCCCTGCAGAACCACCCCTGGCCTCACCTTGTGAATGGTCACGCGGTACACATTGGTGTCATCCACAAACCAGATGATCTGGTTGGAGAAGAGCTCGCCGTAGTTCTGGGAGGAAAGGTACGGTTCTGTGGGCTCAGACGAGTACAGCTGCAGCCCCTTGCGGATTCGTTCTCTCAACACGTACAGCGCGGGATTTGCTTTCATAATTTTGGCCATGGCCTGCTGGATCAGAGGTTTGCTCCCAGGGAACCAGTTCCCATAAGCGCTGAAGAAGAAAACAAACAGAAGACCTGGTTGTTGAGATGTTGTCTCTTCATCTCAGAAGAGACAACAGCCACGCCCAAGTCTTTCCACTCAGCAGCCAGGCACCTTTCTGCCTGCTGAGTACTGCTGTCGCATTTCTCTTGCAATGCCCCTGGGAGCTGCTCCCCACGCCTCCTCTCAGTGGGAAGCCACAGCACACGCCTGCGGCAGCCCCAGAAAAGCTGCATCTTCTCTAACAAGCACACTGGAGACAGAGACGTGCTTGCTGGGACTTTCCCTCTAGATTTCCAGTGAAGAACAGTTGACCCCACTTGTAGGGGGCCTAGAAACAAGGCCTGCCCTTCAGCTCCACAGTCTGACAGAAATCTCCGAAGAAAACAATCATACATGAGCTGGGAGAACGGAGCCGTTATCATTAAACGAGCAGACATCGGGCAACCTGAAAGGACTGCCCAGATGCCCGACCCATTCACTGCACACCTCTGGCTTCTGCCTTTTCCCCCTCATCCTCCTGCCCAGGATACAACCCAGTGCAGAGATGCACCGAGACAAAGCCACAAACTACCAATTTCAGTTCAAATACAGACGGTGCAGATCTCACCTGTGCAAGTTGTAGGCCAGATCAATGGCAATCAGCACACCAGTGGGAGATGGATAGATACTCATGTTGTCTGTGGTGTAGTCCAGGAACTTGGCTCTGGCGTAGCGCTCGATATCATGGGAATCGTAATCGCCCCAGCGCAGCTGGATATCTATCCAGTACTTCTGAGTGGTGGTGCTGTCCATCACATCTCTAAGGAGAAAGCAAGCCAGAACAACTCAATCTTGAACAAAACTCTCCTGCAGTTGCTGCGTGTCTTTGACAGAGTAACTGCCACCAAGCAGTACTCCTGCATAGGTACTACCTACATAGCATCCCGAAAAGGGACTCTACTACTCTCTCCACACAGCAGCTGAGTGCAGAAGCTGTCAAGAGAAACCCTCAGCCAATGGGGTTCAGCTGCAGCTTTAAACAAAGGAGCACAGCTGCTCCTCTACTGTGCAGTCATGAGGGTCGCCTGCCCTGGGGATTGTCTGGTGAGGATTCAGTTGAACTGAACACAGCACGGGTGCATCCGATTCACTCGATTCTGGTCCTAGGACAACACAGCTTTGTGGGCTTCCCTGAAGAGCCCTGCAGAGCTCCTGAGCTCTGGCTCAGGAAAGAGCACCCAGAGGAGAGAACAGCAGCAAAGACAGTCTTCACAGTTTGCAGAAGGGGGTGCTGGAGGTGCTGCAACCATCTACCCAAACAAGTACTGCACTTTGCCAGGCCTAATTGTGTGCTCCTGTGTCCCCAAAGAAAACCAACCCTACCGTCCGAAAGATACGGACTTTGGCTCAGGATGACAGGCTCAGCAGCAAGATCAAGGAGGGGGAAAAGGGGAACACTCACTTGGAATCTGCAAGCAACGATGGACGTGACACGTTCCACTTATAGGAAGCAAAGAGAAGGATATCTGCACACGAGGAGTTCATCTTGTACGACTTCCTGGGATGGATTGTCTCTTTCTGCACCGTCTCAATCTCCAGAGCATCCAGCTCTTGATCAAACACCTGGGGAAAATGCAGTCAAAGGTGAGTTGTGCTCAGGCAACCTAGCTACCAAATCTATCCTCAGCACAGAGCTAAACCAGGCATCCAGGAAAATCCCATTTCCTCCCCTTCCCTGTCAAATCACTGGAGAAGGGGGAGCCCTGTACGACCTCTCGGACAATCGCTGTTGCTAGCAGGAGGCTGCTGGCACACGAGGAGCGTGCGCGCATTGCACCGAAACAACCCAAATTAACATACTGCCCACCTGACACAAATCCATTACTATGCTCTCGTGGATCTTTTGCCACAAGTGAGCTCGGAAAATCTGAATGAGAGAAATCTTCAGCGTGGGGATCTTGCCGTGCATGAAGATGCCTGTCAAATCCAGCTGCACCTGAAATCCAACATAGACCTGCAAAGGAAAAGCAGCTGTAAGAACATGCAAGAGCACAACTGATGAAGTTTAGAAAACAGAACAGGTACTGTTCAGGAGGTTTAGTTCATCCGTAAAAAATGTTTTGAAGAATCAGTTAGATTGATTAACTGGTCTGATTTCAGTGGAAGCTCCTACGAGTACAAACTCCAGGTACTCACGTTGGCTCTGTTAATGGTAGGAGACCACCACAAGGTGAATCTTCTGTTTGGAATTTGGTTCAAACCCGATCTCTGGGCATTCGTCAGCTTCTTCCACTTCATGGACTCCTCAAAGCCACTGGCCTTCTCCCTAGAACGGGCAGACAAGCAATTCCACAAGATGTCCCTCATCTCCGCTGACTGCTATGTGCCACATATAACAGGGAACACCCACACTGGAAGCAGGGAAGATTGTTTCATGCAAATAAATTCCCATGGATTTGCATGCTGAAGGTCAGTTACAGTCCAGTCCCAGGTGCCCTCACAACTGAACTACACAGCGTGCTCAAGTGATGACCAAAAAGGCCAAAAAAAACAGAAAAGGCTCAACAGAATCAGTTCAGTTTGAGCCCAGGACTCCTGCTGGTGCACCACTAAGCTCCATTTTGCAAGACAAACCAAGGTTTCTCTTACCAGAAGAGACCCTCCCATGTAGGGAAGTAAGTGCCCTTGAAGAGAGTGTGCTCCAGGATCCCTTCCACTCCACCAAGTGCCTGGATCATATCAGTGCGGTAGTTGTTCAGGTTCCAGAGTTTGCCATCATGGCGCTGATGCGTCCACCAGAACGGGTTCTGTTTCAGGACCTGGAGACAACAGCACACCAGTGAGCAGCTTTGTATTCAGATCATTTAACCTGGCTGCACTAATTGTAGAGACCAAGACGATGATGATGTCAGATAACAAGTAAAAAGATTCATGCCCTCAGTCCTGGAGGACACAGCTAATCTACAACATGAGTTCAATCAGTACAACCACGCAATTCAGATTGGGTAGAACCTAAGATGATGTTTTTATCCTTCAGGGACTGGCCTTCTGCAGAGCTACCATTACAGGCTTTAAGTAATATTTTTTTTCCACTGTTCTTAAAACTTAAGATTTTGGAATGTTTGTTTTGGGATCTTTTTTCCCTCTTCAGAACTGATTTCTTAATACTCAGTTGCACTAAGCGTGGTGTTCCCCAAGACACAGCAATCTATCCAAATGCTTCAAAAGTGGCTAGCTACAGATTTTGGAGCACCTGGTTCTCAACAGCCTCTACCAGCCCTGACACATGACTCTAAGCTCTTCCCATAGCAGGCAGACAAGGAAGCGCACCTGCAGGAACGCAAGGTGAAGGGACATTGTCTGGAACACGTTATCTGAACCTCACACTCTGCCAGAGAAACTCACAGACCATACCTGATACTGTTTGAAGTCAGTCCTGACTCTCCACCCTTTGTCATAAGCTAGGGTATGCCGGTCCTTCTGGAAAAGGGTGTTAATACGAGGAATTCCCCTGTCCCAGGAGTCCTCCAGATCCTCCAGCGTCAGACGCCTGAAAAAAAAAAATCCCCACACTTTGTTACCTCTCAATTTTACAGCAACGCATCAATGAATATTTCAGGTGACGAGTTCACAGAAATAACACAGACCTCCGGGCTCTGGCAGGAGACGTTCTAAAACGCCAAACACTCGGAGGCTCAGCAAAGCGTCTATAGCCATCACCATGAACACGCTGCCAAACAGCCCAGAGGAAAAGCCTGCCCTTGTAAGTGCACAGAACTAACTGCAAGTGGGTCTGACGTCAGCTTTTCCTGGCACCACCTGGCATACCATTTCCCTTAAACTATGCCAAGGGTGCACTATCTGCTCGCAGAGTCCGTACCTCCTCCAGAGGTAAGACAGCAGCTTTGCAGGCGGCCTGTAGCATCTATCACAGGACCAGCAAGGTCTCCAGAACCTGAAGATAGCGTGATGCTTCACCCCACTGCCTGTCCTCACACACAATGATCTGTGATTGCACATGGAAACATACCTGTTCTGGGCTATAGCCTCTTGGCGCTTGAGGGCATACTCTGCCCACACTCTCTGAGAGTCAATGAACTCACTCTCCCATGGCTGGATGTAACGATACAAATTTGGGATGAGCTGGTCCTCCTCGTGACTCATTCCTGAGCGGAAGTGAGTGATGCCAACATCTGTCTGCTTGGACCACCTGCAGCAAAGAGGCACGAGAGTGAGGTAGGGGCGACAGGACTTCACGGGTCACACCACCATGACCTACTGTAAAGGCAACATATATCTGTAACACGGCATGGTTTAGCATTCTCATATATTTTCAGGGCAAAGAGTATCTAACAAAACACTCTACTCACACGGGCATTTAGGACAGAGCAGCACAACTCACCTCAGGTCAGACTGCGGGATGAGAACGTGGCCCATAGAGAGCATGCCCAGCCCTCCCAGCTCTTTAGGGGTGTAAAACACCACCGGTGGAAAACGGCTGGGCATTTTGGAATTCAGACCAATTTTGATTCGAGTCTGGATTTTATTTTCACACTTCACCAGCAAATCAAGCAACTCCTGAGTATTTACAACAGCTTCCCGGAAATACGTCATCAAGCCAATCAGAGCTGTATTCCATTTATTGACAATCTAGAAAGGAAGGCAAAGGATCAGTTCACAGCCCATTCGCCAAGCATCTGCAGAAAGCTGTCGTGTGTCTTCCTCCCACCTTACCTTGGTGAAGGTTGTGGAGCCAGACGCCATGAGGATCTGTCTCACTCTGTTGTGAAACCTCTGCATAGACTCGTCATCCACACGCAGGAAGCACTGAGCTGTGCGCTCCTTGGTGACCTGCAAGAGCACAGAGCCATCAGTTCCCTCCTGCGAGCCTTCTCTCCAACAGACGGGAAGGTGAGCTCTTGCCATCAGGTGTTTAAGAAACACAGGGAGAGAAGAGGCTGAAGAGCACCTCTACAGTTTCAGGTCTCCGCTCATCGCCAGCCAAGGACTTCCCATCCCTCTCAGGAAGGAAAGTTCACCCAGTTCATTTTAACCCTACGTGCTGGGGGTCCCAGCTACACAGCTGGCCAACACGTGCTGTAGATGCCCCTGCCCAGCAAGCACAAGCCCTGCTCTGATGCCAGGTACAGGCCAAGCAGGGACAGCTCTCCCAGCCTGCCAACGCCTCGCCCTACCTCATTCTGCAGGTTCCAGACACCATCCTTGTGGGTGAACTCCTCATAGCTGGTGCGGCACTTGGGCAAGATGCGGCACTCAAACCCACACATGTTGAACAGCAAATTGGGGTTATCCTTGCTGTAAACGGATACGAAGCTATTCTCCCACTGCACGGTGGTGACGGATCGAGGCAAGCGGTTCTTGATATCCCAGAATACAGCACGACCACTGAAAAACAAGATGGGGCACAGCAACAGGCTGTCTGTTACTGGGAGCAATGGAAACTGGGCACGGTCTCTCCCAACCCAACCCAACCGATTCTACAATTCTACGTTCTCAGTGCCTTCCTCGCACTGTACAGTCTCTCACTGTCAGAATTACAGCACAGACCTCTCACCTCTTCTTATTTGTCTTCCTGAGCACCTGCCTATCAGCCTCCAACAGTCAAACCTGATTCTCCCACCCTCCCACCACTTGTTTTTTTCCAGTTTGCAGCCCTTACAGGTTCACATCGTGTTTCATGAGGCGCATCCGAGCATCCCGGGGCCAGCACTTTTTGTTGTTGTAGCCTACAATGTTCTCGTTGTTGGGATCCGGATGCTCCGTCAGGTACCGCTGAATCAAGTCTCTCGCCTCATCTGCTGTAAACCTGGAGACGCACAGAAGAGGATCTGGAGTTACAGGACCAACTTCTCAGAACACCAGTCTGCCCAGACAGACAAGGACTTGCTTAAAGATAGCTGTTTGCTGCAGCATGTTTGAAGATAACTATCCAATTCCTGTACCCTCCAATTTCTGTATCCTCCCACTGAAAAGGGGTTTCAGCTTCATTAGCATAGAGCAACCCATGACTGTTTGGGTTATCTTTCCATGAACAGACATAAAATTCTATGTCCACTTGCTGGGAAGCCAGAAAAGGCTTACTTTACCAGTAGAAAATCTGTAACAATTGAACTTTTGACATTGCTTCTCTGCTGGTCCAGTGAAGCTACAGAAAAGCACACTGAGAAAGCAAGAGCAGGCATGTGGACACCCAATTGTTCTGGAGAGCCTGTCAATTCAAATGTTCCTGACCTTTCTTAGCAAAGGGAACAAAAGCCTGGAGTAAGAGCATACTAATTGCCACACTTCTGCAGCATCTGCTGCAAGATGCCAGAACTAAAGTTCAGCTGAGGAAAGCAGGGCCTCTGAGCTCTCACCTGAAGAAGATGTGAATCCGGTCGATGTATCTGCAGAAGAGGCGAATGGGATGGGCCACCTCAGTGGCAATGTCTTGGAAGCTGAGGAAGTCATTTGGCATCTGGGGAGGCCCAGCCATTTCACTGGCACGGTGCAGACCCAGCACCAGCAGATCCATCACAAGCCCATAATACTGGACAATGAAGGATGCAAACTGCAGCCCACGAATAATCCCATAGGAGTTTGTGTGATTCATGTCCTGAGGAAATGAAGTGGAATTGTGAGAACCTGTCACGATACATCAGAGACCTTTTACCCGAGCAGTTGCTCTTTAGCAGGACCTTTCTTGCTCCCCCACCACTACTTCTCTCTCTAGCAAGTCTTGTGTCCCCTCCTCCCCCAGGGGTCCAAAACCTCTCTGTTTTACAGTCCACAAACTCCCCTTCCTGACAGCAATCATCACCTTGTAGTTGATCACCACGTTGTTCTTGGCTGTCATGTAGTCAGCAATGTTGTGATCAACAATAAGACGCAACAGCCTGTTGAGCAACGTCAGGTCAATCTTCTCATACATCTTCTCAAAGCGAGATTCCAGCATCACATTGCATTCACCTTCGCTCGTTTCCCAAACATCTTGCAGATTATTAATGCCTGAGGAGACAAACAAGCTTGTCATGTTATCTGACAAATCAGAGCATAGAAGAGCCCTTTTGGGCACAGGAAGTCAAGGTATTTCCTGTAATGCCTGATTTTTCAGCCTCTGGTCCTTCCAGTCTATCCAGAAATGGGAAGAAGAACCAACCACAAATGCTGTGGAAGTTCTCCTCCTCCAGTACATACGTATATACATATATACATATATATATATATATATATAAAACCATCAAAACAGTTTCAGATTGTAACGACTATTGAGTGCTAGTCGCAAATATGAAAACTTAGCTCCCAAGGGGACTCGTAGGAAGCAAGTTCCTGATAAGAAAACTTTTTGCATGGAATACAAATCCCACTAACCTTGGCACCACTTGTACACCAACAGTGGAGGAGGTTCAGTGTCAGCAGGTTTGATCCACGGAGGGAAGAGTCTTCGCTTATCAGCCTCATACCACAAGTACTGATCCAGATAAGCATCTGTGATTTTCTCCAAGGGCTCAACATCATACACAGGAACCAAGTGGCTGTAGAGATCCATGAACTCAATACCCACCTAAAAAAAGAATAGGCAAAACAGATGCTTACAGCTGATGGAGAACACAAAGTCTTAGCACCACTGAGTTCCTGGGTACTTTTAGTATAGTCTGGCTCTCACCAGGACACTTACCTCCTTGAAGGCTCTCTGAGTTAAAAGGTGTCGCTTGATTCTGGACAGAGCTTCGTGAGGATTATCATAAGCCTGTTCAATCAAGCCCAACTCTTCTCTCTGCGACTGATTCAGGCGAGATTTCACACTGAAAGAGAGAAACAACAACTCGCATATCCAAGCATGAACAAACCAACGACCACTGCATTAAACCGATCAAAGACACCGTTCAACCAAGCAGATCAAGATATGATCCATAACTCTTCACAACCCACATCCCCGAGCTTAGAAGCCCCAAGTGGCAGAGCCCACGAAGAACCCCCAGTCAACCTTGGCAGTACCACAACCTACAGCCCTTACCAGACCATCAGGGTAAATTTTACAACATATTCAATTCCAGGAATAACAGATCACAAAATAGCTTCAGAAGCCTTTCCCAGTGCAGATGTCTGCCCCTGCAGAACACAATCACTTCCCACCGCCTACCTGTAAGCTTCCTTCAGCCTCTCCAGGGCTAATATGAGCAACTTGGTGTCATGCTTGTAGGACAGCGGGGGGAAGGGAATGGGTGAGAACCTCCTGCTTTCCAGCCAGTGCACTGTGGTTGTGTACACTGCAACAGCCTCTTCCGCAGTGATGTAAGGCCCGTCCTGCAGAACCACACCATCGGCATTAGTCAGTGAAAGCCTCCCTAAAAAACAGCACCAATCTGGGTAACCTCAAGTAGGACACAAATACCTTCAAGTAATTGTGCTGCCGTTCCTGCTCAGCTTTTAAGTAGAGTCTGGTCAACCGGCCCAGATTCTTCTTACAGACGGTTTTGTCTACAGTGGCACCCCGACGGATCCGCTCCCTGTTGTAGTGAGCTGTGTTTGTCCACCAGTCAGCTTTTGCCTTCACATACCTCAGGATCATGTTTTCAATAGGTGTGGGCAGCCCTGGCACCTGGGAAGGGACAGTAACGTCAGGAAAGCAAGGAGTGAGAAGAGCAGTTCCACCCAGAAGATGTCAAAATTGAACCAAAAGGCCAAGTGAGAGACTTACCTTCCAGGGGATATTGGCCTTCCAGCACCGCCAGGCCTCACTCAGATGCTGCAGGATGGTTCTGGCTTTGTTCTGTTTGATTCCTTCTGGCATCATGTCCAGAATGTCATGCATAACGGCTGCCCTCAGCTCCAGGTCAAAGTGAGACTCCACACGCTGCTTCGTGACAGTCTTTGCTACACCCTTTGAGTGACGGCCTGAAAAAAGCAAAGTACTTCAGCAGTGTGACACTATTGGGCAGCGCTCCTCCTTCTTCCTAACACGGGATTGCACCGAGCTGCAGGATGTCTGAAGAAATTACACTGCCACAACATCACAACATCATCACAGATGGTTAGGAGGCTGTGGACCCCGACCCCATCCTGCTAAGGAGCAGGGAATCCCACTTCCATTTGCAATCTCTTCTGGGGGCACTGATCTCCTAAGAGCTCTAAAGTGGTCAATAGCTCTTGGGATTGACATGGAGCATGGATATAGACCACTGCCTGGAACAGAAAACTGGAGTTCAAGCTGGCAAGTAAACAGTATTAATCTTTACCACGCACTCCTCCTGCATCCAAGATTTACACAATGTGCTGACCTTCAAACTGCCTGGCCAGCAGATTCCCCAGCCAGCGCTCCAGCAGTGGCGTGATGCCCCTCATGAAGAACAGCCATACTCTCCAGCCTGGAGCCCAGAAGCCACAGCCAGGACCTTTGCCCACAGGGCCCTGGAAGAGAGACAGGTTAAGAGCAGGTCACTTACTGACACTCCGGAATCCCTCCCTCATTGCTCAGTTTACGTGGGGTCACCATCACGTGGAAAGGTGAAACTTACTGTGTTAAACCTGTAGTAAATGAGATGTTTCAGGTCCTTGCACATACGAATCTGCCTCATCAGTTTGTACTTGTATCGGTACATTCCTGTCAGCTGGCCCACGTGGGCAAAGATGTACTGCAAGCCATCTGCCAACTGAAGCACAGGGAGCACAGTCAGAGACAACCACCAACACTACGGATATTGCCTCAGAAGCCAGGCCCATTGTACAGCCAGGAGCAGAGCGTATTAGGCCAAGCAAAGCTCCTAACACTGACTCGTATAATGATCAATTCTTATAAGCTAGGGTAAAAGCAGAATTTCACCCAATGCTGTGTGCTTTCGTTGTTCCCCCTGTTCTCCATAACACTGCAACATTCAGTCACGTTGTGCATCCTATATAAGCCTGACCAGACATTCCACTCCTCCTCTTCCTTCCCCTCCTCACCTTTAGAGAAAAAAAAGGAGGAAAAAAAAAAAAAGGGGCCTACCTGAAACGCATCCACATTTCCAAGTCTGTACTGGACATGGCTGTCCACCACCAACTTCGTCAGTCGCAGAACCTCTCGGCACAGATGGAAAGCATTACCAAAACGGGATTTCTTCCTTTCCTGGAAGAGACAAAAATCCAGGATTTATGCAACAATGTTACATAAGAGTGAAACAGTTCCAGTTTGGTCAGTCTGTACAACAACTGAACAGCTGAGGCACTGTGGCCTGTCTTACCACACTAGGTACTTAATCTTCTGGTGAACTCTACTCGAGTAAGACAGCACATGGACCAATACCTTAGTGGTGAGGGTCTTCACTGGCTTCAGGTTGAAGTTGTAATCCAAGTGAAGGTAGTTCAGGTTCTTTCTGTGGATCAGCAGGTTCAGCATGTTGTAGCCCTGGCGACACACCTGCAGGCCTACTTCCACCCAGTCCAGCTTCGTCGACTGGAAAAACTTCGTAGCCTTGAAGGAGCGGAACAGGTACCTGGAGAGAGCAGGGAATATCATCAGCTGAGCCCCCTACACAGATCAGCAGTTTCCCACTGAACAGAACCCCACTTACCGCTTCTTCTGGGCCTTGGGAGGTCTGTGCTTAAGTGCATTCAGAACGTAGTATTTCAATAGCTTCTGATAGGAGACTCGCACTTTCACTGGCTGGCCTGCTGGGCAGTGCTCACGATACCTAGGGATAAACCGTATTTCAATTTTTGAGATAACTCGCATTGCTTAGAGAACAAGTCTCCAGAAACTCTCCTAAAATCTCCAGAAACAGTCACCACAGTATGTCTTTTGTTTTATTTTCCTTGTAACAAGACAACAAAGTCACAATCACTAGAACACCCCCTTCCCCCAGGAACTAACTCACCAGTTCTTGACCAGTGGGATATCAAGAGCTCTTCGAGTCCTCCCAGACCTCAAGTTGAAGGGCCGCGGGGCCCACAGCAGGGCAATGCCATTGGCTGTGTTATCTGTGTAGAGCGGGGTATCCTTCAGGAAAGGTTCCACAAATTCTGGCAACTCAAACTCTTCATCATCATCAGGCAACGGTTCCTGACTCTGAAATGCAGAAACACCACACAACCTCTGTTTCCTGGTTGCTTCAGCTCAGTTTTCCGAGTTAACCAAGTAAAAATCATTTCTTTGCTCCCACAGAAGAAGTGTGACAGTGCTGAGTATTGGAGAAGCACAAAGCCCCAGTGGGCCTGAGAACTAACGCTGGCTAGACCCTGAGCCACGTGTTTTGGAGGTAACTCAAAGGAGAGCTCCATCAATACTCCAAGGGCAACCAAAAAGATAAATAACCTATCAGAAGACTCCAACACTCTTAATTGGACTTTATCTACAGAGACCAAAGGAGGCACCTTTGTGCAACTCTAGAAGTAGAAAAAGACTAAAATGGCAACTGTGGGTTTTTTTGTGAAACTGCTTTTGCTTTCTCCTGAAATATCTATGCATGTGCCGCCACCAGAAGCAAGGTCACAAGCCAAATCAGCTCCACACACAGGGTTTATCACAGGCTCTCTTGGACAGTGACTCACCTTGACAGAATGTCTGTGTGAAATGGGGTTGATCAGTGGATCGAAGTAAAAAGCTGGGAGATCAGGATCTTCTGTTTTAATGAAAACGACATTTGGAGTATGATACCTACAATACAAAATACGTATTAGAGTGTCGTGACAGCTTTCCCCTCCCCTCCCTGCTCTTGAGGCTGCTGCGCTTACCAGGTCAGGTGGACATGGTGTGGCAGGTTATTGTACAGGTACGGGAAAGCGATTTTGTACTCTGTCCTGATCGGCTGCCTGATGATAATTTTGTTGATGTCATTAAATTCGTTCCAGTCTTCATCCCTCAAATGAGACAAAAATAAATTGCTATACGAGCATTCAGGGGGACAGAAAGGCAACCATTTTTCACCAAAAACATGACACCAGTGCTTTTCCTTTAGCCTTCTCTTCACACTAACAACCATTCAGTGTCCAACGCAGCTAGCACACCACAGACTTAATGCTAAAGAGAGTCAATACCCAGGAATAGCTCACCCAAGGCAAGACACTTGATGACAGATTAACCCTCCTAGCCCTCTTTCCAGATAACCACATCTCCCTCCTCCTAAACCCAATACTTACTGAAGATTGATGTCTCTAACAAGAGGCTCAAACTTGGGACCTCCAGGAATAGCCATGTTCAGTGCCTTGGAGGTAAAGAACGCTTTCAGGTCAAACAAATAGAAGTAGTTGTCATCCACAAGGTCAGTGAGCAGCTGATTGGCCAGCCGGTACAGCGTGGACATCATCGGGAGAGTGAACTGCCAACGCTGGTATGTTGAGCCATTCACGTACCTGCAAGTCAACACAGCACGGACACTCAGAACACAGCCAGAAGACAACGGGGCCTTTACCACAGGATCAGAAATAACCCAACATTTTTCACTGCCCATCATTCGCAGAAAATAGCAAGGACAGCTAACACAGGGGCCCCTCTAGACAGAAAGAAAGGCTGCAGGACTGCTAAAGACCACTAAGGAGTACACCTACCCAGAAAATACCCACTGCTCCAGTTCCTCTCCTCCTCCATATCCAAACTGACACACAAGACCTGAAGTCATGCTCAAGAACCTTTGGCAGGTATGCGCACTCTTAGCGAACATCAGTTCAAATTCCAAGCAGAAAATCTAAGTTTTTATCTTTATTGTACGGTCAAAAACATCAGAGTTTTCGCAGTTAAACATGCAGCAGCCCTCCTGGACAGAGCAGCCTTGTTTGCCCTCGCTGAACACTGATGACAGAGCTTTACAGCAGTCAGATTCTCCCTCCCATCCCTGAGGGAAGGTTTTTTCTCCCTACCAACATCACATGCAGCCCAGTATTACACAACCAAAGGTTATATGCTGTGCACAGGTAATTTATGTAGAGCATTTGTTTCTCCCCTGTCCCAGCAAATTGTGTTACCAGAGAGGCACGTACTTCCTGTTGTCTTTCAGTGGCTGGTGGTCGTAGAACCAGTCCAGCACAGGGGCATCCTCCTCTGGATCCAGCTCGAGCTGAATCGCTTCCAGGGGCTCCACATCCAGGATGTTATCAGCATAATCCAGAGGGGGTTCTTCATCATCAAACGGGGGGAATCTCATCCTCTTGAAGTGACGCCTGTCCCTCTTCTCTCGCCTCATCATAATCCACATTGACCTGGCAGAAACCCAGAGACCATTAAACATCGCTTTTACTGTGGATGCACGAGTGTTTGCTCACAAGCTCCCACCAGGGCAAAGGAAGAAGGCACTTACCCCCACTGAGCAATGTACACCGGCTCTATGACCCAGGGAATCTCATTCACAAAAGAGATGGCGCCTGTGATATGGTACAAGACTGGAACATCCCTGATTTGCTCCCAGGGCATGGGCATGTTCTCCAAGAGCTTCAGAACAGCATGAGGCATGTACTTCAGAGCACTACAACCACAAATCGAGGAAAATCAGGGTTGGAAGGGATCTCAAGAGAATCGCCGTCCATCTGCTGCAAGCCCAATTACCTCTACACCTTTCACTCCTGAGAACTGCTCAGCTAACCTGTTCGTAAAGGCCTCCAGTGACAAATCCATGAAATTCCTATTCTATTCTTGTGCTTTATGCATCTCACTACCAAAAATTTTCTATTTATTTGGCTTCTAAGAGACTGTCACACATTAAGAACGTTACAAATTAAAAATTCCAAATGAGTTTCTGGATTTTTTATGGCTGACGATAAGTTAGTGCAGCGGATCATGGGCTGCGTAAGATAGCTCTCTGAACCCAAACAGCAAAGCAGCACCGACGGTGCTTCACAATCATACAAAAAACATACGCTGACTACTTCACATTCTCCCTCCACTTCTTCCAAGGTAATGTGTTATCCAGGGTAACGTTTTTCTCATAAATTCAAAGCAATGAATTCCTTCGCACATCCTCTCCAGATGATCTTTAAGGTCCCTTCCAACCCTTACCATTCTATGATTCTATGATTGCCGCCCTAGCGCAACTGATTATCCCACCCTCCTCGAGCTACTACGCCGCCTTCCCTGCACAACAGACCGGGAAAGCCCTCTGGAGAAGCGGCTCTCCCTTTAACGACCAACGAGGAGCCTTGACAGCGCAGCAGAGGAGGACTCGGCTCAGCTCCCCGTGTGTCACACGGCGGGGGGGGGCTCCCTTACCCCAGGTAGACGCGTTTGTCGTGACGGAACTTCCTGTTGGTCATGTCGCCGTGGTCGCGGATGATCTTGCGGACGTGCTCGGGGGGCATGTCCTCCTTCTGCGCGTCCACGAAGCCGAATTTCCTCTTCTCCGCATAGCGCTTGGCCTGCAGCTGCTGCCACTTGCGGGCTGCGGGGACAGAAAGGCGGCGGCGTCAGGCCCGGCCCCGCTGGGGAGGCTGGGGCTGCAGGGGCCGGCCCTACCCACCTTTCTCCTGCAGCTTCTCCTCAGACATGTAGTCGGGCAGCGGCGTCAGCGGGGTGGGCACCGGGGCGCAGCCGCCGCGGTACGGGAAGACGGTGGCCATGGCGACGCACCTGCGGGGGTGGAGAGAGGAGCTCAGGGCGGGGGACGGCGCCAGCCCCCGGCCCGTCCCCGGCCTCTCCGCCGCCGTCCCCACCCGGCCCCCGGGCCCGCATCTCCCCCCGCCCGCCCTCACCG
>Ga0065711_1039280_pt1 | contig 17964 bp, 9 predicted proteins | sample Hoacrofraction12_FD_59098 | JGI IMG/M metagenome (GOLD analysis project Ga0065711, IMG submission 59098) | Hoatzin crop microbial communities from Cojedes, Venezuela - Epithelial fraction 12 v2 (version 2) | ecosystem: Host-associated > Birds > Digestive system > Esophagus > Crop | place...
CAGCCTGCTGTAGGTGACCCTGCTTCGGCAGGAGGGTTGGACTAGATGACCCACAGAGGTCCCTTCCAACCCCTACTATTCTGTGATTCTGTGATTCTGTGATTCTGTATTTTTAGATATAAAAATTTTTGCTTCAAAATGAAACATTTTTGTTACAGTGATTTATTGTGTTAATACTATACTGTACCTGAACTTGATTCACAGAGTTGCAGAATCAGAGGATGGTTGTTGACAGGAACTTTTGGAAGTCATCTGGTGCAACCTGCCTGCTCAAGCATGGCCACCTACAGCCAGATGCTCAGGATTGCATTCAGACAGCTTCTGAATATCACCAAGGATGGAGACCACAAACTACCTGGGCACCCTGTTCCAGTACTTAGTCACCCTCTTAGCAAAAAAGTGTTTCCTTATGTTCAAATGGAGTCTCCCATGTTTTATTTTGTTCCCAATGCCTCTTGTCCTGTCACTGGGCATCTCTGAAAAGAGCCTTTCTTTGTCTTCTTTGCACTGTCCCTTCAGTTATTTATACACATTAGTAAGATCCACATGAGCCTTCTCTTCTCTAAGCTAAACACTCCCAGCTGTCTCAGCCTTTTTTCATATGCTCCCATCCCTTAATCATCTTTGTGGCCCTTCACTGGACTCTCTCTAGTCAGTCCGTGTCTCTCTTGCACTGAGAAGCCCAGCTCTGGACACTCTAATTTCACTCTAAAAATCACACATCTTCTGAGAGACATTTTTTTCCCTTTTAGGATAGTGCATCCAGACACTTCCAAATTCATTTTTACTTCTAGTCCAAAGTCACAAAGAACATTATTGCTGCCTGAAACAAGTGGCTAGAGACTTTCATACTTTAACTTATGCACTTAATAATTACTTTATAGGTCTTGTCATCTATCTGAATTTTGTCCAATCAGAATGGTAGATACTCACCTGATTTCCCATCACAAATTACAATCTCACAACTATATTATAAATCCACCTTCATTTTAATCCTTTTGCTGCAGGATATTAATTTTATGATTATTTAATTTAACCTTTTTGAGTGGGCCTACTGACATCATAACTGCTACTGCATATTTAGTGACATGCTTCTTAGTTGTTCTGCACTGAACTTGACTTCAAACATGTTTCTCTGCTGGCATCAACACAAAAATGGATCCATCCAAAATAAAAATAGAAATAAAAATTTTGTGAGTTTAACCTCAAAGTCTTTATTTATGCATTTATTTTAAGAGATTCATAAAATGAATATGATGTGCTTAAGCTGCAGGGCAGTGGAGGAAAAAAAAAACAAGGTATGTTTCTGTGGGACCAGGCAGGAAATTAAATGCTCTCATTATTGTAAACAACATGGTTTTGAAGTAAATTCTTTGCTTAGAAAATACATGAGACCATACATGTTGTTTACAACTATGACATCCAAAATGTCATCTTAAGGGACTGACTTACTCCCAGTATTATTTCAAATAACACTAGCAAGCTTGCTTATTCTTCTTTCCAGGTGTTTTCCCTTTTGCTATACAAAACAGGGAACTGCCTAGCAACCTTTTACACCCATCAGAACTGTGGCTACTGTTATGAAAGCCGTGACATAGAACATCCATAGTTTTATGGGGTTTTTTTTTGTTTTTTTGAAGAAATAGTTTGGCAGTATCAAGTCTCAACATCTGTGGACAGTTGCTTTTGGAAGAGATTTTAGATTTCTTATCACTCACACCACTCACTGTTCATTTAAAGCAGTGTAAGAGTGACTTTGTAATTTCACATAGTTCTGCAGAGTAGTAGGGTGATTTTTAAAATTTTGATAATGGCTCCAGGAAAAACTAAGAGAAAAGATCACATATCTACAGAACATATCTAACAAGTTGAGACAACAGTCTCAAACACTGCAGATGCTCAAAACTTTTCAGTTGAAAATTCTATATACTTAGCGGTTCAAAAAGAGAAAGCAGAAAAAATAGTTCAAAAGAAATATTGCCATGAGCAGGATTGTTTCATATTCAGTGCTTTAACATTTTGAAACAAATTGCACAGTTCTTTTGATGTAAACTCATTTCATTTCCAAGGTATGTGCCCTGGAATACTCAATTTCTTTTCTTCCATATCTATGTATGCTTCCAAAGAGAACGAATATTTATATTCTACCCTGTAAAATACTTTGCAGTTAACTCAGAGCAGTCTTCCACCCTTCTCCTTACACTCGCAATAAGTTGGGTTTTTTTCCTGAATCAAGTTGATGTTGCGATCTGGCACACCTCACTCTGTGTACCAATCATGAAAGTTTTGCGAGTTTTCATCAGTGACATAGACAGATAGAGAGAAAGTTAAAAGTAGTAGAAATTGAAAAGTAAGAAAAAAAGCACAGGTCCAGACCATTTATTTTAACCAAGAACAGAATTCAAAAAAGTTTGTGCTTTCATAGTTTTCTTTCAAGATAGCATTTGAGAATCCTGTTATCTTTAAGCATACTGAAATTGAAGATAGAGCTTAGGCAAGCCACTGTGCTGTCCATTACTGAAATCATGAACATTAACATGCAAGTCATGCAAGTAAACTTATAGTCCTGTATGTATATTTTTGCAGTAACAGCTAATATTATGACAAAGAGACAGAATTTTTCCTTGTATTCTTCTACCTTTTGTAATTCTAAGAAAATATTTTCAACTCCTTTTTTTTGCTGTGAAATCCTAAAGACTCTGGAGAATCTAAAATACGATATTGCAAAGGACTGTGGTCCAAACTGCAACCATATTTTACTTGGCTGGCATGGAGTAAAATAGGGTTGCTTCAGTTTCAGTCTTCAACTGCATGCTCTGTCACCTTTTATACTTTGGAGATATGTCAAGAACCCCTAGGAAAAGGAGATGGAAATGATTATGTATTATTCTTGATATTTCAAATGTCAAGAGAAAGAAGAAAAGCTTCAATATATTATTATTTCTTGCTAGTGCACTTCAACTCTCCTCCAGACATTATGGCTTAAGAAAGTGAACAGCTAAACTCCCTTTGCCAATGCTTCTCAAGCCTTGTTGGTAAAGATAAAGGTCAGAGGCACTAAGATCTCAATTTTCTTCTCCCACTAATTGAAACAGTGTTATTATTAATTAACAAAATTGCAGTGAAATTATAAATGGTTTACGACCTTCTAGTTAAGCCTCAGAAAGATTGTTTCCTATGTTATAGAGAGTGAAAACATTATTTTTTATTTATGTGTCTTGGGCATCTACAAAACCAAAAATGTAGAAAGGGTACAAACTTCCAAACAGATGTTCTCTGAGCACTATTCCTGAGATTTTTCAATGTGAGTTTGTTCTTTTTGATGAAATTTTTCAAACACTGTACAAAACCTTGTGAAATCATACTAATATTCAGGAATTATTTTTTCATTTACTTCATAAACTATCAGACTATTCCAAGAGAAATTTTAAGAAATCCTACTGCTGTTGAAAAAGTCTGACTCTGAAAAATGCTGCTGTTTGTGAAATCTTTGAGAAAAGATTCTATTAAATTGCTTCTTTTTGAAAAACAAAGCAGAACACACATTACCTGCTAAATCATTTATGATATGGGCAATAAAAAAAAAGAACACAAATGAAAAAACAGGAAAGAAAATATTTTTGACTAGATTGCCTGGGGCAGTGATTGAAGTAGTCAAAGATCTTGACAACAGATGCTGTTTTTTCTTTTTGGTTGTGTTTATATACAGACAAGGACTATTCAAAGGATTAGATACATTACTCAAAAATGTACAATTTCAGTTGTCTTTTATAGGATGTAACTCCCAAATACATTCACTACCTGGTCCCATCAAACTCAATGAGAAAAAAGAAGAAAACTTTCCAGATATTCAATGGAAACAAAATAGAGTCAATGCAGTTCTTTCAAAAATTTTATATAAATATTTTGAATGGTGTGAAAGGACTATTCTGCTTTTAGATAAAGCATAAAGACTACTATAGGTAAATAGACTCTGAAAAAACCCACAACAGTCCAGTCAAAAAAAAGGGAAGTTGTTGTTGATTTTTTTCTGTAATCAAAGATAAACAAGTATCTCAATTCCTCTCTGGCATTTGCATCCCTCCATCACTCCTTACCATAATTCAAAAAATGTTCTCCCACAGGCTGTGAAACCACAGAAGCTATATATGTGTGAACTGTGTTGTTGATTCAACCCTACTGATTTTAGTTTTGAGTCAAGCACCTAAGAACAGGGCTCTGCATCTATTTCCATTCTTGAGTCTAAGCCTGAAAACCGTTTAGTGTTCTAAATTTGTTTCCCTCAAAAATTATGAAAGCTACAGTTATACTCTCATTAATAGTAATGTAAGTCTGTAAGTAATGGGTTTATGAATTTAGATTTATTTTACTTTGTTTTCTTAACATATTCTGTGAATTTAGAATCCACAGTAATGAACTTATGATTAAAATTGAAAAAATAATATAAACACATATTGCTGCCATCAGTATGGTAATTAACAGATCTAATTTCAATAAACCATAAGGAAATGGGAGGACCTCATTTCACAGTTTTAACTCTGTCCTAAAAAAGAGTGTGAGAAAGAGGTTTCACCTGATTATCCATGTAGAGAGTTGTCTCTCATTAAAATTCTGAAGAACTTGAGAGAAACCAGATAAAGCTCATTTTTCTAGGAAAACATCTCTGAAGTAATTCTAACCCAGCAAGTTTTAACACAAAGACATTATATTTCATGGGAGAATTTTTCTGTAAGCCAAATACGGTTAGGGGTCTGATTTTTTGAATGGATAAGTCTTGTTGAACATCTCAGTCTATGCTAGTGAAACAACAATATAGCTACAATTGTTTTAGATCATTAGACACGTAAACTATAAAAAGTCCTGTGTAGGCACATGAGTAGCAGAGCTTTAAGAAAGCAGTTTGAAAACTCTGACTGCAGGCTCTTAAGACAGGCATTTGAACCCTGTAAAAGACTCAGCTTGATACCAGCACTCTTTCTGTCAAGTTTTCTGGATATGGCTTTCTTTCTTAGTAGGAAAAAACACTTTGGCAATTGCTTAACTCGCAGCAAATTTTTAAATTACAAAGGCTTCAGTATGCTCCCTGAATAAGGATACACTTGTTAATTGGAGTTGTCAAGCTCAGTCATTCAGAGACTTTCCCCTTTTTTTCTTTCTTTTTCTTGTTGATTTTACTAGGATTAAATTCCATTTGGTGAATGTTGTTCATAAAAGAGAAAGCACTCCTAATAATGTGTGTTGGTTATAAACAAGATTCTTGTTCATTCTTTCAGACATAGTATGATAATAACTGTTTTAAAGGAAGAAGAGGCTGCCAGTGTTGAGAAGAGAGCAATAAGATTGGAAAGGATAGGAAAAATCTTAAAAAATTATTTTATACAATTGATGTTTCTTTTTGAGTATGAGCTTTTTATGGGTTTGTATAGCAAGGTTTTGGTAGTGGGGAGGCTATAGGGGTGGCTTTAGTGAGAAGTTGCTTCTCGCATGTCTGACAGAGCCAATGCCAGATGGCTCTAAGATGGACATGCTGCCGGCCAAGGCCAAGCCAATCAGCGACGGGTGGTAACACCTCTGTGATAATATATTTAAGAAGGAGAAGAAAAAACTGCCGTGAAACAGCAGTCGAGAGAAAGGAGTGAGACTATGTGAGAGATACAACTCTGCAGACACCAAAGTCAGTGAAGAAGGAGGGGGAGGAGGTGCTCGAGATGCTGGAGCAGAAAGTCTTCCCTTGCAGCTTGTGGTGAAGACCAGGGTGAGGCAGGTTGTCCCCTGCAGTCCGTGGAAGTCCACGGTGGAGCAGATAGCCACCTGTAGCCCGTGGAACGGACCCCACACCAGAGCAGGTGGATGCCTGAAGGAGGCTCTGACCCCATGGGGAGCCCATACTGGAGCAGTCTCCTGCCAGGGACCTGCGGACCCATGGAGACAGGAGCCCACGCTGGAGCAGATTTTCTGGCAGGGCTTGTGACCCCATGGGGAATCCACGCTGGAGCAGCCTGTTCCTGAAGGACTGCACCCTGTGGAAGGGACCCACCCTGGGGCAGTGTGTGAAGAGCTGCAGCCTGTGGGAAGGACTCATATTGGAGAAGTCTGTGGGGAACTGTCTCCCATGAGAGGGAGGAGGAAGCAGCAGCAGAAACATTGTGCGATGAACTGACTGTAACCCCCATTCCCCATCCCCCTGTGCCTTGTGGAGGTGGGGAGGAGTAGGTAGAGAAATGGGAGTGAAGTTGAGCCACGGAAGAAGGGAGGAGTGGGGTGAAGGTGATTTAAGATCTAGTTTTATTTCTCATTATCCTACTCTGATTTGATTGGTGATAAATTAAACTTTCTTTTATCCCCAAGTTCAGTCTGTTTTGTCCCTGCCGGTAACTGCTGAGTGATCTCTCCCTTCCTTATCTTGACCCACGAGGCTTTCAGCATATTTCTTCTCCCTTGTCCAGCTGAGGAGAGGGAGTGATAGAGTGGTTTTGATGGGCACCTGGCATTTATCCAGGCCAAACCAAAACAGAGTTATTATTTGTGAGAAGAAGGGTAGTGAGTTTCACAAGACTAAAATCTCAACTAATTAGAGGATTATCCATTTCCAACAAAACCAAGAACCTAAAAATTAACTGAGAACAACTAAAGGAAGAATGATTTGCCAAATTAACTCATTTATTCATAAATTTTCAATAACTATTTAAATGCTACTGTATATACTTGAAGAACAGAAATATGTTACATCAGAGATTAAAAAAATATATTTTCAGTTGATTTCTAAATAGTACGTGTACAAAGTTTTGGACTCTCCCAATTTGTTTATATTTTGTATTGTCCCACTTCCTCATATATTATTTTTAATCCATTTTCTTCAAAAAGTTAATCAGAATAATTGGCGTCAGCTTTTAATTGCCCAAATTAAAAATGAACATTATAAAATCATAAAATTTTTAAAGATATAAATCCATTTTCTGGATATAAAAAACAGTGATAGCAACAGAAAGATGGACTATATATAAGCCTATCTTTTTTTTTTTTTACCTTAACAGAAATGGATAAGCATAGGATTGTTTCAAGACAAAAAAAAAATCACAGTTCTTCTCTAAAAGAACTTATAAAAAATTCAAGGCAATTCTTTTTCCTAAAAGACACTATTGAATAAATCCTATGAAAATACCTGCAATATTTTAATCCTCTAAAATTTTCAGGTTTTGTGAAAAATGTTTTTTAAAAAAAGCATGATTGCTTAAATTAGTTTTTTCAATGAAGTAAACTGAGGAAGGAAAAAGAATATTGCTTGTACAATGGTTCTCACAAATCATGTGATTCCGACATGATTATCAGATGAAATGAGTCGTTCATTGTGATCCACTGATTTTATAAAAATGAGCAAAGAGAGACTGTCACAGTTTTAGCTATGTAAGTTTAAAGACTTGTTTCTCCTACTACTTAAAATGTCAAGGTTGTAAAGTTTCCCTGCTTCCACCATTCTCCCAAATACTGTTATATACACACATGCGTATATTTGGTTTTAGATTTGACCAATTTCTAATTTTTTTTCAGTGGGAAACAAAATATGGTCACGTACCATATCCAAAGTTTTATATCTTTCAACACATGATTTCAAAGCAGTTTGCCCATAGGAAAAATTTGACCACAAGACTCCCCTGTACGAAAGGGACCATTTCCTTTCATAAAACACGAGTGTGCCTAAATGAATTTCATTCTTGCTGATATTGTTATTTTCTCAAGCCCAGACTTGTGACAGAGATATTTCCATTGCAGTGAAATGTTTTCTTCAGGTAAGTTGCAGTATACTGACACAGTTTTTGATCCATGGCTGTGTTGGCAGCTTTACAGTATCAGGCCAGCAAAAAGTGGCCCTATAGCAATCTTACCCAGGCTTTTATAGTCACCTCACTAGGGAGGATCTTCATGAGAAATAGCTGCTTCTAAATTAACAAAACCAAGACTCTTGCCTCTTACCTTTACCAAAGAAAAACACATATCCTTAAACTTGGAGTAGTAGAATGGGATGATTCACACCTGAGCTCTTCTGAATGCTCCGCAAAGGTAATGGAGGGTCTTGAGCATGGAAGAATCTGGATTATAAAATGAGACCAGTTATCTGAAACCCTTGAAAGGTTTTTAACTTCTTGAAATAGCAATGATATTTTATGCCTAATCATGATTTATGCCCGTTAGCAAATTTAATGATCAGTAAGCACACAGTGAATTCATACAATGAGTTTTGCTTTGACAGAAGGGCAGTGATAAAAAGTCATAGAGCGAATATGTTCCCAAGGATGGATATATCAGTGAGACCTAGAGAATTGCTGAACAGTAGGATCACTGCTTGGGATTTTTGAGGTATTGTTGAAAAAATCTTATTCATTATTTCTGTTAAACAAGGCTTCTTTTACAGATGAGCTTTAGTCTTGTTTTCTCTCAAAACACACACAGCACACTTGGACATCTTGTTGGGGATATGTTTCCTTAGAAACAAATAACAAGAGAAATACAAAACTGTCAGAGTGAAAAAAAAAAATACTACTAGCTCAATGCAAATTAAGCCAGCTCTGGTTTGTGGTTTTTTTTTTTTTTCCCCCAGACCATCAAGTGAAGAAACATTAGTACATAAAATCTTGTACTGGAAGAAAAGGCATCAAATTCAGCTTAAATTTTCTCTGATCAGCAGCTCCATCCTTATATATATGGTATAACTGACCTTTTCTTAGAATTAAATATGTTGAACAGGATCTATTCCCAATCAGTTTCCTGTTAAAGTACGTTTAGTTAGCTTATCCCATGATGTGCATAAAGGAAAAACATGCTAAAGCAATGGGAAAGATTCTTTATGGAAAACATGATGATTTTTTTTTCCTAATAATATTATACATTGCAATTTAGCAAGCATGAAAAATATCTGATCACACAAAATTACTTTCTTACTGGAATGTGTTTTTTTTGCTGGAACATGGAACCAAATAGTTTCAGTACTGAAATAAAATTACTGTATAATTAAATAAAGATTCATTAGAACCATCAACCATTAGAGTGACAACTTAGCGAGTAACCGAAAGCAACTAAGGCATCTGCAGAATACGAAAGCTGACAGAGAAAAGACAGAAGGTTATTAATTTTTTATTACCCGATAACCATGTCATCATCCTTTAGACTGAAAGGCTTTTCTCCTAGCACTAAGCCTAATTGTGGTTCTTTAGGAGGCAAAGTAATTTAAGAAGAGGAAGTAAGTTTTCTAGTATGTAAGAAAGAATTAAAAAAATCTCACTTGGAAGGCAAAAGGATCTTTAAAAGTAGAAAACACAATTTCTGTTGCGAACATTGACTAAAATGTTGGCTATGAAACAAACTTTATTATTTACAAAAATTATACCAAATTCATTGGAAACAGAAAGTATCAGACCAGTGAGTCCAAAACATGAAGTTTAATGTCCTCCTTGATCTTGAACAACAGTGTGTTTTGTTCACCAATAAGTTGTAAATTCAAATATTCAGGTTTGAAAAAGCAGGGGCATTTAGTTGTCTACATCTAACACCTAGATTTTTTAGTTTTCCAGTTCTTGTTTACTTTTTTTCTCTTGCTAAATGTCCACTTATTTCTTCTGCTTTTTGTACAAAGACCTTTTATTTATCCATTTTCTAATTTTCATTTTAAACTGTGAATGGTGGCTACTTTTCTTCAATGTTACTGAATAACATTTGACATTTTCTTCCTGAAAATAATTCATCTCTAAGAATTAAAGAAAGAACACAGGCTTTTATAAGGTTTTTTTCCCCTTAGAGCCAGTTGTAACAAGTGGCATATGTTGTATTTTAGTAATTATACAAAAGGAATAGAAATTATTATTCAAAGTCTGGAAGATAGCTATAATAAATAATCATAAAGAATAACTCAATTTTCATCAGGACTCTGAGAGCACACAGCTGATTATGAGATAATCAGTAAGTCATATGTATATAGTAAAGCAAAATGCATGGTGCTATAAGGATATTCTGAGTCTTTTCTCCATTTCTTCTCCATAAATGTGAAGCTGGGAATACAATCTAACAGTGGTCCTCCTTTATTTGAGATAACATATTTTCTTTGATAGTTATTTGCAACTCAGAAATCATTGCATCATGAAAGCCTTCTTGGACAACTAACACATTTTAATTGGTAAGGTTATCAACAGTAACATATGATCTGAAAACTGATAAAAGTCCCCAGACAAAAAGATACATTTTCATTGTGGCTTTGATTTTTTTAAGGTTGAAAAATAAACTACTTTAGGAATAGAAAGTTGGAAAATGAAGTTGCAGAATATGTCATGAGGAAGTAACAATCATGAATAGTAAACAGGAATTTTTTCCTTAAAAATACTATTATTTTAGAAAAAAAAATAATATTTGAAGAAAGAACCGTCCTCCACCGAAAGGAACACTTCAAATAGGAACCAAGAAAACACAGAAAAAGGAAACTGAAAATGTTATTACATTTGTCAGTTTGACGGTTATTCTCACTGGATTTCATACCATCCTGTGCAGATCAATATAAGGATAATATTAAAAGTCTCACCAACTCGCAAAGACAATAAGATTAATAAGTATTTCATGCCCTGTATGGAACTTTATAAGGTACAAATCATTGAAGACAAACAGCCAAATCCTTGTGTTGTCTACAAAAAGGAAGATGTCTTGGTACAGACCTAAAGTCTGGGAAAAAAGTGGAGAACATAGGCTCTCTCACCTGTGGAGAAAAGTTTCTGTGCCAGAGCTGTGAAGCACTGAAGACAATGAGGAGAAATGAACTGCCAGGACCCCTACTGTACCTCTTCTGTGAGATAATGAGAGACTTCACCCTCAAGGTTTCTCAGTTTCATAGCTTCCATAATCATTACAAATTAAAATTTCAAAAGGCATGTAGGGAATATGGCACACAGCTGCCATTGATTGTCAACAGAATCTAAGCTCTTTCAAACCTCTGTGTACTCACTCCTCTGTAGCTAACAAAAACCAACAACAAATTTGAATACTGGATTTCTTTTATTCCTCCATTTTAAGAGGTTGCCTCAACATATTTTATGAACTACTGTCCTGGGTTCAGCCAGGATAGGGCTAAATTTCACTAGAAGCAAGGAGGTGACAGAGCCGGGACTGACGACTTAAATTGGCCAAACAAACGGAGTATTTCATACCATGTGCTGTCATGCTCGGTTTTGAGTGTGGAGGGGAGCTGACCAGGGGGAAGATAGTCATGGCTTGGGAACACGCCGGGCATTGCTTGGTGAGAGCTGCTCTATGCATGCTGCTGTTTGCTTTGTATATTCTTCTTATCAGTATTATGGTTGTCACTGTTCGCTTTGTTTGTTGTTCTATTAAACTACCCTTAATCCTGACCTTTTTCTCTGCCTTTTTCTTCCCATTCTCATCCCCACCCCAGAGCGGGGAGGGGCAATAGAGCAACTGCGTGGCCCTTTGTTTCTGGCTGGGACCAAACCACGACAACTGCATATACTCCTTTAGGCTGCACTGTTACTGTTTCATTGAAGTTGAAGGAGTCTGCCACTGTCTAATGTAAAAAAAACGAGACCAGTCACAAAGACAGTGAGGGGAACTTGTTCCAATGTATGCTTTCCATTGGTTATCAAAAAAACACCAAAACTCCTACTTCCCACTGGAAAGTCACAGTCTGTTTTATGGTACTTTATTCTTCTGTTTTCAAAGTTGTGTTGAGGACACATTGAACTATGATAACTCAAATCAAGCTATATTCCTTGTACTCTGCCAAGAAGTATTAGAGAAGATAGTGCTATGTGACTCTAACAATCTGAGAAAATGTTGTAATGAGATTGTGCTCAGAAAATCACACATATGTTCTCTCTAAAATTTAAAAAGGAATCTGTATAACATGTACTTTTTCCCAAAGCTTTACTAAGTTTAAGACTTCCTTTCTGTTCACTGTGTATTAATGCTGTAAAGAACAACACTGGACTGTAACGCCAGGAAATGAAATACATGGAATCAAAATCTTCATCCTGTTGCTCTGGCTCAACAATGAAGTGTTCCATACCAAAATCTTACATACTGAAGTCATTTTCACACATTAATATCCTACCCTTGAGTTTCTAGGAAGCAATATAAAGGATCTTCCAGGTGTGTAAAAGCACACATCTGCGATGCAATGAACTAGTGTGAAACAAAAGGGAAAACTTCAGAATAATGTGAGACTTCTTGGATCTCAATGTAAAGAAGTAGTACAATACATATTTGAACTGTTCTTTACATGCTTGTAAACTTGCAAATATGCATAACTGTTCATCTGGATTGTATATTATTCAGGAAAAGATGTGTAGCGTCTAATGTGCAATTTAATTTCCATCTGGATCTATTTCATATAAATAAATTTCATTTAAATAAATATTCAAATACAACCCAAAAACAATATAGAAGAGATATAAGATTTTTCCCTGAGAAGCTCTTCAGACAGGCAAGGGAAAATATATTTGGAAAGTTTGGAAAGAAAACAACATTAAATTTTATAATAGTGTGCTGAAAAATTGCATATAACTAACAAATATTTTCCTTGATTTTTTTAACCTTTCTTACAGTTAATTTAAGATACTGTAACAATGACAGACACCACAGTAAAGCACAGGTAGCATGAACATTGCTTGCATGAATAATATTGTTATGGATTTATATTTATGCAGTTATTTTCCCCCATTAGTGTTTCAGTGAAAAGGTTGTGCTTGAGATGGTAGAAAATTAGCCTCAAATTGAACATATACTGAATATGTTAGCTGTTGGTGGGTTTAATAAGATTTGAGAAAAATAATCTCTGCAACTCCAAAGTTGAAGTATAATTTGAGCCAGTGGAATACTTTCTCCTAAGGGCTGTAAAGCTAACACACCCATCCTGGCAGCATTGAGTCCATTATACTGCTTCTATACATAACTAATGTTAGCAATTTAGAAAAACATGTTGTTTGGCAGTCAGATTCATACCAATTTCAGGGTACAACCATGCAATTTTTTTTTTAATACATTGATGAACACCAAATAAAATCCAGTCGAATCAATTTTGTACCTTAAAGTTAAAAACTAATAAAACGCAGCTTAGGGTTGTCTAGTCACAATCATTAGGGAAATATTAGTTATGTGGGCTTCTGAGTGAAGAGTCTTCTAGGGAATGTCTTAAGACTTCATTACAGTACACAGATTGAAGATTCCCTGGAAAAATAAAAGAATACACTATATTTTTGGCTTCAAAAAGGTGTGACTCTTGACTGAAGACTCCCTAAGGACATGAGCAGCCTTTGTAGCCCAAATATCATAAAGTCAGGCAAAAAAACTTGCTCCACTAGCAGTTTCTGGAAAGACACACAGTATTTGTAAGCAGCCCATGCTCTGGTTGTGCGACACCAAGATCCAGACATACTGCATAAAACCTCATGGACATCTCAAACCAGAATGGGTTTATATGGAAGTATTTTATTTTTGTTTTGGATACAATAAGAAGAAGTAAGTCTGTATCTTATAGAAAATCTGATATTCTTCTAAGATTAAATTTTTCAAGGAAAGCATCTTCTCTTTTAATTTATGATTAACTTTAAGCATTTGAGTGAGCGCCACAGAGAGTAGTAGGACCACTCCCATAAGTAAAGATAAGCACATAGCCTAGTTTACAGTTGCCTCTGTAAGGTGATTTCATTGGAATATTAAAGCATCCTTTTCATCTCTTCACAAAATAAGAAATCAATTCATTTTACTCCATGCAGCTTATATAGTATACTAGTCTAAAAATCTCTTCATAGAAGTCAACAAAATAGGTCAAAACTATTCTTTTAAAGAAAATAATATGTACTTGGTTTCTGAACCCCAAAACATGCTTCAGCTGATTTTGAAATATGCTTTATCGAATTAATTGGGTGTTTCACAGTAAAATCTTTGTCTAGCTCACTTACTTCCCTATTTGTACGTATAGTCTTTGGTTGCAAATGTTCAGCCGGTTTTTCCCCAGCAATTTCTCAAGTATCTGTATCAATTTACCTCCAGTTTGGCTTTTGCAATAGGATTTCGTAATTAAAGTCATTCTTCTATACAGTTTATACATGTGGTTAAAAAATATCAACACTTTTCATGACACTTGTTTGGATGGAGAAAAAAAAAAATTAACTATTTCCACAATTCTTATAAAGGGCAAACCTCTAGTTAATTGTATTTTTCATTATAAACCTCCCAATGATTCCAAAGTGATTTGGAGGTTGACAATGTGTTCCTATCTACTTTGAAATTCCAATCATTACAGATTACAGTGTGAATGCCTCCTACTTAACCATGCTGTGCATTCTAGTTTTTGATTCCTTGTACTTCACACATACAATTCTTTCTTTGATGCCAGAATTTCTCCTGTTCATCTTCCATTCTGAAAATTAAATGCTTTGTGTTGTGTGGGGTAAAAAAAAACCCAAGCAGATGTAAATATCAAAGAGAATTTAACACTGGTAGACTTCTGTTTTGACTGACATTTCATTCAGTGACTTCAGAGAAGTCTGAGGCTGTCAACAAAAGGCCATTAAACCAGAAGAACTGCAAATACATTGAGCAATTTTTTTTTTTTCCAAAGATTACCATTATTGTGACTATTTCCATTCAATAGACATTTCATATTTGAAGTATCTTTTGTGAAAAAGCCAAGGAATTTATAGATTTTTATGTAACAGATTTCCATTACATTCTAAGTGGCAAGGAGTGAGCTGCTGAACTTAAATTTTCCTTGTTACAATTACTTAGATAGAGTAAAAACCTACCATTTTAACCATATCTAGTCTCTTACTTTTTGACCTTCTAGCTGTGTTTTTATAAACAAGCCTTTATATATCATACTGCATTCTGTAACAACAAATTTTGACGTAATGATAATGAAAACTCTCTCAGAAAATTGATTACAACTGCACATCAGTTGCTGGGTTTGTTCATTGCATAATAAGTCAGGCAGCCCCTAATTTATTTAAGTATTATACTTATTATATCCTACTCCTTATCTATTTTCAATTTTTTCAAGCTTTTATCTCTTTGTAGCTAAAAGAAAATTCTTTCTTTAACGTGATGGTGACCAAAACTAACAAAGAGTGATATTCAATGTATTGTCAATACGAACATATCCCCTTGTTATTTTTAGTAAGTAGAATTTCCTTTTATTACCCTATTAATTAACCTACAGCTTCTACCAAGGGAAAATTTCTATTAATTTCTCTCGACGGAGATATAATCTCATTCATATTTTTCCAGTGAGACCTTGAGAAATTTAGTGTAAAGAAGAGTGGCAGATAAAAGGTGTTTAAGATAATGTAAAATTTCACATATCATTAACTGATTTATTAACATATATCACTAATTTCATATATCGTTAGCTTAATATACTCCACAATTTTCTCTTTTCAAAATTAAGAACATTATCAAGAAATGCATCTGCACCCCCTCTTTTCTTTTATCATACTCTATAAATCGTTATCTCTGAGAACAAATATTTTCTAGGCCAGTACTTCGGATGTTATCTTTTCAGACTCTTAGGAGCTGTAACAAGTGAAACCTGAAGTAGACACATTTAGGAAAATAAGAAGGTGGACAGTGACAGCAGGTCTCTTTTCTGCATTTGTCCTGGATTCAGCTGCGATAGGGTTAATTTTCACAAGAAGCCAGGAGGGGACACAGCCAGGACTGATGACCCAAACTAGCCAAACAAGCAGGGTATTCGGTACCATGTGATGTCATACTCAGTTTTGAGTGGAGGAACTGGCTGGGGAAATGGAAGTTAATCACAGCTCGGAAGCACCCTGGGCATCTGATAGTGAGAGAGAGTTGCTCTGTGTTTTCCCTTGGTTTTGTATATTCTTCTCATCAGTAGTATTGTTGTTACTGTTCTCTTCCTTTGCCGTTCTGGTTCTGTTAAACTGTCCTTATCCCAACCCACAAGTTTTGCCTTTTTTTTTTCTTCCCATTCTCCTCCCCATACCAGAAAGGGGAGGGGCAATAGAGCAGCCACGTGGTTCTTTGCTGCTGGCTGGGGCTAAACCATGACAGCATTCCATACATAAGAAACATACAAATAGTAGTTATACACATTCACTAAAGACGTGCTTGGAATATGACGTCAAAAGATTAAGCTTGTGACAGCTGTATGATATGATAAATATAATGTGTGTATAAACATAGATTGTCTTTAAGAAGAATAGTGGTCTCAGCAGGCTCATTGGTTTTAGATAAAAAAAGTCAAACCTCATAGCTTGCCATAGTTGAGCATTTGCATGGATATAATATCAATTCACAAAAATTATGCGAACTATTTTAACAGGACATTTAAAAACAAGCAGAAAGTAATGTAAGCACTGGAGACTGCATTCTCTTACACAGCAGCCTTGCATTTCAGGCACCCACAAACGTGGTATATTCATTAGCCTTCTGTGTTACAATGCATAGATCCACAGAATAAGTGAGTTTCTCATTCAGCCCAATGGAAAATAAATTTGATTTTTTACCTCAGGAACATAATTCTGTATAACTACACATAAAATTTTGTGTTGTTATTGACACTTTTCTCGACGCATTCAAAGCAAATTGTGCTTACAGTGAACAATGTACTAAGATTCAATGGAAAATTATTCAATGTTTAGCTGTTCTTACTATCAGAAATTGTGGTGTAGTCAGCTCTTCAGAACTTCAGAACTCTTACTTCCTTTGGGGCGTCTCAGACTCCTTGTAGTCAACATCACTACTTGTGATTCGCTGCATAGGTACCTGCCTTTCCCAGAAGGCAACTGTAGGTTTTGAAAATTCCTAGAAGAGGAAGACTTTCGTGAAATTCTCAGGAACAAGGTAGGGAACACACTCATGAAGAAAATACTATGGGATGGCTGCGAAGTATTGAATAGTGCCACAGCACTATTGCTCATAGTTCATTGTGCTACTATACTTTTCTCCTTACAGTACTTCATCTCATTTTTTCCCAAGGCCTTTTGTGGGTGGATAGCCTTGCTTGGACTCGTGTGTCAAACACTGAAGACTTAATAGATGGGTGTGGTTTGACTTGAACAACCAGATGAGCTTATATTATCAGACAAAAGTAACTGGTGATGGTTCAACACTCAAATTAACTCTATGACACCTGGGATGAAGAGAAAGCTTCACAGCCAGATGTTGCTTCAGTTAAAGAACAAAAGGCCTCCCATAAGCACATACAAAGCTCCCCACCCCCAGGGGGTGCCAAACCGCTTAGTGCTGAGTCCCACTTATGATGACACAACATGCTATGCCAAATCAACACATAATAATTGACTTAGTCCCACCTTGTCAAGATCTACAAAAGATTTTTCAAAAGTAGAAAACAGGCACTTGAAAACCCTCTTTTGGAAGAGGAGTCAAACAAAAACCCTACCTGACAGAAGGGTCAATGGGCCTGGACCTCTCTTCACCTCCAAGAAGGGATGCCTTTTTGGTAAGAGTCACACCTCCGACTTTGTCAGACATATCTGCATGAAAATATTATTAACTAACTAAAGCACTGAACGATTAACTTGAGCTCAGTTTTTTGTAGATGGTGCGTTTGTCAATGGCAATCCCAAATCTGTGATACCTGTTGTGTGAATAAATTACCCATTGTTTCAATTTTGTGAAACTGTCTCAGTGGAAGTCCCTGGGAGTGCTCTGACAGGCAAATGTTGACTCTGGTAAGTGGCTGCATACCCAACACCTTAGACATAAAGCATTGGCCAAGTCTGGGACTAGGAGTGGATTCAGCCGCACCTAGGCTCCTCTCTGTAAGAATCACAGGATCACAGAATCACAGAATGGTAGGGGTTGGAAAGGACCTCTGTGGATCATCTAGTCCAACCCTCCTGCCGAAGCAGGGTCACCTACAGTAGGCTGCACAGGACCTTGTCCAGGCGGGTCTTGAATATCTCTAGAGAAGGAGACTCC
>Ga0065711_1039285_pt1 | contig 17964 bp, 7 predicted proteins | sample Hoacrofraction12_FD_59098 | JGI IMG/M metagenome (GOLD analysis project Ga0065711, IMG submission 59098) | Hoatzin crop microbial communities from Cojedes, Venezuela - Epithelial fraction 12 v2 (version 2) | ecosystem: Host-associated > Birds > Digestive system > Esophagus > Crop | place...
GGCAACAAAAGCGCCACGCGGCCGCCCCTCCCCCCGCCGGCGTGCGGAGGAGAATGGAAAGAAAGAGGCAGAAACTGGTGGGTCGGGATAAGGGCAGTTTAACAGAACAGCAAATAGAGGGAAAACAGGAACAAGAACGATACAAATAAGGAGAAAACACAACCACGAACCGTACAACAGCCGCTCTCCCGAAACCGGACCGGCGCTGCGCCCACCCAAGCCGCGAGTCCGTTCCCGCCGCGCCGCCCCCCCCACCGGAACCCCGCGTGACGGCACATGGTATGGAATACCGGGCTGTGTTTGGCCAGGTGGGGTCAGCCCCCACCCCCCGGCTGTGGCCCTTCCTGGATTCCAGTGAAAATTAACCCTGTTTTGGCCAAACCCAGGACAGGCCTACAGGGCTGAAGTTCAACACTGCCCTTGCTCTGAGCAGGAGGTGGGATTAGATGACCTTAGGGTCCTTCCAGTTTGAACAATTCTATAAGATTCTGTGGTAACTGCCAAAGGGAAAAAATCAACAGAAACCCACATAGATACCTCCTTTGCTCCAGCAAGTTTAAAATCTGGAAATGTGAGACAAAGAAAAGAAATATTACAGCCCTTATTTTTCAGACAGGAAATCTGAAGACCATAAAAAATAATCAACTTAGCCAGAGCCCCACAGAAATTAGGCCAGACTGGGAAACAACCCCAGCTCTTCTACATTCCAGGCAAGTATCTTCAACTCAAGTTGAAGATTCTTATCCATCTGAAAATGCTTTTAAGCCGGACACAAATTTTCACTACCCTCAGTGGATTAGAAGGAAAGCAATTCTTTATTCCAAGTGCTGGAACCCACTTGCTTTTTCACTCCCTTAAAGTTTTGCATGTAGAATTGTAAGAAGACACTAGATCAATGACCATTTTTTTAACGAGCATATATAGTCTGTTAGAAGTACTGTTGTTGACAAGCCTATCCAGCTGCCTTTAAAGATAAGGTAACATATACTCAAGCTGCCTGGCCTTAACCTTATTCTTACTATGATGAGAGATTAACCATCTACCATCCGTATGGAAGTTTACATGATGCTTTGTGACACCAAGATGAACACCAAAGCTTGGTCTTATTAATTATATGACACACAAAAAATAGTCAGGCAGGGTTACAAGCCTGTAATTTCATTAAAAGCTGTTTATGACATTGACCATCACTATAAGAACATACAGATGAAATTACACTCTTGATAATTACCCTTAAGGTATCTCTTAATATATTAGCTCTGTATAATACATATGGTAATTTTTAAAAAGTCATTGCTGAATACTGAAGAGATCATATTATCCCATAACACCAATGATAATTCAGAGAGTCACAGGTAGTGATTAAAATAACCAGATTACTCAGTGTCATGGGCCAAATCTTTTTCCCTCTCATAGCATAAGAAGCTCACATGTACCTATCCCCGTACATATCAGGAGGACATTGCTTGTGGGTAAGCCACCACTTATGGTCACTGCACCAGAAAGTAGCCCTTTCTTGACAGAAAGTGCATGTCTTTACAAAAAGCATCAACTGGCGCTCTGAACTGCTGTGGCTTTTAGGTGAAAAATTTCAGTGCAAACACTGCTAAAGGGTTTGAAAATATGTGGGAGAACATTTGGCATACACCCTTTTTCATTTCTAATGTGTTAGGCTTTGCTGCAGCCAACATGAAGGTGGTTTGAAAGGGTACACAGGGACTCTTTGGCATAAAGCAAATGGAATTATTTTTTAAAAGCATCGCAAGTCGAAGCAAACACACCCTTCTGCCAATTGCAAGTCAATACTTTTGGCTGTTGAACATGAGCACCGTAAGTCTTTGAAAGCACAATGTTTTCTGACATCAAATTAAAACCTGTAAAAAAAGGACAAATAAATCTCATAGGTCAAACAATTGTGAGTCACAGAACAAACACACCATGAAATCAGAGGCACCATGACTTAGCACAAGAATTACCATCTGAAGAAATCCAACCAGAAAAAAACAACACAGTCAATAGCAATGACACTGTGTAATAGAGGAAAATCAACCACAAAAGTGGCCCCATAAAATTCAGACAGACTTGGAATTCATATGAAACCTGTTTCACATATCTAACACTGAACAGTAACTAGAAAGCGCTTCAGGGCAGTATCAACATTTCTTATGCCAAGTACTCTGAGAAGTAGGTGGACTAGAGCAGGCTCCCATTCTCATGTCCCTCCCTTCACCTGGGGGTCTTGCAGACAGTCTGATGAGATTTCTGTGGGTAGGTGTCAACCAACCTGTCTGGACATGCCTCAGAAAGCCACTGAGAGAGCACCATGCCTGTGCTGTGTTGGGCTGAACAGTGCGTGCAGCCATGCAGGGCTCTGCATGCTCTGCAAAACAGCCTCTGGCCCACAATCACACACTCAGCTTTGCTGCTTTTACAGATAGTGAATCTAATCCTAAGGATGGCTTCAGGGTGCCCTTAAATATATCGCATAGTCATTCCTCATACTTCTAAAATTCTATTGGTTCTTTGCAGTTCCTAAAAGTGCTGCCCTTGAAGCCAGTATTGCAGCTACCCTTGTGCTTCCTCCAAACACTTCTTTCTTGCACCTCACAACCTCTTCCTCCATCTTCCACGGGATTAAGCACCTCTCTTCAGTCTTGTGTCTTTCAGTGCACAAAGAGCTCCTCCCTGAACAAACAGCCTCAAGGTGCTGCTTACACTTCTTTTCTACTTAGTTTATGAAATATCTCAAATTTTTAAAATGAACAGAAATACTTCTAAAACTCCATGGATTTAACATAACTTCCAATATCCTTATTTGGTCAAAAATCTCAATACCTCAGAGTAAGGCGGGGAGAAAAGAAAGGTCCAAACCTACAAACAGATCTTTGTGGGCAGAATCTGATGAGGACACAAGAACCCAGAGAAGTAGATGAGACAATTCTGTTGGTATCAGAATACATTAGGCCCAAATAAAATTGTCATTTTTAATAGATTAATTTTCACCTATCAGCACTGAAATTATATGAAGATTTCTTTTGCAGAAATGAAGAAATAGAATTTCTCTCTTGTTGAAATCACAACAGATGACCTGCACCAAGGCTTTAGCCTCCCGTCTTTAGCTAATGATGGCAGGAATGGATGGTAAGGTGTCCAGAAACATCCATCACTGAAAGAGTTAAAACAATCAAACCCTTAACCATGTCTCCTTGGTCTTATTTTACCTTCCCTACATATTTAATTTCCAAGCATTTTTTAAATATGTAGGCTAACACTTCAGGATGTTTCACTGTTTATTCTACTCATTCATTTCCATTTATTTCAATCTTGTGCTATTATTTAATACTGTCTTAGTAAGATTATATTTTATGCAACCTAATCTCATACTCTCTTATGAACTAGAAAGATGTCTAATCACCAACCTGAATACTGCTCCTAACCAATACCACATCGGGTTTTCTTTTCTATTCAGAAAGAGGGTAAAAATAGCTGTCTGTGTATCATTGTACTTAAAATTGACTTCACCTCTGTCAAACAAGCTTCTCAGGGCTTTTTCCCACCTGTGTTATCTGCAAAGCTGAAAACAAGTCATGTAGGGTTGACAGCTACAAAATTCTCTGCAGGTCCATGACCTGCAGAAGTGTAAATCTTCTTAGGAACACCCAGTGTAAACTTGTTCGATTTTCCTGATATCCTATCAACAGGTTTTAAAGGTGGGTGGTGGAAGTATAAGAGAAAAGGTATATATACGTATATGTTTTCAATAAATGAAATCATAAAAGCAGAATGAAAACAACAACCTGAAAATGGGAATCCTACAGTATTCACTGCAGCCATACTGTCTAAACATATACTATGCCAAGAATCATCATTTGAAGGAATTTTCAAACCTGGCAGGAAAAGCACTTCATATGCATCTCTAATCTTTTTACATGACCCAGAAGTACAGCAACAAAAAACCACTCTCTGCATTACACAGCTGGTGCCATCACCATCCAACAAACCCATGATCAAATACCAAGACGACAGTTTATGAGAGTTACAAGACAGCACTACAAGTGGCCTTAGAGCCTGACAATGGAAAGGGACCTGTTTGTAAAAATGACACTTTAAAGCCTAATCCAAAAGACACTATGCTGTACCATTTGAGATGTGATCTGTGAGGCTGGGGAAATGAAGTGCCCTTTGGGTCTTGTCGAAATTGGAGCTATAAAGATCCCACATAATTATTGACACATAAAATGCCCAGATAATAAGAAACACCACACTTTAGTATATGTATTAGAATATCCACGATAGGGTGGGTCTTCTATGCTGAAACCACTGAGAGGAAAAAGTTCAACACTAAGCCATTAAGCATCAGTTGTTCCATTATCTCTGAGCCCAGATTAATCTCACACAAACACAAGAATCAACCATGACCTACCCATCACTGATACTTCCTCATCACAGTCATGGCACAGGTTTCCTCGCAGAGAATGTCATCAGAAATGCAATTACTGCTAGGATCACTTGACATAAAATCACTCTCTGAATCAGCGCCTAATGCCATGGAGAAGTCAAACAACCCAGCAAACAGCTATAACAGATAAGTTGAGGAAGCCCCTTTAGAATTTCAGGATGAGCAAGGAATAGCCTTTTATCTTTCACAACTGTGCCCCTTATTCTCACCCAGTACCAGAGACACGTATGAAGACAAACGTGTGCTGTACAGATCTTTACTTAGACATACAATGCAGTAAAACCACCTGTAGCCTAGATCCCTTCTACCCCTGTGATTAAGCAACTGTGAAAATGTAAATTCTCCTTTCAGAAGCAGACACAAATGCCCTTGCCAGCACCTCGATTAGTGTTAAAGGTCTTTTATCCTTGCCGACACAATTACTAACCTGACCTGCCCGTGTGTTTATACCTTTCACACAAGGCTTGCAACAGCACCAGGAAAACTAATTGCAATGCTAAGGGGTAGAATAGGCTTGTAATAAGCCAAGGCAGCATTGTTCCAAGCATGAAGGTGGACTGGAAAGATGTGAATGGCCACTAGGAGTTTACCTCCAGTAAGCATTTCCTACCTGTCACTTTTCAGCCTTGATAATTTTCTATGTAATTACTAAGGGGGGGAAAAAAATAAGCAGTTTTACTAGTGGAGGTGAATCCTGCTCCCTACCCATCAGTTTATTCTCAGAACTGGCTAGAAATAACAGAGGACAAAAATGATCTCGTTGAATAGACTAGAAGTTAGTCATTAAGAGCTATAAAAGAAGAAAGTCTTCTCAATTTTATTATGGAGTGTTTGTGAAGTTTCCAGGACTGTGGATAGACAGATTTGCAGTCATTTCAGATACAGTCAGGTGTGCTCATGTTCTTTTCACAAGACAAACAACAGTCCCAAAAATGAGGTAACACGTGCTGGCAGCAAACTGAAGTGGGACAGAGGAAAGGAGACTTTGTACCAAATAACTCATGGTAGGAGAGAAGACAATGAGATGGGACAGCATTCTGATCTATTCAAGTGCTGCACTTCAGTAGAAAGTATCAAATCAAGTTCATAAGATATTAGGGCTTCCAGTGCTGCAGACATCTACAGATGAGTATCATCGGGGGGGGTGGTGATGGAAATAATAAAAGGATTTTTTAAAAAAGCAAAATTAAGCTTTTCTGGAAAGTTATTGGTTTGTCCTCTGAGATCTCTTGCCTTTAAGATGAGGTCACAATTTGCTGTTTTCTTACTTTACCACCAGCGTTAATTTCTGCTGCTGTCATTTGTCTTTCAGTTCCTGAGGGCAGTTTTTGAGCACAGCCTCCATTTGTACAGCTCAGAGTGTAAGAGTTGCAAGCACAGCCCGTTTCTGGTGCTGTTATTCGATTTCTTTCATTTTTCTGGACTTTTCAGAGTCCTACCTTCCTGTTGAGGATGCTTCTAGATTCCTCTCAAAGGTGGCAGCCGCCATTCAGGCTATGTCCAACTCTTTGGATTGCATGAGCCTTGTTTGAAAGCTCTTTCCATTAGGTGCCTGTACTCATTTCCAGAAAAAAAGGTGTTCATTACTCAGGACAGAATTTAAGCAGGTATGTACATTTCATTAAATGCGAAGTCTCTTTGGGATGATTACCAGAGATGAACTGAAATGTGTTGAATCACTAACTAAAGTATATACATATGTCCTTGCAAGATGCAGAACATCATTCTTCAAGACTATTCAAATTAAAAAATAAGTGTAAATACCTTCATCTGCCCCAAGAATTTCAGCAGTACCAGCAGACAGCAGATATACTACAAATACTTCTTTTTCTGGTGCGACTTTTTGATGCTTTCTATAAATAAACATTATTTTCTCTCTAAAAAGAGGGATCTTTACCCATCCAGAAATTAAGAGCAGCCTGCCTTTCTTCAGTAATAACTTCCACCCACCAAAGCCAGCACACATGGCAGATTCATCATACAGGTATGCAAAGGTAGAAAATTTCAAGCCCAACTCAAATTTCATGGACGTTAATTTCCAGCCTTGGAGATCGCCCTCTTTTCATCCTAGTAACTGGAGGCTAGCTTAATAACAGGAATCACGACAGAAAGCTTGAAATGATCCTCTTTTCCCCTGCTTATCCCATGGAAAAAATGTAATTTTACCTGGGGCTAAATACACTTTCAAGGAAAATGCAGTGCCCTTTGTTGTCAGGAGCAACCAGAATCATCTAAGTAGCTGTTACTCCAGAGAGAGCTGTGGGAGAGAAAAACTGACACTGCTCTGAAATAGACCGACTCAGTTGCAGAGGTGTGATTTGTTATGTAGGTCTGCTTGGGAGCTGGGACTGGAGGTCATCCTCACAGCCAAGGGAAAGTGAAGGCTACTATTTCAGTCTAAAGCTGCCAGACTGAGCTGGGGACTTCACCTTGTGCTACACACAACTCCGCCAGGTTAGCTGCCAAGGACTTCCAAAAACGTCTGGAGTTCATCCAACTCCAGTAAAACTGGCAAGGGATCTCCATTCCTGCATTCTGGGCTGTGGTGTAGTCCCAAATATTCAGTTCAATTACTTCAGATTTCTATGGGGCAAGTTAATAACTCTCTCTCTCTTCAGTAACAGTAGACAAAGAAAGCTTATGTGATAGCAATATATTTCTTCTTGTTTCCTGTTCCCTTGACTAAGCTCGCTCTCTTAAGGATTCTCTTCTCTACAGTTTACTTAAGTTTGAAGCAATGTGTTATTCATGTGTAACAAGCCATACCTTGGGTAAGGGTGCTTTTATCTCAAGCTGGCTGTCCTTAAACGCAGCCTTAGGATACAAAGCTGACACAACTAGCTTGATTTGCCTACAGCCAATTTGGACTTGTCCACCTGCCCAGGACCAGGCAACTGAAACACTGCTAGACCTGCACTCTGAGGTAGTGTGACATGAGCAGTGTGGATGATGTGTATTCATGCCTGTTAATATATCCCTCTTCTCATAGTGCTGTTGTGATGGTGCTGAATGGCTTTGGACTAAACAGTTCAGAGTACACAGAAGCAAGCCCAAGGCTATCTGTATCTGACTTCTGAAGCAGGATCCCAGTGCAGCTGGATTATTACCCCTACGGAAGATAACCAGTGCAAATACAAATCCTTCACACGTAACTCAAGCTAGTTCTGGCCTGAAAAGAGTTAACAGTGGTGTTTTGCACACACATTTCTCCACTTGTGGATCACCCAGAAGTACAGATTCTGTCCGCTCACACATGGGAGTGTGATTGCACACTAGCTGGCTCAGCTGAAGCACAAAATTGAGATAAGCCGGCTTCATACCAGCCACAGGAGGACACACGCTACCGGTGAGAGTATAAACATGCCAGTTACCCACCAAAAGAATAAATCTGGGAAAAAACAGGTCTATACCAGACCTTTGCACTACATCATGTGGCTGCTGTGGTATAGTTGTTCCAGTAATAGAGTCCTAAAGCCTGATCTACTGCATTGCTGATCTATGGCCCAAGACACAAAATAAAAAAGATGCTAAAGCATAATAGGTCAGAACAAAGTCAGAAAGCAAAAGGGAAGGGAAGGAGGCTATGAGGCTAAAGTTTAGATGAGAATTACAGGAATAATGCAGGCTACTCCAAAATGACAGGTGATTCATAGAGGAAGAAAGAGTAGAAAGAAATGAGAGGAGAAGCAAGTTCATAAGCTTATGACATTTCAAGATTTAATTGACTGGACTGAGCAGACATTTTGATGGGCCAATGCAATCCTAAATTAAAATCTCAGGAGTCCTTTCTCATCTCTTCAAAGCACAGATGAAATGGGCCACCACTGAACTGACTGGTTCATGATTCTGAGGTTGTGGGGTCCTTAAAATGAAGCTGTCCTGGGTGGGTATCGAAGTTCCTTGGGCATCACCAGAAAGGAAGTTTGTTCCACTGTTGTCATCATCAAACATGTCTGAACTCCTGCAGAAAGTGTGCATTGTCTCCCTGGTTCCCTCAAATTATGCAGATATCTAGATTAGGTGGTGCTGAACATAAGGAGTCTGTGAAGCACTTCATGTTCTTCTGATGAAAGGTGTTACATAAATAATATATTAAGTAGCATAAGCAATGAGACACAAAACAGGTATTTTAATACTGCCCATATTGTGTGTGCCTCCAAGTTCTGGTTCCACCTACAGTCACACCTGTGCAGCTGCTACATGGGCTGACTGGAACACAGAACAAAAAGGTTAATTCCTATGCATGATATTCCCGAGGGAGGGAGCTGTGGAGTTGTACTAATCTCCATTTGGCAATTAACTCAAGCCCATTGCCACAGTGCTTCCTTAAGACAGCTGGGTGCAAGGTGCTCTGCTGCATCAGCTTTAGTGCCTTCAGTGGGCAAACAGGCTCATATTGGCTGTGTTACCACTTCACTTGGGCCAGGTGCCCCAGCCTCCTGTGCTGTGCAGACACAGGCTACATTAGTCTCCTGCAGTACCTCCTCCCTCTTCCCAAAGTGCTCAAAAGGACAGAGCTGTTCTCCTATAATCTCTGAAGAAAATCACAGCTCAGTGTATGGTACTGCAGCCCAAAGAGGCAAGAGAAATTGTAGCTCGTAGCTTCACTTACAATAAGCCTATCGCCAGTAAGGACACAGTAATCCGGATACAGCTTTGCAGCTCCTCTCATACCCTCACTAGGCCAACACAGATGCAATGCACAAATATATGTTGCAGCAGAGAGACACCAGGAGAGTTTCTGGCCCTCCAATTACTGAACAGGACCAAGAGCTGTAATAGGAAAAAGTTAATGAAGGCAGGGACTCATGAGTAAAGGGTCAGCCCCAACACTTTGATAAAGTACTTGGCATCTGATGCCTCCCTGTTAGCTCTGCACTATCTGCTTCTCACAAGGGCTTCTGAAGGTAAGCACACAAACCAGTCAGGTGTTTCCAAGAGACTGCCCTTTGGGTGCGTTACCCCATGTAGGAATAGAAAAAAGCAAGGCAGAAATCTGCTGATGGTTCCTGTGTGAGAAAAAGACCAACTGTTCATATGCACATTTCTGTTCTACCACAGGGATGCCCTTCCCCAGATGTACCCCGGGGCCTGGGCTCTGCGAGTCAGAATTTAGCGCTTGCTGTGCCCACTAATGCTATCACAACTCACCTTTGTCCAGAAAGCACAGAATTACTTAGCACTGTTTTGGCCGCGACCACGGCTACACGTTGTCAACACCTTTTTCTGCAAAAGAAGCCTTTAAATAAGAACTAACTGCCTAAATAACAAACTTACTACTGCAAAACTCTCCTTGCTGGGCAATAAACACTCATTGCCAAGTAACTACAGTGAAGAGGCTGGCAGGAACAGAGTCCTTTCGACAAAGACTATGAATTACTGTTTCAAAGGCGAATCCTAGTAACCTGTGCTACACTTGCCAGCAGGAAGAACATACCTATCCTGCAGTTTGGGGAGTGCTCAGACACTTCAGCTTTCAGCTCCCAGTGGATCACATACTCCTGGATAGCGTTTGATGCTTTTTAAAGTGGTAACCAAAGATAGAGGTAGCGGCACATTAACAACCTGAAAGGGCTTTTTTAATGCTATTCTCTCTTAGATTAATTGCTGCAGTTAGACTAGCTCCAGCTCCTTCCTCTGAAGAGGCAGGCAGGCTAAATGTGTCCTATAAAGGAGCTCCCAGGGCAGCTTTAACAGTGGAACTATGACCAGTGCTTTCTTAATACTCTGTAATTATAAACTGCCCATAAGGGAGATAACTTGGCTTCCTTGAAATGAAGCCTGCAGAGAAGTCTGTGCTCGGAGGGCCAGCAGCATACTAACCAACTGGCTATCCTTCCCCCACCCCAGCCACTGACCTCCTGCCAATACAATTACAATCGGGAGAGTATATTGTGTAGTGCATTCAGTCTCTCCAAGAAAGTCTATTTAAAATGGATTACTTCTGCTCCTTAGGCAGGCGATCAATAGAGATGTGGACTGCAATAAGTGCAGAGATGTCTGTGGGCTGCAGCACTTCTCCTCTGTGTCTCTTCAGAAATTAATTAAAAATCAATGAAGTGTGCAACCTATTAATAAGGAACCTCCAGATTAACAGATACAAGCACAGCCTTCCCTCAGTTTCAGAACGAACACAGCCACAGTGCAAACACATTAGAAATTCTCCAGCACTTCAAACAACACCATAAGAACTGTAACCTTTCATGGTTATGCCCTGCATCTGTCAGAACTGCAATGTTCTCAACTTTATGCACCCTTAATAAATTATGCACTATTTGTTGCAAGTTGGTTAAACAGGGGGACTTGGGGTAAGCATTCAGAGGCTTCAGAGTCACTGTGCTGGCTTTCTAGAAAATGGTCTTATGACAAAGCAAAATAATCAGTATGAAGATCAGATCCAGCAAACATCTAACAGAGGGATATAAGTGCACTTTGTAACTCCTGGATGTCACTCCTGGGATTCAGCAATAACTGACAAATTCAGTTATGTGATTTCTCCAACAACCTGAAGACTACACCTTGCAATCTGATGAATGCTTAATTACTGTGAAAGACTAAATTCACCTAGGTTTAGAAGCAGCTGGGCTTCAGGGCAGGGGCTGGAGAAAGGCATTTTTGTCGCTGGTTCTCTCAGGATCCCCATCCCTACTACCCCTCCACAGCCCAGTAGTGTTAGCATGCAATGCACAAAATATAGAGCAGCTCATAACACACTTAGAGCTGCCAGCCCCTGCTGAGCATACAACAGCACATACCCATAGCAAGAGCTTTCCCCTGCTTCCAGGTGCTGAGAGTCTAATAAAAGACCCATCCTGTATTAATATAGTACTATATAAATAACTAAAACGTTTGATAAACGAAGCTGTGTTTTAGAAGGAGAAAGATGAAATGACCTGCCCAAGATCACTGGTGTTGGGACAGAGGCAGGGACAACGCCTAGGTCTGAGGAATTCTCGGTCCAACACAACACCTGTCTTCCCTTAGTTACAAATTCACCTTTTTCAGATAGCTTTCTTGGGAAATGAGTACCCACTAGTAAACAATCATTTTCCACTGGAAGTGCACTGATAAACTGGCAATGGCATGCACTGGATGGAAGGTTTTCCAGTATTCACCTCACGTTGCATGTTATGATAATAAAATACAGGACAAAACAGGTCTTTCCTGTACTCTGTGTACTTAGCTGGTTCAGATAAGACAATGTTTTTGGACAGCTGAACTTCTCCCCTTCTCCTGGGCAGTGCCCACCAAGCACACACGGCACACCACGGTAGCTAGCATCTTGCGTGTTCAGGTGAAAATCCTACAAAAAGACCACACGGCAGCTCCCTGCTTTGCAAAAGGCAAGTATGTTTACAACGCCAGATTCCCCTGAAACACCGAGAGAGGAAAGTTTTTGACCTCAAGACGCATGTTTCATGGGGTATTGCTGGTCCAGTCAGAAGCTTTTAGCATTGTCCTGGGTTCTCATTAAAATAAGCATTTTTTTTTTCTCAACAGACAGCATGATTTGGGCTGAATTTCTGAGGTAGCTACCTTTACTTGAAAGATGCCTCTGAAGCACACGCAGTTTCAGGGCTCTGTATGACCACTTTAAAAATCCTCATTTCTGTGTAAACAGGAATTCAACAGGACAATAGCAGCACTGCTTCTCCTAGAAACCACTGCTCTCACAAGCTACTCCACCGCAAGGGCCACTGGGCTCTGCAGGAGAAAAGCCGAACAAGGGCATATTTACCCTCTCCTGCTCTGATTTTCTTCTCATGTGAGTAGAGCAAGCAGTCCATATGACAGCTTCTGCTTAGGACTGCAATATTGTTCTACAAAAGAAAATGTTCTGAATTTATTCTAAATGCTTTTGATACTGTGATTCAAGAGACTTCTTGAATAAATTAAAGCTTTGAACTTTCAAACTCTGTTGCCACTATGTTTCTGAGCACTTCTTAAAAACCCACATCACATGTAACCATAGTTACCTATTTCATACTATTTTTTTCCTTTTCTAATTGAGAAGCTTATGACAGCTGACAGAACAGGAGAGGCCAGCCACATAAACAGAGTGTGCTAGCTGATAATGGCTGGAGAAACCTGCTAAATAATCCATTAACCTTATTCAATAAATCCCGATGAATGCTAGAGTGGGGTGGGTGGAAGACAGAAATGTGGTTTCAAGAGACACATATTTCCCCCAGCTGAAACGTCACGTTATTATTAATGGTTCACAGCATTGCTGTGTTGACAGTGAGAGCCCACAGAGTGTGAGTCAACCTGCCACCGTGCCCTGCCAGTTATGTGCATTCAGACTGAATATTCTTTAGTGTGTGTGTGGGGGGGGGTTAATCATTAAATACAGATTGTCACTTTTTTCTTTTCACTTCATGATGCTGAGGAGGATGTTTATAACAGATAATTTATCCAAGAATATATGAAAGGTCCATATGCTCCTTGAGTGTATGGAAACAACAGCCAGTGACTTTGCACTAGCAAAGTAAGGGACAGCTGAGCACTGCTTGCTGCGCTGGAGTGCATGACCTGTCCCCTTCCCTGCTCCCCTCAGCTCAGCCCTACCTAGACAGTAACACCAGCTCCATGGAGATGTGGGGATAATGCATCCAAGGCAAGTTTAGACAAGCCATCATGTTACTTTGTTACAGGTTACTCACACAAAATAAAGTACAATTCTACCCTTTAGGTATATGAACTCAGATACTTATGGAGCACTGACTGCAGTAATATTTTGTGCTATACATTGGTTCACTCGTCCTGTAAAGCGGTTCTGCAGTTTTACCAAGGGTCCACAATCCTACACAGAAGAGAAACTACTTCTGAGGTTGTGCATGACTGAAAAGAAACTTTCACTCAGTCCTCAAAACAAAACTGATTTTTCTTTTTGCCTAGATCCCAGAAATATCTAAATGTGGTTTAGCTCAAGCTTTCAAAAGCCACTAACTTTTAAGGTGAATCCCAGTGCTGGAGGTCTCAGTTCCCAAATCTGAGAAACTTCTCGGACTAGATGGCCCACAGAGGTCCCTTCCAACCCCTAACATTCTGTGATTCTGTGATTCTGTGATTCTCAGCGAGTGAGAACTGGCTGTTTTAATTGATCTTTGTACACTTCCCAGCTACAGCAAATACTTCAGCTGCAGCTACGTTTTTGTCAAGCTGTCTCCGGAGCCATGGATTCCACCATTTATTCAAAAAGAAAGAAAAAGACTCATGACTTAGACATCTCAAGATCTGAGCATGTGGGTGGGTGAATATATTGGAAATTTTGAGAGCTGCTGAGCTGAACAGGTGACCTGAGTAGAACAATAAGGAATCGTGGCAGGTGTATTTCCCATGACAGTAACATTTCAAGCGTCTTAAGACTCAACTCCTGAGTCACTAAACCTAAAGGGAGTTTTTCCATTTATTACAACTGAGACAGGTTCAAGCCTTGGGTCAGTCCTGCTACCACTGCACAGTACCTGTTTGGAACCTGAAAAGAGGGTGGAAATGGTTTTTGACCCTTGGCAAAGTAATTCACTGGGGAAGTAGAGCCTGGGCCCGTCTAAAATCCCAAGTCTTCTTAGAGAAGATTCGCATTTGACCTTTCTCCCCAGTGATGAACCCATGCCTTTTTGCCTCTCACTCTAAACGACAGCCATAAATTTTTCTATGATTTACAAAGACAAACTTCTAGTCCTGGCTATGAAATACGTGTGGGGCATTGCCTGGAGTAGCCAAAGGCCTTTTAGCAGGAATTAACATTTTCCTCTAACCTGTGACCTTCTGGGGACTGGTTCCTAACACCCTAAGCAGTTGTTCCTGTTCTGCCTGCAGTTGTGCAGCAGTACTGCCATGCTTGGACTGTTGTTCCAGCAACACTGATTTGCCATAGAGCCACAATTGGTTTTGCCAAACTGCCATAGAGACAGATGAACTTTCTTTTTCTTAGTATTGAAACCAGAAGATTCATAAAAGAAAGGGTCTGCCAATAGTAAAATCATTGCAGTGAGTAGAAAAGTCTCCTGTGGATTTTGGTTCATTTGGATCAGATCCAAACAGACGAGAAATCTCCGAGCACAGTTTCCACAGCTCTTGGCTGGAATTTTTCAGCCATACCTCCATCTCTTGGCTGCTTCTTCCCTCTCTCTTTTAAACTGCCTAGATATTTCAAAGGCTCAGCTGTAGAAACTCACCATTTCCCCAAAGACCCAATCATACTGCTTTTTTTTTTCTCCTATTCAATTACAACTAACTGGCACCAGGCTTAAAATGTTTCTGTATCTTGACTGAAACGCATTGATTAAAACAGAGGCAAAGGCACAACATGACCCCCAAACAGAAATACCTTTAAAAAGGTCTTTACAGTGAGGGTTCTTTTGGAGCATGGCAAGAAGAATCAAACTGTCACTGAGGAAAGCATAAAAAAATCAGGTCAATAAATGCTGCACAGTTGCCAGGTGGTAAGGACTGTAAAGGAAATAACTTCTTCTCTAGAGGCACTGAGATAATTAAGGATGCCTGGGATCACATACAGACACCTACCAACTGGCTTCTTGCCCATCAGGTTGTTACTAGAACTTAACACACCCATATATAATTCTGGCTCTGCCTCTCCAGAAAACTTACACAACTCCTCCAAATTGCGCTGCTATGAAAAGTACATTTAGCACATCAGCACGCACAGCACAGGTCACATGCACCTCCAGTCCTAGACTCTAGAAATCTTGGAATTAATTTATAAATTTCTGGCCAAGCACATACAGAATGCCTGGTACCAACAGCTTCTCAAAATCTACACTGCATCTGCTAAGGATCATGCCAATGGGTTGGGATGGGATGCAGCGGCTGCAATTCTTTTCTGTTGCAAGCACTCAAAGTGACCTTACTCTGTTTTTGTCTGAATTTACATTTACTCTCTTTTTTTTTTGTGCCACTTAATGTATTTTTAATTTGGGTCCCTAAGAAATCAGGCTGGTGCAATCATGATGTGTACATATTTATATTTCTGTCCTTCTCTATTAATTTTTGATGCTTTTGATTGTTTTCAGCCCAATTTGGCACTACACTTGTCTCAAAAGTTTTGCATTTTTACTTGTTTCCTGAAAGCAGCTAGGCAAGGAGAGAAGAAAGACTAATAGTTCTCCTGCTGTTGTGATCACAGTCTTTCTTGGGCGCTAGAGACTCCACGTAAGACAGAGACATTACTGAGGATACTTCAACTAGCACTAGGAACATATTAAATTCCAGATAACCTAATCACTAGACATAAATCATAGGCAAGCAGCTCTCAGTAGCTCTACTGCTCACAAAACTGCTTTTCTAAAGAGCTCCAGGGGGCCTCATTGATCACAAATTCCATGAAGTTCTACTGAAGGAAAAAATGCAGCTGTATTTACATAGAATTATCTAAACTAAAACAAGGGCTTGGCGCACCTAATCTGGGGAGTTGCAGACCAGCACACGACTACCCATGGGATGTGGAACCCTCTTGAGCTGCTAAATGACACTAAAGGGCAGCTACAGGGATGCTGGTAATGGGGTCAAAGAGAGCCTTTCTTCAGGAAAACTATTGAAAATTTTGTCCTTCACATGGAAATTTCTGTGACGCAGCCTCAACCAAATTAGCCTACGAGGGGCTGAAGACTACATGGCCTCAAACTTAAAACAGCTATGGTACCCTGTGTGGTGGTGTACCCTATGGACAGTAGGGTACAGGAACAGGAAAATAACAACCAAGCACAGTTTCCCGTCATTAACTCTGGGGCTTAAAGTATGGGGTGGGACGTGCAGCTTGGGAAAGCCTAACCTGTCTGCACATTGCAAAGGCCAAGGCTGGATGCACTGCAACTGTTTTAGCCTCACATTGCATGTAGGTATGGAGGGAGCCCAGGTCTTCTCAACCTGGATACACCATGGCAGCAAGCCAGGACACTGCATCTGGACCAAGCTGAAGTCCTGAATGGTGTCCTACTGCACTACACAGTCCTGCTTGCAGGTCACAGGTTCCCATTGACTTGTACATTTCTGCCTGATCTTCCAGTCTGCAGTGGGGCTATTACCTGTAGAGCTTACCTTGTAGCAATGATGACATCCCTAGACCACAAAAAGGCTTCATGAAGCTTAACACAGGCTAATTTACTCCTCAAGGACCCTGAGGCATCTTCCAGTACCAACCGAAAGCCCCCTGCGAACTTTAGAGGGCTTGAGGTCAGCTAGTTTGGAGGGAATTAGGTAGCTTGCCAACACTGAGCTCTCTTTAAAGGTCCTGATGTGTCCTGCTGATGCTGCGGGTGCACTGGTATCTTGCTCTAACCAAGAGGCAATCCTACTACCAGTGTGTCCAGGAAAAAAGACATGGGTTCATTTTACTTTGCTGCTCTTACCACTGGGATGCTGAGCAATCTGTGTGGCAAAAGAAATGGAAACATCAGCAGGCAAGACTCTCCGAGACAGCCTGAGGGCAGATGTTCTGTGTTAGTCTCCTTCACGGACTCTCCATTGTTTAATAACATGGTTGAGCTTACCGTGCCTTTTTTTCCTTTAGTGGGAGTACTAATCACAGTCTCATCTATCTAGATGCCTATTTTTATGAAACTCATACAAAGATAATATCTTTGAGACCTTTTCTCCCCTGTCAAATCTGAATAAATTCAACCAACATTTTGAAAAGTTACTGCAATGGAAACTGAAGACAGACCCAGAGATTGCAATGAGGCTAATTTCCATAGAAAACCAGGCCAAGTCCATAAAGTTTTAAGAAAACTCAAGCCCTTACATATTCCTTTCTTTTACAGGAAAATAGCTTCCCTTCCATGTTTTAAATGAGATTTAAAATAGCCATCCAGCCCTGACCTGAGGGGGAAAAAGCCTGAAGTACATAAATACACTTTAGGCCTTATTTTATGGATGGCAAACCTCATGTAGCTCTGATAGCTACCATCTGCTCTGTCTGAATTGTGAGTTATTGTTCTGGAGAGAGACTGTACTGGAGTATTTTTGTATCACAAACTGGACCACCAGCTCCCTGGCCCATCTAGGCCAGCAAGCTTGGGCAGCATCCAGGGATTTTTTGCCAGGGCAATCTTTCTGATCTTTCCTGTAAGTGCAAGCCAGGCTGTCATAGAACTAAGTCCCTCAGTACTCCAGAAGGTTCACCAATACGTATGTCACATGGACAAATTTCATGTCTCGCTATGCTGTGGAATTACAGCCGACTGTAGAGGAAGCAGTGATTATATTGGTTCCGTGTATAATACGCATAACACAAAAGGCACTAGAGACAACTGAAAAAAAAATTTTGTGATGCAACTAACACCAATTGAGCAAATGTTTTTAAGGCAATGATAAGATAGCTTTTTTTGAAAAGAAAAAGGGGGAGATGTTTGGGTCGATGTAGTTTGAGAGTTAGCATGACTAGGCCGCTTAAGCGAAACAGTTAGCATAACTGGACAGGCCGCTGGAAAGGACAGCTAAGAATAACAATTGAGAAAGTTCTGATAGTGCACATGATGTGGGTT
>Ga0065711_1039287_pt1 | contig 17964 bp, 9 predicted proteins | sample Hoacrofraction12_FD_59098 | JGI IMG/M metagenome (GOLD analysis project Ga0065711, IMG submission 59098) | Hoatzin crop microbial communities from Cojedes, Venezuela - Epithelial fraction 12 v2 (version 2) | ecosystem: Host-associated > Birds > Digestive system > Esophagus > Crop | place...
AAGGAGACTCCACAACCTCCCTGGGCAGCCTGTTCCAGGGCTCCGTCACCCTCAGAGGGAAGAAGTTCTTCCTCATGTTCAGACGGAACTTCCTGTGCCTCAGTTTGTGCCCATTACCCCTTGTCCTGTCGTTGGGCACTACTGAAAAGAGTCTGGCCCCATACTCCTGACACCCACCCTTCAGATATTTGTAAACATATATTAGGTCCCCTCGCAGCCTTCTCTTCTTCAGGCTGAACAATACCAACAGTTAGTGTTCTTTCCCATGTGCACTGAACAGTTCTTTCGAGCAGGCTATACAGTGTGTGGGTACTAGGTGATTTCTGTCCAGTGTGTTTCCGACTTGCATACCTTGTCTGTATCATTTGATCATTATGCTTCTTTGCCTACTTAATTCTGGTTTTCTTCATTCAGAAAGTTCATGAAGTAATGAAGAAGCCAAACATTAGCCCTAAAGTGCGGAATGTCCTGCAGCAAATGCGTGTCTTTGATAATATTCCAAGAAAAAAAGTAAAGTTTCAGGTATGTTTTAATAGAGATTTGTAGTAATCCATGCAGTGATCTTAAAAATAGGTTTTAACGAGTGCCACTCTCTTTTAACAAAAGGTGGGACAAACTGCTGGTTTGGGCATTGGGAAACAGATGGTGTAATAGCTGAGTTTCAAATAGGCGATGTTTGTAAAATACATCTTGCTTAAAAAGACTCTTCTGTGTGCCATTTTAATTAGGTATTAAGCCAGACTCACTATTACAAGCTTAATCTCCATATGTAGGCTTGCTGTTTTTCTAATACCTTTCTTTTTTTCTATTTGCAATTTCTATTGAATGTCCAAATTCTTAGTTGTACTTTTAAAGGATTCTTATTTCTGTGGCTTTGTTTTGTTCCTGGTAAAAGCAAGATACTGTTTCGAGAGTTTTCCTGTTGCTCAGTATCCTGACAGATTCTCCCACACTGGATGCTTCACTAAACTTTGCATCACAGCTAAAGCAAATTCCAAATGTTTTGTGGGATCCGTAAAGAATTACTGTCAAGATGGGCTTTCTCCCCCGTCCCTCTTTCTGTGCCTCAGTTTGTGAGGTCAAGAGATCACGATTACTTCCAGAGCACGCAGGTGAAATTGCTCTATAAATAGAGCTGCGGTGAAATTGCTGCTAGTGAGCTGAAGGTTAGAATACTTTTCTACAAAATTAATGTTCTAAGCTTGGAAAGTGATACTGTCAAGAAGCCTCTTTCTTTTTGGTAAGATGTTGCAGTGGAAGATCAAAAGTTTTTGCAGTTTGTTGTTCCAGTTTACTAATTCAGCTTTCCTGTTTTTTTTATTGCAATGTAAAAATCTTTATGTTAGGTTTTACTTCCTGAAAGTTGATCTTTTGCTGATAGTGTGAGCGTGTTATAAGTAGAAATTTACTGCTTTGTTCTCATTTTCAGCAGGAACTCCTGCAATAGCCCCAAGAACTTTGAAATTTTTACATTGAGATATTTGCTTAAATTTTACTTTTCTGTAATAAACTCAGGTGGCCATTTAGGAGCATGACCATCTGTCCAGTACACAAATAAATAAGATTGGATCCTTAATGATTCAACTTATGAGAACAGTCATAACGTTTGATAGGACATTGCTATAACCAGCTGTACTCAAAAGCTTGAGGATAATCTTTTCTATATATTTACCTCTTCCGGATTACTGTTGGTGAGGCAATTGAGAGGCATGGTATAGCCTTGTAACAGTACAGTGGTATTATGCAAAACAATTTAGCATGGAGGTTTAAGAGATTCATAGAGAGTAAACATCTAACCAGATGTTAATCAGAAAAAATTATTAGATTCTTAAATGAAAAATAAAAACAAGAACCAAATACATGGTAATCAAGAAAAAAAAAGAGTTGCACTTTTTCAGTTGTTGTTTTTTTCCTGCACAGAATTGGATGAAGAACAGTTTGAGAATTACTGACAGCACTTTGCAAGACCAAGTGTGGGATGTTTTCTCTGATGCAACCAGAAATGTAAGTTAAGTTAAAGGTACAACATCGTAGAACAGGAATGCAGTCAAAAATGCTGGAAGGAAAAACCTTTCAGACACCTTTTGCAGATGTTAGAAGAAATACTGCCTCTCATTGTTACAATGGATTATGTTATAATGTAACTGTAATGCTAATTTGTGGAACAAATTGTTGGTGAAGTAGTGCATACTGGGCAGGTTGTGATTGAAAACTTGGACACAGTGACATGTTGTACTAATCAGAAGGCTACTTTAACTTTATTCTATGGTTTTAGTACGTAAGGAAAGGGAAAAACACTACTATTATCTTTGGTTCCAATCTCTTATAAAGCACTAAGAAGGAATACAAAAGGTCTTTTCAGAACTTTTATTGGCCTCAAATTAATGTATATGGGAGTGGGAAATGAACAGCACTTAGTTTACCTATCTTATTAGTGGAGAGAGATGAGATCTTCCAGTTTGTAGTGCAGATTCCTCCCACTGACTTTTTTCTCAGCACCCAGTTCTTTGCTTTTTCAGTACTAGTTTAGCACATTTAGGTAGGGTGTTGTTTTGGTTGTTTGCTTACATCTATTACTGCTACCAGAAAGCGGTTGCAGAAGCTTACTTCTCTGTTGATGTAAAGATTGCTCTCCTCTTCCCCCCAGCTTCTTTGGAGGAAAAGTGCAGGCATAGCTTTGATATTAATGTTAATAAAAAAGGCTGTTAAGTCAACAGAAGAATCAGCCACACTATTTAGTGCTGTTTCTCAGGTAACTGGTGTCACTATGTGTAAGCAATTTAATTTAATACAGGATATTTGTGCTCTTCATGAATGGTGTAGTAGAGAAAAGTTGCAATGTCAAAAAGGCATGTAAAAATTGTAATAATCTGTCTTTCAACAACAGATTTCAAGTGAAAAAGAACAAGACAAACCACAACAGAAGAAAGAGGGGCAGTCTGCTGAAACTGGGGAAAAAACAACAGCAGAAGAAAATGGAATTACAGATGATAAAATTGAGAGGAAAAAGAGTAAAAGAGAACGAAAAGAAGAGAGACAAAAGAACAAAAAGAAGGAGAAAAAAGACTTGAAATTAGAAAACCAGTCAGAAGTAAAAAAGAGTAAAAAGTCAAAAAAAGGAAAGGAGAGCTTGGAGAATGAATTTGAAGTCAATGGAAATGGCCATCAGAGTGAAATAGAAGAAGAAAGAAATGTAAAGAAACGCAAACATAAACACGCAGAAGGTATCCATCCTACACCTTATATTCTTGTTTTCAGGATGCTTTTTCTCAGTGCTGTAAAGCTCAATAATCTACTTCAGTAGAATTTTTTTAGTAAGTTACATATACAAATTAGATTATTTTTTAACACTGTGGATGCACAGTCCTTTTATAAAATCTGAACTTCCTAGCAAATATAAACGCGTGTTACAAGAACAGAAACTTCAGGTCACGTCAGAACTTTTCTTCTAGTTTTACAATTTTTTGTGTATGTTTATGCAATTCCATCTCTAGAGGAACCTCACATCACAACGAAGAGAATGAAAACTGAAAACGTTTCTGAAGACGTGGAAACAGAAAACACCAATGGCAACGAAGAAAATGTGGGAACAGATAAAGGTATTCTTAAAGGGGGAGTTTAGATAGTTACAAAACTATTCTGCAGAAGGCTTAGCGCAGAATATAAGATGGCGCTTTTGCAGCAAGCCATGAAATAAATGGTCCCTCAGTACATGTACATGTGTGTATTCAGTATACGTATCTGTTCCAGAGTAAGTAGCCTGTGCTACACGTAACACCAGATGCTGAATGACTTCCCTCATTTGTTGCTTCTGCTGTGCTGGCAGCCTCTGCCTGTGCTTGCTTTCACTGGGCACTGAGGATTTTGGCATGTTTGTTTCACCACAGCAGGTCTCTTCCCTGCTGCCGTGCACGCTAGCCAACATAGAGGAAAAAGGGTAACAGCTCTCTTACATCTCTTACATCCCCATGTTTGCTCAGTGAATTGTAAATTGGACTTCAGTTGACCTTAGTTTATGCTTAGATAAACTTACTTATGCCTATCGTCCAACACACTAGTACTGTTGGGGAATGTCTGTACTTGAACATACAGATTGTGTATTTGGAAACTACCCATTAATGATCCCTGAAGTGGGTCCTGTGTGAAATTCGCTACCTGTGCTCTAAGGATGAGGAGACGGGATCTTCTCAACTCTTCCTGTGTTACGGAAGAGCTGCTGCTTAACAGCTGAAGCACTCAAGTTAAGTAAAAGCAGTCCTGGTTGTTCAAGTAGTATGTTGGTTCTTCAAGTGTATCCCATTACAATCTCCAGAAACAGCCTACCTGACTTTATGCTTAAGACACCCTGCTGTTGTAGGGTCAGTAAGATAACAATGAACTGTTGTGATAGCTGAACTGGTTCCAAAATTAGGCTGGCTCCTACTAGAGAGGAAGACCTGGAAATACCTAATTTTACTAATGATGTTGTACACCTAATTATTTTCTAGGTAAATTCAACTGGAAGGGAACCATCAAAGCTGTTCTGAAACAGGCTCCAGACAATGAAATTTCAATTAAAAAACTCAGAAAAAAGGTACTGTATAACATTTGTTTTTTAATCTCCTTTGGTCTTGTGAATTTCTTCCTGTAATGCTCAAGTTACAAAATCTGCCCCACATAAGCAAAAAAGTTTGCCATTATTTAATAGAATATCAATTGCCAGAATGTCAACTGAAGGACATGTTCTTTATTGCTTACTGGACTACAGAAGAAATTCAGTGCTAATTCTGCAAAGGAGTAATAGCATAATGGATTCCATGCTACTTTTGATACAGTAACATGAATGTATTATTGCTTAAAGTAGAATCATCTTTACTAACTCAAAACCATTCCCCTGTCTTTGTGCAGGTTATAGCTCAGTATTATGCAGTAGCTGGTGAACATCACAGATCAGAAGAGGATATTCTAGTCATATTTAATAAGAAAGTGAATAACAATCCCAAATTTAAAGTTCTAAAGGACAAAGTTAAACTCCTGAAATAAGAGTTTGCATACTTTTCATAACCTTTGCATTTTAATCTTGCAAGCTGAGTCAAATTCTTCTGTCAGCTGTACAAATACCATGCGGTGATCTCAATTTAAATTGTGTATGTGACAGCAGAATTTAACTTTTAAGACTGGATTCCTCCTCTTTTTCTAGATATATCACAGAACATTTTCAGATATTTTATTTTTTGATTTTATGGAAAATGTATATTTTTTGGTACAAGCCTACTGTATTAAAATTCTTCCAGTAATTGATATAATTTATAGGCATGAATGTTTATCAGGACTTTGGCTGTGTGGCTTTTTGCAGAAACTATTGCAAGAGCAAAGATGATTTTCATATTCAAAAACCCACCATGGAATAAATGTTACGCTAAAATTCAAAATAGTATGACCAGTACCCCCCTTACACGTTGTATCTAGTATACGCAGGCTTTAATAACCTCTTAATTTTCTGTTATAAAATGCACAACTAAAGTGTCTGTCAAGATTGTGTATGTAATATTGCACATTCAGGGAAAATCTAAAGACTTAAGTCACCTGTATATGCATAGCTACTGAATGTTTTAATTAGTAATGCAACTGGCTTCAGTATAAGTGGTCACATGGACTAAAAATTGACTGATGAAATGAATTACTTAAAACACCACTTTAAAAGTAATAAATCTTGCCACTTTGTGTAATACATCCACAAATTATACAAAATTTGAAGAGGCTGTTATATTGCAGTCACTTAAAACAATATAGGCAGGCCAGAAGTATAACATGCATGTAAGAGACAGAGTTGCCTTGGGAAAGTTACTTTAAGTTTACAGGGTTTTAATCGAATGCATAATAATTCCAAATAGGGAGTTTCCTACCATGAAGTGATCTGTTAAAAACAGTGGTGGAAAGCCAGTGAAAATTCCTTGCAGTAGATACTGTGGTGTTTTGGAAAAGTGCATAGTGATCTGAAGCAGATACACTTTTATAAAACTCCATAATTAACATACCTGAATTTATAGAAATACTGAATATATTAAAAGTATAAATATGAAAAAAATAACTGTTTGATACACTGGGTCCAGTTTTTCTGAGTACATATTTGTCTTGTTTGTTATAAACGTTGTAATAAAAATACCTAATAAATTTAAGATCTCTTCAATAAGTGTTTGTTGTTAATTCATGAAAATGGCTTTGGAAATAAATAGAATGAAATTTATTTACAGACATGGTGAAACTTTGAGAAGTTGTTTGAACACATTTCAAAAGGTTAAGATTTCTTTTCTTTTGTTCTTAATGTAGGAAAGGACATATAAAATAGTAAGTCCTTGTCAGTTGAAACAAATTAATGCAGTGCTTTTAATCTTTTCACTGTGTTTATTTTACAACGTATATTGTTACATGAAGAACCTGAATAGTTTTGCTACAGTAATTGTCACAGGTTTTCATTTTTTTAGTTTAAGAGTTCATTCCAAATTACGCCATTTCCTTGCACTTTTCATCTTCCATTGTTGTTGACAACAACACGTGTTTGAGACGTGTGTAGAAACTCCGTTCGCTGAACTTCCGCCGATGACACCTTCAGTTCTTGCGATGACAGCAGCAGTTACGGGTGCAGTCAGCTGCTGCCGCCGTTGTGGCAGCTAATTCTGTGCTGTGCCTCCATCCTTTTCTCCCTACCCTCAACCTCTCTCTCTATCCTACCCTTGACAGTGCTGGTCCCGTGCCCAGCGCCCAGGACCGCCTTCCTGCTGCCTGCCTGGGCGCCCGTCACCCAGCCTCGCTGGGGGAGCGTGTCTCCTAGCTCAGCTCCGACTCCGGGCACTCTGCCCCGTGAGCTGTGCAGCAGCAACGCTGGCCGCACCACTGCTGGCAACCGGCGCTACCTGCACGTTTTTTCAATAAAGGCCTACTATTCCTTTGCCATGCTCATGAACTCATCAGCTGCATCTTTTTTCCTTTTCCAGACTGGTAAGGGCAGTTTGAATTGTTTACGCTATGCATTTAAAAATAAATATTCACAGCAACTTCTTACTTTGGAGTGTTGCAAGTTACCTTTCATGGCTTGGGAGAATGACAGTTTCTGCTCATGAAAGCAATCAGCATTTTCTAATCTGCAGACAAAGAAGCTGATCTGTATCAGATGGAAACAAGAGCGTAAAAGAACCTCTGAAGTTATACAACAGTTCTTTTTATTCAGTCTAATAGATAACCAGATACTTACTTGGTTCATGTCGTTGCAAAGTTCTGGTGTCTGAATGCTCAGGGTTTACTTCGGTGATCACTACAGGCATCTCTGAAGCAAAGCAACAGAGTAAATGTTTAGGAACACCACACATCAGCTGAAAGCTGAAAATAGGGAATATCAAATCCTCAGTACGCAGATGAGCTATCTGACATTTTTTCCTACAGTAACTGCTGGGAGTCTGTGGTTCAAGCGCCCGACTTCCCTGTGCAAGGCCACGGTAGTGCTAGTAGTGCCCACGTGGGGTAGTAAGTGGGACTTCTGCATCTTATTCTCCCCTTCTCTGGGAAAAGGGCAAAGCAGCACCAGCTGCTACTGTTTTTTCCGAATGATAGGGCAGATATAGAGCAAATTAATGCCTCTCTATTGATGGTCACTAACGGGAGTACTGCGAGCAAGTCCTGTTATAATTACAGTAGCATTACCTCATTGTACATCATTGCAGTAGTATTCCCTTTTCCTGCTTTGTTGGCAGAAAGGAGGAGCGGGGACAGCAATATGCTTTGTAGGTATGTTTGTCCTGGATGTTCATGGCAGTACTGTGGTACGGTAGAGCAGTCGATGCCTCTGACAGATGGCTTTGAGTGCTGCTGAAGTCCATGCACAGTAGAGTTATTGACATGCAGCTCTCCGGTTTAAAAAAAAAAAAAGATGACTTCTGCATATTTTCATTAGACAATTAATAGATTCCTCAGAGGACTAAAATTGGCTTTTCCACTTACAGCAGATTTGAGGTTTAATTTACTGCTTGCAATTAATGATGTCGCGATCAGATTGAAGTTACCCTGTTCTTTAAAACCACCAGTTTACTGGTAATCATTTCAGAGGGAGGCATAATTCTTTGCAGATCATTCAGAATACTTCATGAAGACAGAAAAAGAGTAAGACTTCTCTAATTTCTCTTCAGTGATTAATCAGCATATTTACCAGTATTTTTTTAAATCCTATGGATCTGTTGCAATGAAGTTTAGTACCTTGGATGCTCTTTTTTTTTTAAGTGAGGGGGCAGGGTGTACAACCTTAAGATTTATCAAATGCAAGAGGGCAACAGTGTCAATTTGCCTGATTGCCTTCAGAGACCATGTAATGTTTAAAAATTATTATTCCAGACAGTATAAGAGAACCGCAAGGCACAACCCACAGTGGTAATGTGGGAACTTGCTGAGCACCTGCTTGCAGTTTAATTAATACGTTCATTAAGCCTTATTATCCGATCCCAGCTTCTGGGTCAGCTGATTTATTCAAATGAACAGCTCTTAAGTCCTCATCTGAGTGACTTTGGGGTCTGTGCCCTTCAAGAGCAAACGGCAGGACTGACATCCATCCGTGCACGCACGTACTCGAAGGAGGAAGCTCTAGCTCACAGTAACTGCAGGGGTTCTGGCTGTTGTGTGCTGAGCGCACGACTGCCATCCCTCCCTTTTTTGCCAACGATGCCAAGTTTGACGCCCACGGAAATTCAGCTAACATGACCCACAACTGACATTTTCAAAACATTTGACAACAGGCACATGATGAACCAGAAAGTTCATCATCTTTGATCGAGGTTCTCAGCAGCAAGGTCAACTGATGAGGGTCATGCACAGACAGGAAAGATGCGGGTGCCTTCATCAAGCACACTACTGACATATAAAGTACAGAATATTTAAAAGAATGTCATGACGGTCTAAGTAGTGCTTTATTTTATCCTTTTATCTGACGGAACAGCTGTGGTATTGGACTTTCTTTTAACAGCATGCCAGCATATTGGGTTTGTGTTGCCACAGAGGACTTAATCTGCTGAACCACTGAGTTCATTTCTTGTAGCATTTGGTCATGGAGCGATCAAAACCACATCTGAGTAATCAGTTCAGCTCTGTACCTGGGGAGATCCAGGAAAATCTAGCACACAATGCAGTCATATCATAAAAAAACCCACAGAAACAAAGCAAACAGTAAATCAGAGACCACTGATCTGCTGCAGACCCTCAAAATCAACATGACTGGCTTACAACCTTTCCGTTTTTCACTCTGATATATTTCTAACTCTAACAGATCTTACCTTTTGGTACGTGAATTGCTGGACAGTTCAGATAACATCAGTGTTATGCAGGTCATTAAAATAAGCCTTCAGTGTTAAGTGTTTGAACATTAAATAAAAAAAAACAAACAAACAACTGACAAGTTCTTTAGACCAGGTATTTTTAAAGCATCATCGCCTTTCCCACTGTTTCTTTTCATTGCTTTCAGGTCAAAGGGGCATTGCTTAATGCTGATTCTGCAGTGCGGCAGAATCACGCAGCTCATGGACTCCACCTTTTGGTGTGTTTTTCTCATTTGCAATTAACCAAAAGTAATACTCAGAAAGGGACTTTCCTGTCTTGCAGCTGCCACTCCAGATTCTGAGGAAAAGAGAGGCCCCTGCCAAACTTTTGCAGAGGCAGAAAAGTTACTGTGAAATCACGTAACTTAAAAAAAGGAGATGAGGTAGCACAAGTGTGAATTCTATCTTTGTGCATTTCCTAGTTTAGTTGCATGAATTTATACCATTAAAGCTAGTATTTTAATGTAGTTTGTACAGATCTTAATGAGAATGTAAACAGAATTTTGATTTTACTAGCAAAAGCTGGACATTTAAGTGCTATAGTATGAAAAAATGTAATATTAAATATTTACTTTGTAGCTACATATTTTACACTTGTTCTGTTTCAAATTGAGATGTGAAAACAGACAAAATCAATGTTAATAAGGTACCGAATTTTCCAGTATTCACTCAGTACTGTAACCACAGGAAATTTCTTTGTTGTAACATGAGTCAGGGTACTGAAAAATTAGTGCAAGAGAATGCTTGTATAAAGCTCCGCGTAGTATTTAATACAAATTGACAAAATTGTGCAGAATTTATTTTTTTTATTTTCCACAAATAGTATGTTTAGCAGTCATGTTAATGTCAACAGTCACAATAAATTGATGAGAAACCACCAGATAATAGTAACATAGCGTGACAAAATGTTCCAGAACATGTTTGTTTTGTTGATTTTCTAAACAGCATAACATATCTCCGTAATAAAATATACCTTATTGCTAAAATTTTCCTTTCTAAAATAGTGTCTTGGAGATTGAGTGTCTTGGTGGCAAGGGCGAGGAAGGAAGTAGTCTTGTAAATGAGAAAACTGTTTAAAGTTAGTGGCTTTCTTGATAAGTACAGCATAAGCATTTTAGCAGGGAGTTTAATCACTGAAAGAAAAAGCTTCAAAGGACAGCTACTTATTTGTTGTGCTCAGCCTTCCGCTGTGCTGGTGCCTTAGAGTAGTTCATTCTTCTTTCTCCCAGTGAAAACTGATCCTCCCACCTGGTGCTATAATCCGATTGCACCAGTACAATGTAGTCAGGCCCTGCCATGCGTAGTGGCTTACAGCTGACGGCCACAGGATACAGAGACCCAATACCTGACTTCATTCGGAAACTTTTAACGCTGTAACACTCACCCTTCCAGCAAATATTAAACTTTTTGTGTGAGATAAGAAAAAAAAAAGGCATATTGTTCTGTACATTGACCTGTATTCACAGGTTACAAGATATCTCAGTCAATATATTCAACATTTATCCCTTTCTTCTCCCAATTTAGCTTTTAAGAAAAAACAAGAATAAGTCCTCTAAGCTTTTTTTCTGCTCTGTCAGCCAAGAAAAGTAGCATATCATGTTTCCCATTAGTATTTGTACAGGAAGTGTTATTTTATATTGAATTCTAAATTTCCCTTGGACTAGAGGAAGTTTTAATAGTAACTTTTCTTTGCACCTGTTAAGATACAATTCCTTTTGCATCTGCAACCTACTGCTTTTCTTTGCACTTGTTGAGAGATAATTCCTTTTGCATCTGAATCCTCATGCTATTACGCTCTCACAGGGTAAGGACTGAAAAACCTCCAAGTTTTTGCTTAGATTGGACTTTTTTTTAGCAAGACTGCAGATCACAGCGCCTAGTCCTTTCTCAGACATATCCTCATTTTATTTTTTATTTATCCCTCCTTTTTTAATTTATTCTAGAAGACTTAGAATTGACCAGTCTTCAAATAGAGGCTGTGTTCTGCCCTTCTCGAAGTGTATCTTTTGTACAGACACCACTCTTGCTACTCAACTCTGTATCTGAGTTACAGCAGAAGTAAAATAACTGACTTCCTACAGAAGTACTTTTATAGTTCCTGAAATTACTTGGAAGTAACAGAAAAACAGAAATTGTGTCTCTGCATGCCTATCCATTAAACTACTATTCTCAGACTTTTAGGTGGAAGGCATTACTACTAAATTTGTATTAAAATCCTAATCGAGGCCTGATTACAGAGTGAAGCTCAACTCTCACATATATTTGTTTTATTAGAAAAAAGGTGCTTTTAAGCATACTGAGGTCTTCCTCTCAGGCAGCATGAAATCCATCTGAAAGTATTCATGTCACTGCATCTCATTTCAGTGACAAATGGAATGAAAAATAACAGCAGAGTTCTGCCTGCATTGCAGATGGCACAAAACGTGATTTTTACTCCTTCATTCTGTTCTCTGCAGCAGCCATGTAATGAACTCTCGCAATCCAGCCATTAATGCTTAAATAGAAAGCACGAAGTGCACTTTTATACATTTGATTTTCTGCCCTTCTGCTGGCCTTTGATTCTTGATGATGAGAAGGAATTGAAGAAGGAATACACAGCTGTTGACACTGCATACTATCCATGTGTGACAAAAGCTAATGTTTTTCACAGGTGATACAGGACCAGGAATTTCTCCTAGACTTTTCTTTCTTACCATTAAAGCAAGTGCTTCAATTACTGAAGCCAATACTTTGTGCCTGCATTTCTGCCTTGCAGTTCTAAATCAACTGCCAGCATAAAAGCTTTTACTGAATTGTACAGACATTTCTTATGCTTAGAGCGCTTTATTGATTTTTTTTTTCCATCTATCCATTCTACGATTTACTAGAAGACATTTTATGGACTGTTTGTTCCTAAAGTTTCCTGTCTTACGCCATGAAATATGCTTCACCTTCCTTTCTTGCTGCCACAACTCTGTCTCACCTATTCTACCTTTGAAAGTTCAGCTTTTTTGGTGAACTTTCAGAATTTAAGTGGTTCCAAAGGTTAGCACTGGGTAAGTTTTCTATGAAAAGAAAGAATAGGACTCACCATTAGTTCTATGTTCTTAAAGACCTGTCCATGTTCTTAAAGACCTGTCCATGCTAAGCAGATTACCCAAAACAGGAACAGGAATTGCACAACCATTCTCCAGCTAAAATTTCAAATTGAAGTATTGTTGAATTTAGTCTTCATACCACCCAAACATCTTTCTCTCTTCCTTTCTCTGACAATATAGCACTCGTTAAGTGTTCCCTCTAATTCTGTTCTCCAATTAAAATACCAGATCAAAATATATGAAAAATTGACCCTGCAGGCTACATAAGTGGTAATGGACTGTGAAGGACAATAGTAAAGAAACCCTCCTTATAAACCTGAATGAAGTGTGTAAGAGCTTTGTTTTGTGTTTATTTTTTCAAGACTCCACAGAAAAATTTCTCCAGGCAAACAGCATGAGCTGAATCCCACACTATATACATCAGTGAAATGTTCCTATGCTGAACACATTGTGAAAATTATCTGTACTTTCCAATCTTGTAACAGTAAGGTCCCCGTGCCCAAGAAGCTTTGTCCCTGCTTCATTACAGCAGTCAAATCACAGCCAGGGGGGACACTAGACCATTTCAAAAACAATAGCTAATTTGCTACCACAGCCTAAAAAAATGCTAACCTCTATCAATACAGAAATAAAGTGTCATGCCTAAAGAGAGCAATACTCCTGCAGCGCAAATGTTCAATGAATAATAAACTTGAACGCCCATTCCCACAACTGATAAGTCTTTTCTGTGTGAAGTAGATCTGTGATTGTCATCACACCATAAAACAAAAAAATACCTTAGGATGTCCCTAAATGCCCTAAGTATGACATTCGTGTCATATTGTTACAGATGCATGGTTGCACAGACTTTTTCCTCAGCGAGGAATTCAGTTTCAGTAATTCGCAAGTGTTCCCTTTCCCACCCTCCCACATCTGGCCATTTGTTTTTGCCTCTCCATACTCCCTTGCATTTTTGCAGGCTTTTAAAACCAGATCAAATCCTTGAACTGAGAGGTATTATATACCACTACTGCGGACTGAGTAGTCAAGAACAATTATAGCTGGAGTATTGCTGCCAAATGCTTTGTATCATTAAACTGTAGCCTTAGGAAAACGTTTTGAGAGTCATTGTCCTCCCTAAGAAAGCACGCATAGTTAAGTGAAACTAAACTCAAGAAATTATTTAGGAGAGAGAGTAGGCAGATTTACTTAGCAACTTCTAGGAGAACAGTTTATCCAGATTTATCTCATGGGTTTTGTTTACAAGTTTGAAGATCTGAGCTGGAATGAACAGTCTTCTCATTTTATATTCTTAATGCCGATTATAGCAAAAGGCAAATATTGAAACTACCTAACACTTCTAATCAGGACAATTGAGGGTGTTGAAATGGTCTTCCATCAAATAGATACTTCAAATTAAAGAAATGTTCTGGACCAGCTACTTTTTTGTAATTTGCAGACAACTTTCGAGGTGAAGAATAGCATATCTACATTAATCAGATAACATTATGTGGCGCATTCTTTTTCTGTTCTCCTAGATGCCCTCTCCACCTTTTTAGCTGCCTTTATATTTTCTGCTTTATTTTCAAATGCTTGCATGCTTATACATAGTGCATTCTTGGTATCAAACACACTATTACATGTATTGTTTCCTTCCTAAAGGACCAATTCAGGGCTGCACTGTAATTTAATACTCGCAAGAGAAATCAACTTGAGTTCAATAGTTTGTATACATACCACATTCAGAGTTGATTGAGTTTTAACCTTTAGTTGTTTTTCAGATCTGCCTTAATTTATTCATACCAAGTGCTTTTAAGTCCTTTGCTGTTTTCTTTCATTGTACTGAATTTGAAATAATTAAAAGAATGCTAGATGAAAGCAAGAGAACTGTAGTACTGTTTGAAAGCTTTTTTCTTACCTGCATGAGCTAGATAATGTATTTACTTTTTCACTCCATGTAAGAGAGGATATGCAATGCTTTACTCCCAGAACAACATTCAGAAAGGACTGAGAATCTCTACCCATCCAATCCTTTTACTCCTGATAGTGGAAGATAAGCAGCAGATTACTAATTTCAGCTGAAAATGAACATATGGAGAGAGAAGCCAGCCCTACTTAGACAAGAAATGAAGAAAATTCCAATCAGGTCTTTTGTGAACAGATAACCCTTGGGCTAGTTTAGATATTGACTTCTGTAATGGGGAAAAAGTTACAAATATTTGCTAGAATACTAGAAGACTATTTTGACTTTCTAAATGTGAGAATTTAACTGGGAAGTCTAAAATTTATATGTACCCAGTCAAGGAACATAAAAATCTACCACTTGTGTGTGTCATTAAGAGTTACCTGTAAATCAACAAAAACAAACAACTCATCAGTAAATAGCAAATACTCAGCAAGCAACAAGAAAATGAATTTCAAAATATCCAACCAGATTGCAAAATTCAGCTTTCACTTATAACTGCAAAACCTGTATATTTAAAAACATTCAAATTCTATTTCTATTTAAAAGGAAAGAATGCGAAGGTGTTGAAGTCAGTTTCCAAAAATGTTGGAAGAATTTACATTATGCAAGAGACCAGGAGTACAGTTAACAAAAAAAATGCTGCATTTCCTTCACAGAATCTTCAAATTCACAAATTCCTTTTGCATACTGTTAACTAAATGTATCAGATCAAGCATGACATTTTAAAATGCTCCCTAACATTTCTGCAGGGATTCTTAAACTTTAACTTGCAAGAATTAATTACCCATAACAGGCCTGTTGTTTCGATGCTTTCTTAATTATATTGTTCATCTTATAACAGTTCAGCTCCTGAGTGCTAGCTACTCTTTAACAGCTTAATAATTTCTGAATCAGAGAAGCTCTGTGAAAAGATCACAGAAAACATCTCAGCTCTACAAACACTGAACATGAGCGGTCTCGGTTAAGGTCAACAGTGAGTCAGGGAAGGGAAGCTCTTCTTTCAGCTCTTTGCACAATACCTACTCTGTAGGTAAACAGGAGTCTTCAGTCTAAGAACACTAACAGATCTTAATCTTTTCCAGCATACATATTTATTTAATTGCTATGTTTAAATCAGAGATACTTCCTATGAATAGCTTTTGCAAATACAGTACAGGAAGATTTCCTTTGTTTCTTATTTGAATCACTAGCATGAAAGCAAAGGCTGAGGTAATCATTTCAGTCAAAGGAAATAAAACAAAGAAACCTCTATTTCATGGCTAAGAAAGCAGAGCTCAGAGGCTCCCACGAGCTGTTAACTTCAAAATGTTCACCCAAACTAAATAAAAAATAATCCCTGTAGTCACTAAGGACTATGATGTGGTTGGCCTTTATGTGAGACAATTTCTACTCCCTATAACATGGCTCACATGAAATTCACATGTAAATGAAGGCCTGGCTTTCTGCAGAGAAAAAAAAAAAACCCAGTATAAAAAATTGTTCCATTCTTGTTATCTTTTAGGCTGAATTTACTCCAAACTCAACGCACAGTAATGAAGAGTAACCAGAACCCTTGCTTCCATTGTCCCTAGAACCTCACTAATCTATAAAACAGATGATAGGATATTTAGGAAAATATAGTAATTTTTTTCCTGATAAATTTTTTCCTACTATTGTTAGCAGCCCCTTTGCTGAAAAGACAATGTCTCCAGGTAGATCATACGACATACGGTATCTACGTATCAGTTCACACAACAGATGAAGAGCCAGTGCTGTTTTTCTTCCACCCGTAGAATGCACAGATTAACTCAAATTGTCCATTACTTCAGCACCTACAATTCAAATCAAATCTAAGAAAAAGTTGTGATAAATACATTGAAAAAACTTAGTCCTGTGTACTTTCAGGCTTCAGCATTACACTAGTTAAATTGATGTAAGTCTACTGAGTTAGACCTGCTGTAACACTGTATGAATTAGGTTATATGTGCAAAAGATCTATTATTTTATTAATACTTATCCCAGTTTTTTTCCACTCATTTCAAAGGGCATTTGATAAGGTCATTCCTTACCCAACAGGTTTAGAACAGCTTAAAAACAGTGCAGGTCAGAACAAGTCTAGCTTGTACCCTTAGTTTCTACCCTTACGATGGTCTGACATTTTTTAAGGTTTACTGATGAAATACATAATTATTTATCCATAGCCTATATTCCATTCTTTTTGCTTTTCCTGTTTTCTCAACATGAAACTACAGAGGAAGTGTCTGCAAGGCTTTTACGCTGATAAATGCTGCACAGTATGCAAAGAATGCACATGCTAAGTGAAAACTGACATATTTCTCATACTCACTGTTTTCATGCAAATAGTTTGCCTTCTAAAAGGAAAAGTATGCTGAGGTTATTAAACATTTGGTTTTTTGAACTTTGTATACAGCTAGGAGGACTATTAATTTGATTTTGGCAACCAAAAGTCACATGCTGAAATTATTTTTTTCTTCAATCTACCTTATAATAATCTGCGCTTTTATTGAATATTTCTATGTTTAATTACACCGTAAAGAAAAGCTGTCTGCAACGGGTGCCATATCGAACAGGTCCTTCCATTCTGTAGCCAGTGGGATTCTTGCCTTAGTAGGAACATTATGCCACACATGACTTTGTATAAGAAAGCACAGGATTTGTAAGTACCACACATATAATCTGATTAGCCTAATAAATCATTACCATTGGAAACAAATTTCAATTTTAAAAGCCACGTTACTTGTTCAATGAACACACCCCAAAAGATACAGTACATAGATTCGTAGTATTCTTGTAATGACCAGACCTAAATCTGTCCACCTAATTTAGTAGCTTTGCGTTTGCCCATGTGAATAAAGAAGCAAGCAACAGTAATCTGAGGAGTTTCAATGTTCTGTTTGCTGACACAGGCTGATGTGACTGCCTATGTAGCTGTGCAGGGGAAGTCAGCTACAGAACTGAAACCATTTATTTTACCATTTTATTATTTAACTTGCATTTGGTTTCTCTTGTAAATATGGTTATTATTTTTAGCTATGAGTCGCAGTATCCAGTGTTACAGGATTCCTGCAGTTCTCGAAACCTCTCAGAGCTTTGCATTTTACTCCTGCTCCACCTAAACCACTGCTCTGTGTCACCGAAATTGGGATTTTCCTACATCTGTCCTCAAGAGCACCTGGTTTGCAAAATGTGATGAGGAAAATCTTTACAGGCACCCATTTTTTCCCCATTTTCTTGACAGAACAGTCGCTGCTCCGGCACTTGGATTTACATCACCCTGTCCACTGTTCTCAATGGGGATCCGTGCCACTCTGATACTGCTGATGGATAACGCATTCTTAGGCCGTCACCCGGGCCATCACTGGCTCCAGCCGTGCCGACCGACCGACCGCGGCCCTCCCACGGTTGCTACCAGCCAGCGCGACCCTGAGGGAGCCCGCTCCGGCCGCCCTTCCGCCCGCCGCCTCCCCCTGCCCTCCCGCCAACGGCCGCCGCGCTTCCCGCCCCCGCCCTGGCGTCACTGCCGGAGCGGCCCAAGATGGAGGCCGGCGACGGCGGTGGGGACGCGGCGCTGAGGTTCAGGCGCCCTGCGCGGCGAGGGGCCGAGCCC
>Ga0065711_1039288_pt1 | contig 17964 bp, 11 predicted proteins | sample Hoacrofraction12_FD_59098 | JGI IMG/M metagenome (GOLD analysis project Ga0065711, IMG submission 59098) | Hoatzin crop microbial communities from Cojedes, Venezuela - Epithelial fraction 12 v2 (version 2) | ecosystem: Host-associated > Birds > Digestive system > Esophagus > Crop | place...
GGGGGGGGGGGGAGAAAAAAAATACTCAATGGAACTTAAAATAATAACAACTTTAGACAAGGTGAGGTTTGAAGTACCTTGATCACTGTCAGCACAGACCTCCACAAGGAAAAGACTTCTGAGAGTAGTTAGTTGCTTCACCTGTTAGAAATAGACACTCAGATTAAACTATTGGAAATTCTAATTATGGCACATTCAAGTAAAACAAAAAAAACAAACCGAACAAAAAAAATTTTTTTGTTTGAAACAACTTACCTAGGAACGTGGTGGATCTGCCAGTTGCTTAAAACTTTGGTAGCGAGGTTGCTAAAACACACACTGTAGCTCAACCAGAAGTTATGGATTTAAGGCAGGAACTACTCTAAAATAGGTTTTAGGAAGTCAACAGAAGACTGTAAGACTCCTTTTTGTTCTCCTTTAAAATCTCTGCTGCCAGATATGGTAAGAGTAGGACAAGGAACGTCACTGCTTGCCCTGGAGAAGTGTCGGGTTTATGCATTTGTGCAGTTTCTGGCCGCAGGGGAGCTAGTTCTACGACCAGAGCTCATACATTCGGCTCTAATCAAAATCATATTTAGCAATGCTCAGGCTCTGAATGCAGCGAGAAGCGCCTGCTGTTTCTATTCAATCTTCTAGTCTCATTGTCAGCTCATCACACCACATGGCATAATTGATTTACCTTGGTAGTAAAAAGAAGGCTGTTATTTTTCAGAGACAGGGAAACCTTTGGCTGATAGCCAGTTGTATCACACAAAACCTACTGAATCATTAGATCTGTGTTTCCATCCAACTAGCCCTGCAATATGCAGTGTTGCTTAATCTGTTCCAATACATTTGTCCGTTTCCTCTTCTAATCATAAACCCTCCAAAGCTTCCTCAGAAGCTTCCTGATAAGCATTGCACTCAGCTGTGTCTCAAAGGGGATTCTGAAGTATCTGCAAAGGCTGCCTCCGAATGGTCTCTCAGTGTTTCTTACACGTGAAAAGTGTTCAGGCTGCAAAGCCAAGTACTCAGATGTTAAGAAATATGAGGATTAAGGTTATCCACCCATAATCCATCCACCTTTTTAATCTTAAGCCTTCATCCACAGACTTCTTGTCCATGTTTATCACTTGCTTCTACATCTGATTTTGCTTGTTATCTCTACATCCTCCATATTCAGTTCAGTTCTCCCTCCTTACTGATCCCTTGCTCAGCTAGCCCTAGTCCACTGTCATCAACTACCAATTTATGTTCAAACTCAAGAGTTCCTCAGTCCTCGTTTTAGGATTTCTACTGCTTTGCCCTTCTTGCACCCCTTCCCCAGCTCCAGCCTCCAGTCCACCTAAACACAGTGGTGGCGATGGGACGCATACAGGCTGGTCACCTTTAGGAAATGCAAGGGGATGCTCTGTAACAGTCATCTGATTCAGAAGATGATCTTTCAGAATTTTAAAACCAACCAAACTTTCCCAAACACCGAAAACTTAAACCGACAAATCATCCGCTTGATGTACAGACACCTTCCCAAAGCCCATGAGGGGAGCAGGAACCAGCACGACCCAGCCAAACAACTGGAAAAACTTCAAGGACAGGAAGAGACATTATTTTTTTCCCAGTCTTGTTTTAGAAAGCAACCCACTGTTTAGGTTGAGAAACTTTCTGGTTGCTCAGCTGGAGGCCAGTGCTTGCCATGGAAAATTCCAACCCAAGTGGTGAAAGCTTGGCAACGTCATCAGCAATCATATGGCCTGAGAATGGACTATGTCAGGCCATCTCAACAGCAGGCAGCAAACCAGCCCTTCCTACGCTGCTCTACCACTACACATCAACATACAATTTATAAAGCGTTAGCTCTGGCCCAGAGGTCTATTCTTCCTCTTCCTCGCTCAGTGCAAGCCAGCCATTGTGTCTTTGTACCACTTTATTAACATGCTTAACTTGCTTGTAACATTGATTGTAAGCTCCTTTAGCACCATTTGTTGGTGTGTAGCAGCTGTTACGCTTGCGTGAATTGTGACCACAGTAGTTGCAGTGATAGAAAAATTATACATTTTTTAAAAGAAGGAATGGTCTGGTCATTTATCCCTTTTTTCCTCATTTCTCTTAAAAACCTCGTGTGCTTTCCAACAAGTAGTCACAAGAAGGCTGGGTATAACCTTGGTTATATCTCAGTCCTCCCAGTGATCATATGCATGAGGAATCTAATGTCCCAAGAGCCAGGACTCAGATTTGGAGCACTGTGGTCCTCATCACCTGAACTTCCCCTTCTCCCGTCTGCCAGCAGGAAGTCTGCAAAGAAAGGCAGAAATCCTTCCAATCTGTGTCTGCCACAAACTTGTCAAAATACAATAGAAGTGGAGCTCAGGATGAAACAGACTCAGCTCATCCCACGCTATTCTCAGAATGGGTTAATTTTGGCAAAATAGTGCATGTAATTGTCCAAGTTATTTGTCCTTCAGATGGACAAGGATGCATGGTCAACAAGGGTTTGAGACACATGGTTATTGACTGCTCACCACAACTGACGATACTTCACAGTATTTTTCACATTCCCCACCCTTGCTAGCACTATTAATTTCCCATCACTGTAGCATCAGACAGGGAACACTATTTCATACTGCCCAAACCAGTTTTAAAAATAAATAAAATTTAAAAAAAATTTTCCACTTCCCAAGTATTAAGCAATAATTTAACAAGCAGGCATTCTCTTTCATCAAGTGTCTTTCAAATCAGGGAAGATTTGAGAAAGTCAGTGAAGCGGTCACTGAATTCTCCTACCTTAACTCACTGTCAGGAGCGGTGTCACACCAGTTCGATTCTCCAGCTGCGGGACGGTCATGCTGTGTCCAGCAGTTCGGGATCCTTCCCCCGGCAGGCTGCAGGGACTGCCCGAGACGACGAGCAACGCTCATGAACTCCCTACATGCTTTCTAGCCTCTAGCTGCGAGTGAACTAGGCGTTTCCTTCAGCCTATCTGCTAAGAATGCATGAAATGCACTCCAACAAGTCAACCAGGTTAGGAGGTTTCAGGAATGAGGAAAATAGGATTTGTAAGTAGGTTTGGGGTTTTTTTATGACAATGTGTACATAATAAAGAAGACAGCGTCTGGACTTCAGAAGAGTTTAGAGTAAGATGATAAACAAGTTATGGCAGAGAACCAAACTGAGCCAGGGTCAGAAAGGACTTTCCTATGGCAGGTTGCAGCATATTCAGTGTGAAGTGGGTAACTACAAACATCTGCAAAAAGGCAAAGATCGCCTGCCTCCATCCCAGATAAACCGGGTAACCAATTTTCTCTCTTCTTCATCGGATCTGTTTAAATGACTACAGAAATCTTCAGCAAAGAAAAATATCATTCCTGTTCTGTAGGGGCTGTAGCAAGAAACAGATAGTTTGGGGTTTTTTTGTAGCAGGTTTACCAAAATCACCAAATTGCAGCCATTCCAGAAATGCTGAATCAGGGTCAAGTTTGCCAGTCTCCCAGCTGGAAAAATACACTGGGGAGCTAGTCACCAAACTGGTGACATTATGTCTTTTATGCAGTAGCTGTAGAGTTCGTTTACTCACCCAGAAAGTAGGCGAGCACAACCCAGTTCTCTCTGCCTCAATAGGTATGAATCCGTCCCCTGCCACCTCCCAGGACAACTCAACCTCCAGGCTGTAAGATTTCCTGGGACGGTGCTTAGCCTTTTATTGACACGCTTTTTGCCTAAGCCCATTTCCATTGGGAGACAGACTGGATTCCAGTCCATCAGCAGGGCAAGCACCACATCTCAATCATTCGTTCTTTGATCCCCTTTTCTAAACTGTTTCATATAGCAAAGGTTTCTTCTGCTGAAGCTTTTCAAGACCTCATTCAAGAATCTCCTCTTAGGTTGGCAGTTAAATCACTGGTCAGGTTATTAGACAGCATCAGTTTAAAGCTCAAAGAACTACTGGGTAAAAATGGGATTATCATCCATATTCCTTTGTAGTCTAGAAATGGAAATAACTGGTTTCCAGTGCCTTTTAAGCAAAGTGTCAAGCTTTGAAGAAGAAAAAAAACACAACAAACCACCACTCTTCATTTCTGAGAATAAAAATTGAAACTCTGCTTGTCCTTAACAAACGACCCCCCCCTAATCTCAGTTGTAACTATGGTATCTGCAGTCATTCCTCCTGCTCCTGTTATCTTCATGCAGGGTCCGGGAACGCACCAAGCCAGAGTGAACACCCACAAAACCCACAAAGTGTGTCTCACCGTGAACACTTACAGTTCTAGCACCACACGGACTGGACTCCAGCTGGAAAGCTCAGGCAGGTTAACACATGTGCTTTATCAACTGGAGTCACTGTGCACCAAATGCTATGGTAACTTTTACCGACAAACAAAATAAGACAATACATTATCTCAACTAATCAGAAAAGACTTGTTTTGTTCACGAGTTTGTTTATTAAAAAGGTAGTATAAAACACAACCCCTTTAAGAAACAAAATTGAAGACAAATCAAGGCATTCTCAGATGCTGTCACAGGTTTAGATATTATTCAAATATGATTTTTTTTGTTTAAATGTTGGTTTTCTAAAGGGTAAATGAAAATGATCAATTGAACTTATCGAAAGAAAATAACCTGTCAGAAAAATTCCAAGTCAACTTACTGAAAAGTTTAATCTAACAATATACTTTCATGTTACAGAATGAGCAAAAACCAATTGCTGCAAAAGATTTCATAATTCTACAAATATTTTACAGAACTTTCAGAGTATCCTGACAGTAAGACTTCAAGCCTCGTATAATGAGCACAAAAATACACACGAGTCAAATCAACACAAGTACACAACTTACATAATTCATTTATCATACTGCAGTATGTTTCCTCAAATTTGGAAATAAAAATAAGAATGTAAAATCCAATTAAAATGTATAGGTATGGGGCTTTTTTTGTTGTTTTGGTTTTTTAAGAATTTATCCAGTTCAAGAATTCAGGGTATGAATATTGATTTTACTGGAAAATTTAAAGGCAAGTTTGGGTTTCAATGAAGCATCCGTTTTCTTCTGTGAATTTAAGCAATGTATTTGTAATTGTACATAGATTAACCTTAACTGAATAATGCCTAGGACATGTTTTAGCTAAAAATGCACTGCATTTAACATACTAATGATTTTAAGTGAATTGCAATCCTTATACAAAATGTAAGTTGTATGATGGACTGAAATTCAATTAAAAAAAGTAATTTAAAAAGTCAGCAGGAGAAACAGATAAACATTTTGATGCAAAATGAAACTAATTCTCTCTTTACAGCTGTATATGAACATTCGAGAACCTGCTACAATTTACGTGCTTTTTCTTTTGGGGGTTTTTGTTTCCAGATGTCTACCTTGGCCATGCTCCTCAAACCATGTAATCTCTGACGTAAACTTTTAACTCCGTACAATTACCCTGCCAGCAAACCACTAAACAGCACTTGACTGTAAAGCAAACTACCAGTACGTTTTGGAGCTAGGCAACTGATTTTGTATTGCATGGTGAAGAAAGTGATTATCTATGCTGAATGATGTTGAAGTACCAGTTGATCAATACTCTTTATTTAAGCGGCTTCACATCCATTTTGTCACACTGTGCGAATTAGTAGTAACAACTACTTCTCTAGTTCAAAATTGAGCAACAATTATTATCCACAAATTGTTTCAACCTGCTAGTTACTTTTTTCATAATATATGGAAGGAAGGAGACAGTTTTTCCTTAAAATGAACCTCTTGCCAAAAGGCTAGGGATGAAGGAACACCCAGCTTACTCAAACACTCGAATGGAACCTAAGAACAACTAGAAATTGAGCAAAAAGTTTGATCTTGTCACTTCTAATGAGCAAGACAAGTCATTAGAAAGCACTTTTAATTAAAGAATGAATATAGTGAAAATTGCATTGGGGTTTTCACTTCTTATCAATTTATTTATGATGCTGCTCAGAAAAAATTTTAAGTTGAAAAATCAACTCAGCTTGTTCAGCTTCAGATTTGCTAAAGTTTGGTATTAAACATTACTGCTCTATCCTACAAGACTTTCATAATCACATTTCAAACTATTAATTTAAACTTCTGTGAAGTCTTAAATTTATGTTCAGATTAATTTATAAAAATTTGCATCATTTAAAAAAGGAAAACATCAAAAGAATTCAGTCTCAATGAAAGTCTGCTGAAAAGAAAGTCACAGCTGCATTAACCTCTCCACAGACTATTAAATGCCTCAGTAACTCAATGAATAGTTTATAAAAATAGATTTTTACATTTTACTGGGGAATAACAGAGGTAGACAAAAAGGAAATACGAGTTTGAGTGCAATGCCACACTTCAGAACAACATGTTTTCATGGAAAAACAGCTTTTATTTTCTTAGTAATCCTAGTTAATAAGAAAGCCAGTAAAGCATTTGGTCTCAGTCTTTGTCGGTGCTCTACTCCAGTGTGAAGTCTAGAGGAAAAGGTAAAAAGACTAACATCATGTTTGACTTTTGAAGCAAGCCAATCAAATTTGTAAACCAATTGGAGAGAGGAAGTTTACTGCACGTACAATGATTCTTTACTTTTCAAATTATTTTTTCAAACACTGACACTAACCTTAGTTTTTATATCTGTTATCATGATAAGGCTTCATAGAGCTGTACAATATTTATACATTTGTCAATAGTTTCTCTACATCAGCTGCACTTCCACTGTAAAATAGGTGATTTAACTGCGTAGAGTGTTCTATGCCTAGGCTCTCAAAAAAAAAGAAAAAGCTAACAAAACACAATCGTCTAACAAATCCAAAGCCAGATCCAGAAGCTGGAAGAAAAAAGGAGCACTGAAAGCAATACCCTCCACACTATATTACATTCTTCATATGCCAAAACTTCCAGCCCTCAAAGGTCTGTAGTGCTTATGACCAATAAAAATAACTCAGGCAGAACCAACACAATCCAGAGATGCAACTTGAATGCGCCACTTTGTGCAGCTACAAACCAGCAGTATTCCAGATTCCCTGAACTGTTCAAACACCTGCTTTGCTAAAATGTACAATTCACACACTTGTAAAGATGAGAAAATGGTCTTTCTTAGCGGGCAAGAGTTACAGCTCTTCTTTATAATACAACTCAAAATTGGAAAATTTGCTTATAATGAACCCCTAGACTTTTAAACCCTGAATTTAAACATCATCCCTGTTGTAAGAGCAGATCTTTTGTCACAAAAAGATACAGTTTATAGCCACAATGGCAAATGTTAACTTAGATGCTCTGGTTGGCATAGCTACTCATGCATATCAACTGCATATTAAAAAGAGAAAGCAAGCCCCTATCATATAGACTTCCAGAAAAAAATACAGATGGTAATCTTGGAGCACAAAGTTTGAAAATACCGATTTTCAGAGTATTCTGAATACTTCAGGATGGAAATATAAGAATTAGCTTCTATGGTTTCTTGCAATCCATATGAATTAAAAAAACCCAAAAGATCCTCCTTATAAATGCGCACTAGTAACCATCCACATAAACAGCACACCATGAATTTAACACCGGTATTTTAATTGTTTAGTGCCTAAATCTCTATTCTTCTATCCTTAGGTATCAAAATAATGGTATTTAAATTATGAATGATTATGCCCAGAATGGCTCCCTCAAAGTTATTTTTGAAAGTCTACCACTTATTAAGATATCTAAAGTTAGAATGTCTTCTAAATCCTTGCTTTTGGAAGTATTTCTAAGAGGGCTACCATTTGCTTTTTCCATATAAAAGAGTACTATTTGAAAGCATATTTTCAAGTATTCTAACTTTTGCACAACAGACTGTAGTTCAAGTTGCCAAAAGCCTTTAAATTCTATGAAATATGGGAGATCCTCCCCACTTTGAAGAGCACATAAGGCTAAACTAAAATGTTGATGAGAACCCACACTCATCATTCTAACGCAGTTAAATGAAAACCTTTAAGGCAAAACGTAAACAAAGCCAACCCACCCATCACAAGCCTTTTTTGCACACCTACTGCATACAGACCATCAGAGCTTAAGATCAGTCTTATTTCATTATGACCTAGAATGTGTGTGCTCTTGCATTTCTAGCCTCCTCGACATAATTCCAGCCTCAACAGAGGATCTAAGCATCGGCAGAAGATCTAAGCAGGGGAAGAAAAAAATAGTTCACTAACTGCTGTGATTTAATAATCTATCTTCACTCAGTTTGCCTTATGTTGGTTATGGCAACCTTGTTTGTTTTCCACTTCGTTTAAGTTTGACTTGGTATGACTCTTGTCATTTGCTACTTAGTACATAGCAGCAAATCCAACGCATTCACCCTATACGTATCACAGCATCTGTTCCATAAAATGATCCAAAGTACTCAGCACAAGAGTAATTTTTAAGGATGAGACACTGAGTTCCAAGGGGTACAGGAAAATTAACAGCAAAATCCACACATCTTGTAATAACCTTGCATTACTTAAGTTACATATAGTTACATAAACTTAGGGTTGGAGCGTATTTCACACTTACATAACGAAACACTGACAAGCATAGCTAGAACAAAAGAAGCCTGATGAGCTTTACTGCATTCTTGGCAACTTGAGTTACTTTACCTGAACAGCCAATTAATACAAACTTTTAGAACCTCATTAAATGCTTTGTTTTTAATGACATCTTCAAAGCACACAGTTGATGACATTCGAAGATGCATGTATTCATATGAACATTGTCTGCAGTCACCTTGAAGAAAGGGATAAACTCAAAACATCACCCTAAAAACCACGCTTTCATAAAGCATTAAAGATGTTATGTATCTGCTTCAACATCACTGCCTGCAAGGCTGCTGTCTGTAGATGGAGCACCATCTTCACTAATGCCCTCACCATTATTCTCCTTCTTATGGGCTTCATCATTTACATCCTCCTTAGATGTGTCATTAACTTTTGCAGGTTGTCTGCCTTCAGGCAGTTTAACACTACTTGTCGCGGAATCTGAATCAGATGTAGTTTGCTGCTCCTTTGCATCAGGATCCTCTAAAAATGATCCCCACACCTTCAGCCTTTCTTCTCTTTCTCTCGCAGTCTCCTCCACCTATTAAAGATATGTTTATACACATCATTACAAAGTCATACTTCTAAAAATGAATATTTACACAGATAAAATTGTACAAGCATTTACATTGCAGTAGAATCTCAAGACTTCAACAGGCCCTGTTGACTAATGATCTGTACATTCACTGGCTAATCCTCTAACTTGACATCTCCAACACGCAATTTTTAACATCAAACAGATCCTTTACGTTTTTGCTATACTGAATAATTAAGGATGATATTTTGGAGACATCTGAGCAGTTTTTGAGAAGTAAGATAGGGCGGGAGCAGGCAAGGGAAGTGTATGGGGATGGGAACACCAAGCACATCTCAAATTAAAACAGATTTACAGTTTGGAAGAAATATTTGATAAAATAGGGCCATGACAGGCTACCTGATAATCTGTTACACCATCCCATGTTTCAGCACTGAGCTGGCGACCACCAAACCACCTTCCATTCAGAGTCAGCTTGCACAGATCAGCTTCTGTTGCTTCTTTAAACGACACAGAAGCCACGCCATCAGGGTGTCGCTGTAAGGAGAGACAAAGTTCACTTAGTAGTTTTCTAAATAGTGTATTTATTCCAACACCTTTTAGATACTGTTACAAAATCAACCAGGATTTAGATCCATCCTGATCATACATAATCATGTTCGAAAAATTCAGTTTGCAAGTTTACACATTTTGTTCTATTAGCATACAGATTACAAACACATGTTTCAGCTAGTTTAGCTGCAAATCAATGTATTTATAAACTTTCAAACTCATGACGTGTATCCAAGTTATCCGGAAGAATTAGAGTTTGCCTTCACATAGGCTGAAGTAGAAAACTGCTTAGAAATTAATTTCCAAAACAGTGAATTTTAAAACACTGAAAGATTAGGTTAAGTTTCCACGAAATAAGCACACAAAATCAAATAAATGCTCCACTCATACTTAAAGAATCCTAAATGTTTTGCACATTCACACCTTACATCAATTCTGCCAACACAGCATGTAAAAAATACCTACATCAAATATGAGAACCTTCTTTACTTGACCAAATTTTTCACACTCTGTCCGCAGATCTTCTCTGATCTCGTTTAGCACTAAGGGATCCTCCTGCAACGCAATCGCACAGATTAAATTCAACAGCAGCACTTACTTCTCTCAGTTTTATTTTTGCTCAATCACCAATGGAACACATCTGCCAATCTATTAAAAGTTCATAAATTACGTGTTGTTATGCTGCATTTTGAAAGCCACTTGGGAGTTGGCAGACAGCCCTTATTTAAATTTAATAAATGCTATTTATTAATAAGGCTATTTTGTGCCGGTTTCTCCATTCCAACGTAGTTACAGTTTACTTCTCTTTCCATCCCAGAAAGGACTATCATCAGGACACACACACTGAAACAGGTCGACTTGAAAAATATATTCTTACCAACATATTTTTGTTGCTTTTTGGAAACAGATGAATGAATTTTAAGCAGATGCCTGGCACAGGAAAAACCATGCCCAAACAGTAAGTTTAATTTTGTTCTCATCTGCTTAGAATTTTGCTAAAACTCTCATAGCAGTAAGTTTAGACAACGTTAACTGTAACACCACAATCTACAGTAGCAAACTGCATCTTCCTACCTCAAAGTCCTTTGGGTGAAACATATTCCTGATAATTACGATGCGCTCGTGTCGCATTCGCGTTCCACCATCTTTCTTCTCAGGCCTCCAATCCAGCTGTCTAATGAAATGAAGCAACAGTAAGAAGATATTGTTGCGGCTCTCTTCAGTTTCTACAAGTATTTGTTGAAAAAAAATCATTAATTTGGCAGTTCTTGCAATACATCAACTAAAACATCCTATTTTGATACAATGAGTTAAGTTATTCTTCTAAAAAATGCAATCACCACCCAGTTTTACCACTTCTACAAAGCAGCTGAGTTTTTAAGGTACTTTGATGCTCACAGAGGAAATATGAATTATTTTAAAAATCAAAGCATTTTCTTATTAAATTTTTATTCCCTCCTAATAGCAGCTCAGATACAGAAACCAGCTGCTATCAAGTATAATAAAAATGTCAATATTTTACCATTTTTCCTGATTTATTTTGTACAAAGGAGATCCACTATTCCCTTTAGTAACATTGAACTGCTTTTAATTACACAAACATGCAAGAACACCTTAAGTCTTACACAGGCATTGCTGCAAGAGGTATTTTGTTCCACAGAGCACAGTGCCACTGCCACAAACTAGCAATGTAACTCAGGGCATCTGTTCTATGACTTTGCCTTCTGATGAAAAATGTTACTTCTGGCAGAAGTGCCTACTTCATATCCTATTACAAAAAAAGGACACATTCACTTACACTTCTAAATCTCAAAATCTTATATTTGGGGAGAAAAAATCTTGTTAAGTTCCTTCTTGTATCTGCTACTTCAGCTGAAGAAAACGTGGATTTCCAATGAAGGTAGTAGCAAGTAAATTATGCTCTTCAACTCAAAGGGAACACCAAGTGAAGCCAGTTTATTCACACAAATTGCTGTCAAGTGCAAGTTCGTTATTTTCATATTCCTCTCTCCACACTGGAGACTTCTTACAGCAAGAACTGGCAATGTGTCTCTGCGACAGATACATTTCAAGCTGCTTTTCTTTTTAATTGATAAAAAGTCAAGTAGATGTTGTTCCCTTTAACTATGGCAAAATACTTTCGCATTACTATTTAAGATGTTTAGTGGAATGCTGCTTTCATTAAAATATTGAGTCCTATAAACTTTTTCTTCTTTAATCCGCTTCTTGGTTCCGAAAGGCAGAAAAACAATTTTCAAGTAACAGAAGCAATGAATCTAGGTATAATTACAAAACCAGCATAACTTATATCAGAGAGAGACAGGTCTGGGGGAACCTACGGAGATATTTTAGCATTTGCTCCTATGGAAGCTAGCATCTCTTGCCCTTTGCAACAGGTAAAGCGCGGTACAAACAATATGTGGACAGCCAAAGTGTTATTACCTTAAAAAAGTAAACCTAGATATGGTGACAGGACTTGCACACCCTCACACAGTGTGGGAAAAAAAGTATTCTATCTCCCCAGAGTTGTAATATTTTCTTTTATAACTGAAATGACCTCGGTTCCCTACATGTAATTTTAATGCATCAATCACAAAGAAGTTCATTATGTCAACATTTAATTTAGGAGTTCGTCCCCTCCAAACACATATTATTTAAGCTATTTTGCTGTCAGGTAAGACTTCAATTTCTACATAACTCTTAGCATTGCATTTGAAACAATGCAGTGCTTTGCTAATAGCACTTAGAATTCAAGCAATGTGTTACTGAAATAAAAAATACAAACTTCTGCTGTTGAGACAACTTCTTCTTGTAGTCTTTACATTTCTTCTTCTTTTTGCTTGCATCATACTCCCCCTTCAGTTGAAACTTTGCAACTTCAACATGTAATTTATAGCCTCTAATTTCTGCCTCATCCAGAAGTCTCAATGCAAGTTGAACTGATTCTCTCTATTTGAAGATAAAACAGAACACAAACTTTAAAGCACAAGGCAGAGTCAAATTATTCCAATAACATTTAATTAAAAATACTGTGCTAAGAATCAATTCCCTGTCACGGAAAACCTTAACGCCATATCTCTTCCAAGTTCCTTGTCACAAAGTCAGCAATGCATTCTTTATCAAAACCCAGTATTTCCTCACCCCTGTTACAGCAGATTAATACTGCCAAAAGCAACCGCATACATTTCATTCAAATATGTCATAAAAACTAATCTGCAATGGTCAAGCAAGCCAATGAACTTAAAAGTGAGAACAAAAAAATTTCAGGGCGTTGATTTTCTATACGGCTTGGACCACTTCTCCAAGAACAGCAGACGTTGAGGCCGTAAGTAATTTTTAACAATTTCCTAAGAGTCCTTCGAAGAGCAGACTGTCTTTATACTTGTGCACTAAACAGCCCTAACTACTAAAATTACAAAACAAGCAAAGACCACAAGGCAGCTGATTCAGTACTGCCTGGTGCTTCTTGCAGAATTAAAACAGACTGCACTTGCAAGCACTAACTTTCCAAATGATTCACAAGTGAATCGCATGAAGGAATTAGTGCTGCAGGCTAAACATTTATAGGTTAATATAGAATGCAAGAACAATTCTGAACCTATCAGCTCTCAACTACAAGCTGTAAATACAGAACAAGACAGGAAGGAACATACTGTAGTAATTTCTGTATTCTTGGACACACCGTGGCATATTTTTGAAGTAAAAGGTGAAGAGGTCCCTCTCTTCACTCCATAATTACTGGGGCTCAAGACAGGAACATGCAGAGACATGTTCAGCGGGCATTATGGACATTTCCGAAGGGAGGGAGGGTGGCGTGAATAAGAGGAAATAAAGGAGGCGTACAAGCAGAGAAGTGGATGGTTCTGGAAAAAAATTTCTTTAAAACAGACACCTAAATTCTAAGTTTACTTCAGATATTTCAATAATCTTCCAAATGTGATTCTGAAACAGTGGTCATAAGTATATCAATGGGAAGAAAAACTGCATTTCAGTGCACCACTGACCTTTAGATAGCAACAGAGGCCATCTCCTTTAAGATTTCCTTCCTTATCTTTGTAAAGTTTGATTTTGTGTTCTTCTGTCTGAGGATCTCGCATAATGATACCACATTTTGACATGACTTGTATAAATTCATCTTTTGTAATGTCTGGAGGTAAACCTGTAAAATAAATTAAAAGTGAAGGCTTGAATATGTTCTTTTTTTTTTTTTTTTTTTAAAAACCTCACTAGAACAAAACCCCCACAGTGTTTCCTTAAATGAAAGATACCAATCTGAAGAATAAAAGTAATGTTGGTGTCGTGTGCAGTCCATTACAGTGGACACAATGGCCTATACAAACGTAACTATCCTGCCCGTTTTAAGTTCCACTGCACCTCTAGGGATTGGAGACAAAAAAAACCACCTCAACCTATAAACAGACGATTACTTTCTCCACCCACAAATTCGACAAAAAAATCAATTACAGCGTAAGGAGTTTTCAAAGCCTGAACTTTGCATTGAGGACAAGAAAAAAAAACAAAACAGCAGAGAAAATTACGTGAATGTTCCATGCTAGTTTTGCCTGAAGATTTCTGAGACTTCAAGTGTGTGCATGTCTATCACTGCTCAGAACCACCAAATGTACCTTTGTATATGCACCTAAAGATAGCACACCGACATCCAAAAGAAGTAAATACCATAATGAATGCACAGATAGTTTCATTTGAGCTTCCCCATTATTTGCTCATTTTATTTCCAGCTTTATTTGTACTTACTGTTTCCTCCTTCTTATCTAATTATTTAATTATATATTTATAAAACAAAATAAAAAATAAAGATTAAAACACTGTGATATGTATAGTTAATGCAATCTTATTATAACTTGTTCTCATTATCCTATTCCCTAGGAGTTCACAAAGATTGTTTTTCTTAGCTGTAGCTTGCTTAAAAAAAAAAAAAAATCAGCAACTTGGCTGACGCAGCTCGCAGAGTATCACATTTAAAAGATAAAAGCATGGAATACGTCCGTTTTATTGCTTTCCCACATCTGCAATTTAAACATCACAAAGACATTATGCAGTCATGAACATAACGTTAAGTAGCTTGCAAGTGGCAGACTGACTAGGTAATGCTAGAAGTCAGCAAGACAAATACGAGTCTCTTTTACCATCTTTAGCTCAAAGTAGATAAACAAACACTATTACTTACCAGTCACGTAAACATTTGTGTTTCTGTCTTCCTCCACATGAAACCATCCTAAAAACAGAGTTTTAATTCAGTTATGCCAAGCTATTAAACATGGGAGCGTACCTGATGTCATATTCCATCAGATTTCTAAGAATTTTTGCTTGCCCACCGGAAAAGCTCTGAACATGCCTTAATTTGCTTTTTTCCACCTTGTATAGGGACTTAGTAGGACACCTATGAACTACCATATGATTCTAAAATCATTCTGGAAATTTGCAGAACAGCCTGTATCTCTGCTGTACATGATAACACTGCACAGTTGCCAGTTTCCACCCATTACTATACAGGTTGCAGCCTACACAGAGGGAAACCCATTGTCACTTACCTGGCTCAAGCTTCCGTTTTTCTGCCTTTTGTTTTGGATCTGTTTGTTGTGGCCCCTTCTCATTTGCTGATGGTTGTGTTCCTGATGTCTTAGAACTTACTGGTTGCTTACTTTCAGCTGCTGTGCCAGAAGCAGATGAACTGTCTGTATCATCTGCATGGAAGCCATAGTTGGCATGGTATGTTGCCAGGAAATCTTCTGTTATCTGAAAAGAAATTGGGAAAATTAACCCAAAATTTCAAAGAGCTACAGATTCAGGTTTGTAAGTTTTTTAATGCTAGTGTACTGATGATTGCCATTTTCTAATCTGGCAACACAGAAAGTAACAGTATTTTAAAACTGTTTTTAAATTATCTTCATAAAGCCATACGGACAACAAAAGCAATCAGTTCACGCACTGCCTGAACTAGACTAACATACTAATTCCATACAGCACAAAATTTTTAAACAAACATTTCACAAGTTTCGCCTTTTTTCAAGTAAAGCTTTCTGCTTTCAGCATAAACTGGATTTGTCTGAAGGACAGCAACCAAGTGCTCCTAACCATGCTGAAGAGATAAAGTGACACTGAAGGTAAGCCAACAACTTATCCAGAGATGATGAACAACTGACATTTGTAGGCATGTGCCTTTTCATAGAAACATCTTCAGAGATGACATATTATTTGTGTTGATAGTCAATAAATATTACACTTAAATGGAGATATATCTTAATATACTGTTTATAAGGCCGTACACTCCATAGCCTACTAATAAATAAATAATTAGCTCACTGGTTTCTAGAGGGAGACTGTATTTGGATAAAATATAAGACTGGCTAATGTCTTTTAGAGACCAAACTAAAAAAACCCTACAAATTACACCCAGTATTTCCAGCCACGCAAATTTTAATACTAGCAATAACATGCAGGGGTAATAAATCATAGTTGAGTTTGCTAGCATCACTGCACTATGAAGGCCTTTCTGAAGGTACACTGAAATGATTTATTCCCAAAGCTGAGCCTTAACCTTTGAAAACTGTATCTGACTCTGACCTGCGCTGCACTTGTTTCATCCATATTCAAAAGGGAACAAAACTTAATGTCATTAAGCTATTGTAAGAAAGCAGCACAACGGACGGTAGTAAGTGTCAATAATAATAATGCAATCTCATACCTTCTGTAGTGATTTGAAGCTTGACATTTCAACTCTAAGCTTTTATTTTGACAAATCAAAAATGCAGAACTGACAGTAGCGGGCTTGTCACAAATAATACAAGATGCTGTGGAGCCCCATATAACTCAAAAGTTTAGTGTGAAATAGCCCCTACAGTAAACAAGATTTGCAGCACACCTCAGTCAGGAACGCAAGGGGCAGCTCTTACAGACGTGACGTAACACAATGTTCAGAGAAAGGAAGAGTACAACCACCTTTAGTGAAGAAGTCTCTGTGTTCTCTTAAGGTTCATTATCGTTGACACTAGCAACCTTAGCAAATCCTTAGTTTCACAGTTGATGAAATCCAGATAATTAAGAGGCTTTTAAACTTTCTGGTGAACAATGTTATTCAATTTCATCAGAGAACCTACTGATACATTAGTGATTAAACCTGCTACAACTAGCCACCTCCCTGCAGCAGCATTGTTTTTCAGCTTCAGGAGGAACAGCATTCTAATGTAACACTAAATGTATTCTTAGCAAATTCCATCCCATGGACCGTAAAATTTTGCCAGTCAATAACAATGACTTTTTTACTATAATATGCTATCATCCTACCATACATACCATCACAACTACTTCATTTTAAAAAGTGTTTTTTCAAGCATAAAAGATTTTATACAAGTATAAAAGCTTTTATTGGAACTTCTGTCACACCATGCCTGCATGGAAAACAAGCACTCACAGAACTTCTTACTTGGGGCTTCAATCCAATTCTGGTGGAGAATACCACAAAGAGAGATCAGTTCTACCTCCATATCCACACAGTGGTACCATTTGGGGCAATTAAGCTTACACGAAAAGAAATGCAATACTACAGGACATGCCAGCATGTAATTAACTACTGGTCACATGGAAAGGAATAGATAAACCGAATGAAGAACAGATACCCTACGCTTACAGAAGACATCCAACGTCTGTTTTTTCATAGCAAGCGATGAAGTAAGGCAGATGACTTCAACATGCGATTTTGTGCTATGTCTGTGAAGGACTACAAAAAGCTAGTATCTATCAACATAGTACCACTGAAAGAAAAATCATTAATACATAAACTTACAATCACTTTTGTTAAATACTTGACTGTCTCTAAATTTTTCTGAGGAATGTGGACAGTTAATGTCACTAACTTTCTGCACTGCTTTGAAACATGCTTTAGCAGAAGTTCAGCAGATACTCTATTCCCAAAGCAGAAGAGCAGTGCAATACTAGTCTGTAGATGACAATTACTTACATCAGTCAGAATATTTTAATCTTTTGTCAGAGAACAGAGATAAGGAATTTTACTGTTGGTCATAGAGTAAAGGAAGAACTAAAACTTTTGGCTCCTGTGGTCTCTATTTTGATAAAACATTCTGTTGAATAATCATCACCAAAATGAAGTAACCTGAGATACTGCGATATCTAGCTCGGTGACATCTATAACACAGCACGTCACAATGATTATTTACCAGCTTCTGCTATACATCATGTTAACTAAAGAACTTTGCTGTTCCTATATAATCTCTCCAACCTTTAACATTATCTGTTCTCCAGGATGGAAATCTGAGATAAGAAAGGCATTTAGGAAAGACTAATGCTCCTGAGAAAAAGAGATAAATACAAAAAAAAAAAAAAAAAAAAAAAAAAA
>Ga0065711_1012123_pt1 | contig 17963 bp, 10 predicted proteins | sample Hoacrofraction12_FD_59098 | JGI IMG/M metagenome (GOLD analysis project Ga0065711, IMG submission 59098) | Hoatzin crop microbial communities from Cojedes, Venezuela - Epithelial fraction 12 v2 (version 2) | ecosystem: Host-associated > Birds > Digestive system > Esophagus > Crop | place...
TGTCAGACACGCAAAGGTGGTCTATTCGTGATACCTGCTCTGTTGATCTCTGGAGGGTGGCTACACCTTGTATAGCCCGTGCGGCTTTCTGACAACTGGAAAAGGCTGTTAAATGGAGTGTTACTGGGAGCAGGTAAGAAAAGAATTCTGCCAGGAGCCTGTAAGGAGTTCTGTGTGTTAGGTTTCCAGAACAATCTGCTAGTTCGTCTGGAACATCATGTGTGCAAAGAAAAGGGAGATGTGTATTTGCCAGCACATCCATCTCTGCACAGCTGGAGTGCCAGGTAGAAACACCAGCTTACACTGGGAGGTGCAGAATTCCTTGATCTTAAAATCTGTAACTTTCTGAAATGCTGTTGTTGTCTATCTTTTAGGTTTTCCTAGTTGGACATCAGACACTGGAATTGTCCTTTAGGTTGCTCTACACTGAGGGAAACAGTAACTTCTGGGTTTAGATCTCCATGGGCCTTTCCTTACAACAGTCAGGCTTTGGGATTCAAGATGCTTGATCCTCTTTAGGTACCTCAGGATAAGAAAGAAGGCTCTGCAGTTCCCCTGAGAGTTGTAGCAGATGTGTGTATTCAATCTGCTCCTACCTTTGTTTTGGAGAAGGGAACCTTGTATTTTTACTGGCCTCACCTGCCAGACAGATAGTTCCATTTAAACGGTGCTTTTACTGCAAGGCATAAACCTTAGGGTTTTAAATGTTGTACTTCAAAGTGATCCAAAAAAACTGTTGTTGTATTCATAGATACTGCTAGTCATGATCAAGAATGTCTGCACTTAAAAGGTGAGCTCAAAGATTACTTCTGCTCTGCAGGATCTGAGCAAGAGTTAAGGTTTGCCATGTCAGNGNNTTCATTGCAGTTAGTGTCGTACAGAAGAAATGGTAACGCTGGGGACCGTTGTGTGTGCGTGTGTGTGTGTGCACAGAGGCGTTTTAGGGTTGCAGAAAGTGTTTGCTGCCATAGTCCTGTTTGAAATGTTGGTTGGTTGTGTGGAGATGGAGGGTGGTCTAATAAATGGACCAGATGATGAGAAGCTTTTTAGTGGCAGTTGAAGTTCTGCTAACTCGTGTACCTTCCACAAAGCCGCTTTGCCAGTTGTGTTTGTCACTCTTGCCTGTGAAGTGAGAACACCGTACCTACTTCAGATTTTAGACACAATTATATATATTGATGTTCTGACTCTTCAGAAGTAAAAGCCTAAGATCTGATGCCATGAGAAAGCCCACTCCTTGAATGTGCGAGAGCAAATGGGTTCCATGGACAATATTGCCATTCAGCCTGATGGCTTGGGGAGGTGATTGATGAGGAAGGCTTGCAGAGAAAAGAGAATTGTAGCCAGCAACGGTAAAGAAAGCTACTTTCCTCTTCAGGTATCTCTCTTCTGAGAAGGTCCACTAGCATGGATGGCATACAAGGAGACAAACCACAGAGAGGTCAGTGTTATTGGATGTGTGTGAAGTAGCCATTAACACAGGCAGTGAATATTCAAAAAGAAACTCTCCATTTGACAGTGCCGTCTTCTGGATGACTTAGAAACATAAAAACACAACTTATTTTTAAAAGAGCACTTCTAATTTTTGTCAGATATGAAAGTACCTGTAAGTTTAATGTGTGCTTTGCAAAGAGAGGAGCGTGCTGAGACTAGTTACCACATTTCTATTTTATGAGTTGTACGTGTGGTATGATGGCTTCAGATACAAAATGCTGGTACCACCATTAACACGGAGCAGCTCTTACGTGCAGTTTGTAGGAGCACTCCTCTTGTGCCACGTGGATAGGAGCTGTGTGCTGTAGGGATCTGTGGTGCTCACTGCTCTTCATGGGGCTAAAGGATGGGCTGGCAGTCAGTCTTGGATTTGCTGTCTGCAGCCATATTCTAGGGTACAGGAAGCCTCAGAGAGCAGGACTCTTGCATCTCCTTTTTCCCCCTTTCTCATAGTAATACAGCTGCTAAAACGACTTTTCTGCTACTGTAAAAAAAGGGGTGATGTATCAGCCAGGAATATATGCATCTGTATTCACGAGAGCTGGCTTTTACGTTCCTGAGCTAGGTGGTACGTAGCATGTGTTCTTGTCTTCCTCTCCTGTGCTCCCTCTGTTAATCAGAGTCTGTCTGATACTACAAAGCTACAGTTTTCTGAAGACTTCAATGTTTGAAATTGGAAGACACCTAGAAGCAAAATCACCACATTTTTTTTTTCTTCTTTTAATTTCTTGCTCAGAAAACAAGATAAAAGCGCTTGCTTTCGGATCTTTTTAGACATGTAAGACCCAGAGTTTAACTAGATATTCCCCTTTCACCGATTTGCAAGCAGAAAATATAAATTAAGAGATCAGTTATGTATCCAGCTTGTAGTGGCGCTTACTCTCATGTCTTCTTCAGTTCTCTCAGGCAAATACGTCCNCACNCAGACACCNNNGGAGTAACGGAGGGATGCAGGATCTTAAATACGCAGTTTCTGCCTGTGTAAGCTGCAGCCATGTTTGTCTCGTGGCACTGGAAAGAGTGAGCATCAGGCAGAGAATGGGGTACTGGTCTTTGTAAACCTGTGTCTCTGGAAATGCTGGGTGAGGAACCATCATCTTGATTATATAAATATTTATGCATTGATAATACTTCTTAACATGAAACTCTGAGACTATCAAATCATCATTAGACTTCATTTAGATTTTGTTTTTCCCTAATCAGGGCTGGTTTCTATAGCTCAGGGGTGGGAACCTGTATCCTAGAAGCTATGTATGACTCACAACTGTTTCGTATAGCCTACTATCACATTATTTTTTTCACATTATTTATTCACATTAATAAAGAACAGTACTGACATGTTTATTAACACATGGACATGGCTTGCTAAATATGTTTAAAAGCCTTGGCCCTTAGCTAGAAGAAAAACTCTCTGATGTTGCTGTGAACTGTTATATCACAACCCATTTCCACTTGCGAAGACACCAAGTGCTTGTGAGTAGCCTTAGTCATGTAGTCCCACCTGCATATAAGCCAGTATGGGATGGACAGAGGTAAATCACTGCTCCAGTAGTGCTCTCTGAGGGATGGAGGCACTACAACCTGTTTACTTCCAGCTCAGAAATCACTGATTTCAGCCTTCTTGAGCTTGCATTTTTATGTATCATGTTCATGTCACATAGTTTCATTTGCTTTGGGCTTTGAGTCTTGCATGAGGATAGTGGGGGAAAAATGTAACTTAGTTGAAAAGGGAAAAAAAAAAGGACTTTAAAATATCAAATCATTACAGGGGCGGAGTGATGAACGTGCCTGAACTGCACTGTGTTCTAGTCTTTCAGCACCCCTTCGGTGAGACTGAAGTCTGTCTACTGTTCTGTAGAAGAAATGCTTCTCCTCTGTTTCCCCTTCATCCCGGCCGCTGTGCTGTCAGGAGACCTGCTCTTTCTTCCAGAAGCATCTTTCTTAGCTCGCCAGCTTGGAGGACTAGACTAACTGCTCAGGCTGTAGAATGACAACCAGCTCTGTCAGCCTTCCTGGAGGAGAGCTGTTGTCCTTTTGAGCAGGGTGGTCACTACATGGATGGTCAGTGTGGATGGTCCTCTGGGTTTCTGCTGCTGATATTCGGCCGTCTGCAGTGTTTTATAGTCCTTATGGATGGGGCAAGCTCTGGAAGAGGCTGAGCTGGTCTGAGGCAGGTGGTGTTCTCTATATGGAACCAGCCTCCCTGTGCCAGGGCAAGGTGGAATGGAGGATGCAGAGGAAGTTCACATCTTGGTGGACTTATGTCACAAATGATCACGGAGATTTCCAATGTGTTTTATGTGTTTAGATCTGTATTAGTACCTTCAGTGTAACGTAAGAGTATGAATACCGTAGACGGCTTTGACAATAAAGTACTTGCTGCCTTGCATACTAACAGCTATCCGTTTTAAAGCTTGCTTTAGAAAATTCTGGAGATTGTCACTCTGACTTTGGAGATGGGGGAGATGAGCTTCAGGGAGAGCACTTACGGTGTAAAGGTACCGTGACGGGTATACAGCAGAGCAGGGACCAGAACCGAAGGACGTTTTCAAAAGCGGTGTGGCCAGCAAAGGCACCACAAGCCCTGTCACACACTGCTGGGTGTGATAGGCTCTGACCAGTCTGCCCAGCGTCGTTGGAAGGCCAGGTACGTTCGTCTGAGCAAAGCGCAGTGCAGGTGACACACATGTACGGCTTGCAGTACCCAAGCTAGCTCCTTTACAGCTAGCTGATGTCTCTGGATGCTGCTGTGTCAGTTCTCAAGAGGCCTGCCGCCCGCTGCTCTGCTTGCAAGTGCGAAGCTGTTCGCAGCTAAGCGACAGAATGCACGCGTAAGGAAAGAAAAAATAAGGGATGCTCCTAAAAACTGTCTTCATCCTTATAGTTCCCTCCAGAAGCGTAACATTATACAGTGGGTTTGCCAGCATTTTGGATTTTTATTCGTTGCCTCTTTGCCTGCAGTGAAGTCTATATACAGCTGAACAGGTGATCCATAAAGTACAATGTACACCATATTAATGCAAGAAATTAGAACATCTTAAGTATATACATTTAATAGGCATCTTAGTGCTTGTAATTTTCTTATTTCTGAGCAGTGTTTTCTCTCCTCAGAAGATCGAGTGTTACTTCAAACCTGTATTCAATATGGCCATACGGAAAAAAAATTTGCCTGTAGATGAAAGTTTAGGGCTTTCTTTTTTTTCTCTTTTATTGATTCTGAAATACTAGATCTTTTATATTGTATGTGTGTAGAGGAGCTAATGGGTGAGATGATGTCACATCAGAAGAGCGAGCTGTAGAGATAGAGCTCAGAATTAACACTTAAAACTATGTGGAAAACCTTGTTGCAGTGCAAAATAAGATTTTATTTATTTATTTATTTAATGTGTCGTAGGACACAGACATGAGCCTGGAGACCTGTATTCTGTTTGTACTTCTCAGCTGTTGAGTGAGCTTGGGCAAGCTGCTTTGCATTTTTCTGCCTCATTTCTCCTGTCTGAGACAAGTATGTTTTAGTTGCTATTGGTAAAGCACTTGAAAATCTTGAATTAATATTATTATGGACTCCTTTAAGCTTACTTAAAATCCTTTTCCTCCTCACTCATGCCTTCCCAAAGACAAGCATAAATAGAATATTTTTTTTTCCCCATATGGTATTCATTGAGTGATATTCTGCAGCTGCTGAAGGTAGGATTTAACGGATTCTGTTGTCCAAACATCTACCGAACAGCTTCGAATCAAGAGTGCTGTTGGGTACATTGTGTCTCTCAATTCTGTTAGGGGCATGGTCTGGCAAGAGTTATTTCCTTGTTCATTTCACTTAGCAGGCTGGAGTTTCAAAACACCCTGGCGTAACAGACCTTTGTAGACTGCTTTACATTAATATTGGCTAATCGTAGACATCAGTCAACGAGGGTTTGGAGCATCACCGGTGGGTGCCTTACCGATAGCCTGATGATGAGAACAACACAGTTTGTGTCAGCAGAAAGCTCACTGTCAGGCTGTTGACGTACACTGCATCCTCAAGGGGTCCTGTGGCACAGCCCCTCAGCAGCATTCGCCAACACCTCCTCACCTCCACACCTCGAATGCTGTGTTAAGTTTTGGGCCCCTCACTACAAGAAAGACATTGAGGGGCTGGAGCGTGTCCAGAGAAGGGCAACAAGGCTGGGGAAGGGTCTGGAGAACAAGTCTGCTGAGGAGCAGCTGAGGGAGCTGGGGCTGTTCAGTCTGGAGAAGAGGAGGCTGAGGGGGGACCTTATTGCTCTCTACAACTCCCTGAGAGGAGGCTGTAGTGAGGTGGGTGTTGGTCTCTTCTCCCAAGTAACTAGTGATAGGACGAGAGGAAATGGCCTCAAGTTGCATGAGGGGAGATTTAGATTGGATATTGGGAAAAATGTCTTTACTGAAAGAGTGATCAGACATTGGACCAGGCTGCCCAGGGCAGTGGGGGAGTCCCCATCCCTGGAGTGTTCAAAAAATGTGCAGATGTGGCACTTCAGGACATAGCTTAGCAGACATGGTGGTGTTGGGTGGATGGTTGGACTTGATGTTAGAAGTCTTTTCCAACCTTAAGGATTCTATGATTCTATACCTTCTGGCCCTCGGGCATGAAGGGCTGGTGTACCCGTAGCAATCTGCTGTTGCCCAGCCAGCAGTGGACATTCACCCCTCTGTGGGGTGGCACAGCAGGTGTGAATCTGTACGCAAAGAGAAGTTCTTGCCCTGGGATGCTGCTCCTGTTGCGTAGTGCAAGAAGTGAATTCAAGCAGGCATTAGACTGTGGATGCAGAGGTTAACCAGGAAAATGCATCGGTCTTGCACAGCCAAGCGTTGCAGAAAGAGTTCAGTTGCGTTAAATCACCGCGCTTAGAACAAATAACTATCCAAACATCCTCGCTTAGAGGCAGCCTGAGACACTGATGTGCAGCTTTGCATTCTCCGTTAGCGTTACCAGTGTCCTGGCAAGAATCCCACGTCCAGAGCTGAGGAAGTAGATAGCACAAAAGCAGAACTCTTTGGGCTTTTTGTTCTGTGTTGATCCGTCAGCCTTGCTGCCACTGTACTGTGACAGAGCATCTGTATTCCACGTCGAGAAACACAGTGAGAGTGTGCTCCTGAAGGGCGGCTACAGAGCATCGCTGTGTTGCAGTTCGGGGGTGTTAAAAGCCCTGCAGTATGTATACAAGCTAGCTGTAATTTATTTTAATTCAATACAATGGCTGCATACATACTGCAGAAGGGAGAAGACGGGGATTCCCCACCTCTAATTCGTCGTCTTGCTGTTTGGATTTCTTGGCTATTGTCTTCCCTCGCACAGATTTGCGCGGAGATGTCTCATCCCCTCCCTCCTGTGCTGTTAGCAGTGGCATCTGTCTTTTGAAATACAACAAATTTTCTTAAAACTCTTTCCGTTGTTGAGAAGCCGGTCTCGCTGTGTGGTAGCAGAGGCATCCTTGTCCTTCCTGACACATACACACACCTATACAGGATTTATTTTAATTAACGAGCTACAGGAAGCTGTGTCCCCCATCCTGTGGGAGCCTTCTCATATCTGATTTTTATTTTTTGAATTAGGGAGCTTGGAGTACCCACCCTAGGGCTGGCAGGCGGCCTGGCAGGAAGCTGGACAGACTGGCCTGCCGGCCAATCTTGTTGCCTTTTATAGAGCATTTTTGTGAAATCAGCACATTTCCATGCAATCAGTGTTTTGCAGTGTAAAAATTGTGTTTGGGAGTTTTTTGAGCGGTTCTAGTTTTAGTCTGCAACTTGTGACTTCTGGGAAATTATTGACTAATGTTAGTAGTTGCTAAAGATGATTTTATGAGAAGAGAGGTGGTGTTTCTGCAGAAGAAAATCCTCTTGGATGGATGTTCTTCAGCTGGTGTGAAGGATTGCCTGGTGCATGTCATTGTTCAGGTAGGTGAGTTAGCTTGCAGGGACCTCATGTTCCCCGTCCACAAGTTTCACATAACAAAAACTGTTTCTGATGAAATTGCTGCCAGATGTTTTCTGTTTTCTTAGAGTGGCTTACCTGGGGGAAATACAAACCATGTAGAACCCGAGTCTCCCACCTTTTTTTGGTAGGGCAGAGTGCTGAGGTGATAGCAGTCAGTGGGGGGGTACAACCTGGGAGAAGCGACGGAAGCCTTCAGGTGTGGGGGACAGTAACTGCACCCCATCTGCCCTGCTGTGCCCAGTGCTCAGTCGGGACAGAGCTGCAGTCTCACGGGTGTTGGGTAAGCGGAGCGTGGCACAGCGCATGTTTTTTGAAGCAGGCTGCACTGTCTCATTAAATCACGCTTGTGCTAAGCTGGGCTCGACTCTTGAGGCAGTCTAGTTCGACCTTCCGCTCAAAGCAAGACTGACTTTGAAGTTAGGACGAGCTGCTAAGGGCCTTTACTAGTTGAAAATTGCCAAGAACAGAAAGTTGATAACCTTTCTGTTCCCATCTCCCAGTGTTTTCATACTGAAGATTTTTTTTCTTCCATTAGGTCTAACCAGAATTTGCCTTACTGCAGCTCATGGCTGTTGCTGCTTGCTGTGAGAGGAGCCTGGCTGTATTTTCTCAGCAGGCCCCGTAGGTAAGCAGAGGGCTGATGATGGGGCTTGGCTAATAGCTGGTGTTCTGTGCCAGTTTGCAAGCTGGATCCAGGAATCCTCTTTGGATCACTCTTCCTCTCTTGGGCAATTCTAGCCTTCAAGGGCTAGAAGGAAGCTGAACTTGCGTTCTGAAGATACAGCACTGCTGGTGAATGATGTTGGTGGTTTCTGTACTTCTTTAGTGTCTGATGTAAAACCCCTCAAATCCACTGGCACAACAGTACCTGGTGTCTGGCACTTCAGACAGATCGGACTGATGTTGAACATATTTTCCCTCTTAGTTCTCTTCAATAAATGAGTCTGCCTCCTTGGAAGATTCTTTGCATTATGAAGCATTTTGAGGCTGTGAGTTTACAATGAATCACCAATTAGCACTTCAGTGGCTATAACTTCAAGTAAAATCATACTTTCTTTACTTAAGTAGTTGCTGCTTTCAGAGGAAACATGAATGCAGCTTTGATTCCCAGAAGCAGCTCATGTTGTAGTGGCTTCTGAGCGTGTCCTTAGAACAGATCCGATGTTTACACAGACATTACAAATGTTCCGTATCACTTTGAGCCACTCTTAAATGGAGTTGCATCCACTGGGGAAATGTATATTTGAAAATGCAGAAAACTTTATGTGGTTTTTCTTGGCTGTTGCAGCTCCAATATTTGCACAGTTGCTGTGTGAAAGCTGGGTGTGTAAATCCCATCAGAGGGGAACCTAGATGATAACCAGGAGCCCCAGTAAAAGAATAAAGAGGGGAAGTTTCCTTCCCTCCGTGTAATTAGTTTGAGCAGGTTTGGTGGTTCTTGTGTACACATAGTGTAAATTCAGAGGAGCCTATCCAGATTCACTAGAGGCAAGCAGTTCCTTGGAAATCAAAGGAGGCATAATCTTATAAAACTTGCATAATAGGAAAGTTTGGCCTTTGATTCTAGAAGCTAAACTGGCTAAGCAAACATCTAATATTGACTTGGTTTCTTGGTCTGCCTGCCTGCCTGCCTTTAGACTCTGAGTGCGTAACTTGCTCTGGTAAAATGAAACAATACCTTTCTTTAACACATATTTAGCGTCTTTCTCAAAAAAGTTTGTATGCCAAGAGCTCCTGTCTTAGCGAAAGGTAACTGTTCTAACTCACTTTGTGCTTACTGTTTTCTCCCTGTTTTCTGCTCCAGTGCTCAAGATGCATAGGCAATAGAGGTCTGGTAACATGGCTGTTGCTAAAATAAAACTACAGCGAGATTCAAGAGCTTACAGCCTACAGGAGTCAGCTCTGCAAACTGTTTTTTCCATACCCAAGAAGCATGAGTCAGATTTTGCGAAGTGAGTCAAATCTATCCTTAGATTCATTTGAAGACACTGTAATGGATATATAATTTGAAACAATATTATGCATAGGAATGGCTTAGTAAACTAATTCAGTTTGCAGTATTCCCTCTGGGTGGGAAGGGGGACAGGGTGGATGGAGGCAATGGGGAAGAGTGGAAGGAACAGCGGTTTGGGTGTACCTCGGTCCCCAGAAACCGCGAGTAGTCCTCTTGCAGTGTGGATGGTGCAGATTATCTTTAATCCACTGCTCTTGTGGGGCTGTGCCAGGGTCTGAGAGATGGTTGATGTGAGTATGCTTATCTTGGGTGACAGTGCTAAACTGTGACCTTCAGCCTGACAGCGCTGCATCAGTGAAGATGAGGGTTGTCCCTGGACTCTCAAAATACCGGGGCAAAGGCGTACTCAGCTCATCCTTGGAGGTTTATGTTGGGGATCCAGACATAAGCCCTGTGCCACAACAAGGGCAGTATCCTCCTAATACCTTTCTGCGAATAAATCCCATTCCCTTTGCTTTGCATTCCTTCCCTTTATCTTCACCTGGCCAGTGTCCCTCTGCATCGAGCTGTCCTCTGAGGTCAAATGTGCTGGAGCTGCAACCCTTTACCAGGATGTGACTCTTACATGTTTTGCTGGCTGTGTCATGCAGAAACACTCCCTTTCCTCTGAGGAATTACACGACAATTAAACTTCGAGGCACAGTCACCTTCCAGGTCTCACTTTCTTCCCCTCTGTTCCCATGTTTAACCCTCCTTCTGAGAAATCTGGTTTTTGATTGTGAATTTTGACCAGGAAATGAATTTGATGGCTCCATTCTTAAGCGTCAGTTGTTGACTGGCTGCGGTCAACATCCTAATATTGTGCTCAGAAGACTGACTAATACCTCCTGTCTGGCATATGTCTTGAATGAACTAGTAGACAGGCATGCATTTATTTTTCCTGTTCCTGTGTGTAATCAACCTAGAAAGAATTTTTTAGATTTGCTTTTCTTCTGCAATTTTTGCTGGGGACCCTGAGGAAATGAAGGATGGAATTCAAATGCAGCAGTTGAAAGAACATCTTTGTCATTACTGATTTGTGGTGCAAAGATGGGTTGGCAGCATCAGATACATGGTTCCCTGACTGGTACGCACCATCCCTTGGAGGTCTCTGGCTGCTCTTGATGCTTCCTATAATTCAAAACAGCTCTGAGTTGTCTTCAGTCTGAGCGGAGAATGTAATGTTTTTAGTAATGTGTTTGGTTTAGATCATTCAGATCTTTATTATCTTTTCTAAAGGGTTTTGGTTTATAAGGTGATGTTTGTAGAAGACTGGGATTCAGGAGTCCAGCAGCAATCAAGTCACTTGCTTTTCTGGTGTTTTTTTTCTCTCCTTTAATTTTCTGGAAAGTTTTGTGAAACGTACAGTGCTTGAAAGGTGCTGAACAACAAGAAAACCCCCAACCAACCAACCAAAATGCCAAACATCTTCAATGAGCCAGAAGTATTAGTGTATTTGTGCAGAGTGAGGTGGCTCGTTACCTTGTGTATCGACCCTGCTGTCTGTCGCGTGTTCTGGCAGGATCCTCAGGGATGACCTGCAGCACGGCTGAGTGCATCTCCCACCAGCATTCTGGCTGCTGCTGGTGGCACACGATGCTGCACGGAGCTTGGTCGTGCTCCTTATCCGCAGCCAGGTTGTTGAAGGACATGGCATCTTTGCGTGCAACTTCTGTTCTTCAGAACCGCTTCTCTAATTCTCCTCCTTAAGTTCTTACTCCTTATTCTTTTTACTCCTTTTCTGTCTAGTTCCTCACTTGAATTCCATCTATGTATGTAACTCTATTACTCTTCTTCATCTGCAGTGTGCCAGTAACTTCTGAGTTAATTAGCAAGAAACTGAGAGCAACAGGTTTGAGGTGGTTTTTTTCATGCTAAGATCTCTTTTTGGGAAACACTGCATTCCAGTTGGACACAGTAGCTTTTGCCTAAGGGAGCTGAGAAGTCTGCTTCACTGTCATGCTGACCTGCAAAGCTGTTTCTCTCTCGGATGTTTATGTAAATTTTTATTCGTAAGAAATTTAACAAGATTCACCATCAGCAGTTGCTTCTTCTTTTGACAGCTGCTCAAGAACATAGTCTAAAGTAAGCCTGCAATTTTTGGCACCTGTAGCTGAGTAAGAGAAACCCAGTCCTGATTGCAGCTAACTCACCAGTAATCTAGTCGCTGTTGTGTGGATGCAAAGCCTCCCAGAAGGTGTTTTGTATACATGAATGCTATATCCTATTCACTGCATACGGTTAAGGATGCTTGATGCTTGAGTTACTCCAGTGAAGACGGGTTTATAAATCAGCACTCACGTTTGTTCAGGATTTCTCAAACAGAACCACTTCCTGGACAGTATGATAAACAGTTACTTTTTTTTTTTTTTAAATTATTTTTATCTTGTTTTGAATCTTTCTTGGGGTTGCTGCCACACATGCTGGAGACAGATCTGACAGTTTTGAAGTACAGGAAAATACCTGAGGATCTCGTATTTAAAGACTATGAAAAAACACAGTATGGACCACCAGCCGTATTTCCAACTACATACATTATTGCTCAGCTGTTTACATCAAGCATGTCCTGTGTTCTCTTCAGACTGTGCCTTGCTGTTCAGACAACACAGAGAATTCTGCAGTCATTGGCTTTTTAACATTTTATTGCTTGTTTATTAGATGCCAGTGTAATAATAGGATCTGTGAGTCATTTTAAACATGCCAATAAAGTTACATTCTGTTGAAACACTTGACAGTATGACAAAACCTCGTGTAAGATTCACCCGGTTGATTCCTTGGTTGCTGCTACAGTGTGTGAAATGCAGAAGAGGTTTCTGATGCTAGCCTAATAAAATGAATTGCCGTTATGGTTCTACTGTCTGCACACATAATGTGTGTTTCCCCAAGTGTTTGTCAAAAGGGAGTAGAGTCCTTCAGTATTGAAAGGAGGGCATCACATTAAAAGCGAGCTTGTACCACACAGTCTTTTTTTCTCTCCTCTTTTCCATTTTTAGGTCAGATGATTCAGGTTTTCCTCAGTGCTTTTAACCTTTTGCCATCTGAGCGAGCTGCTCAAGGGACAGCAGTGCTTTGAGGCCACCACTGAAAAAAGTGCCACCTCTGCTAGGACAGTTCTGTTTCACCGTCTTCCATAATGTTTGCTCTTTGTTTCTTATCCCTTTGATACTTTCCATTTTTCCTTTGCACTCAGATAGCATCCGAATAAACATTCCTCTTCAGTTTCTTTCACATCTCACACTTTCCCCTCTTAGGATAAAAGTCATGAGAGTGCATGAGAGATTAAAAAAAAAAAAAAAGGCCTGTAGCTCATCTAATCTACCAGCTTTTCATGGAAATGTAGACTTAATTGCTGGCAACGCAGCAAAAAACAGACCATTACTGTTTCTCATTCTTATTTGAACAAAAATTTCCGTAGCTTGCTGGATGTTACATCCTCGTATTTTGTTCCCCAAATAATAAAGTGAGTGTATGCTTTCGTTAACTTCCTTTATGAAATGCGAGAGAGTTTCAAATGCACTTGCAGACTGTCCTGCTTTTTCAGTATTCGCAATAGATTTTAAAATATTCGTAGGAGTGTATAAGTGTACAAGAGTGTGTAGATCAGCAGTGGGTAGCTGGATTGTTTGGAGACAGAGTGATTAGAGGGGAGGTGGCAGAAATGTATTTTAAAATACCTGACAGATAGATCCTCTGGTTCTTGTCCAGTACAGAAATTCTGCATTAAACAGACCTGAAACAATTGCTGTATTTGGGAAGCAGAGGCTAAATTCTGATTTTAAAATGGCTTTGTGTCTTTACAGAGACCAAATATTTTATTCTGTATTGAATGGAATAAATCTGTCAAAGGCAGAGTTCAGAGAGATCTACATCGATGTAAATGAAAGCTGCGTTTGGCCCTGCTTGTTCTGTGCTTTTTAGTCATGTAACAATCTTTCCATAAATCATGCACTTGAAAGGTTTTCTTGCTTCCTGCTTTGACCAATCGGGTCATATAAAATGCAGATGAACCCAGCTTCTGGTTTATTAACATAAGCAGAACACCCCTTCTAAATCCCCTTTTGTCACACCAGCCCTGTTTCCCCATTTGAAAGCAAGATAGCAAGAATGACAAACTTTGACTAATATAGTGGAGTTTTTTTTGGTCTCCTCCCTTTCTTATTCTGACCTGTACTTTGCTTTCGTTATAAAGTGAACATAGAAATTACCCTGTGGGAGTGGTGAAACTGCAGCAGAGAAACAAAAACTATTTGGATTCATCCGAAAGCTATTCATTCGCTTGCTCTTCTTTTTATTAACGGCTTGAAGCATGCAGTTTGTCTTGTTCTGACTGCGTATCTTCCAGCAAGATCGGAGGTAATTCTTTGTGTTTCTCTTTTCTTTTAATAGTGCTTTAATTTTATCAGAACATGTATTTATAGTTTTATTATAATCTATTATTTTAACTACTTTAAATGTGTATACAGCTGCTGGATGGGCACGTTTCTATCGATCTCGGTGAGCTCCTTTTCCAGTAACTTTTTTTTTTTTCTTTTTTTTTTTGAATAGAGGAATGGGGTTTTAGACTCAGATCCAGGTTACACAGGTGAAAATCACAACTCTCTCCACAGGAGGTTGCAAAGATGCTTCCAGCAGACATCAGCGTATTTGCAGCTAAAATTTAGTCTGTAGTGGGTTTTTGTTTTAATCATCAGCGTAAACCAAGATGAACACCTCTCTGTACTGTTGGCATTGCCAGCACTTTCTGTGTTGGGGAAAGTACGTTACTGTAAACTGATGAGCAAGTTCTTGTTGCTGTTTTCTCTGGCGGGAGAAGATATTTTTAGTACATCATTTCAGAATTGTAGGACTTCCTGATACTTTTATTATTAATTCGCTGCGGACTGAAAATGCGGTATTGGCAGCATTTGATTCCGAGAGGATCGTTCTCGCAACACACACAAAGTGCTGCTGGTCCCTGGCTGCAAGGGCAGGTCGTTGCAGTTGCGAGGCGAGTGGTATGTTAATGGCGAAAGAGAAGTTTCGTTTGGCTGGTGGCTGAAGCAGCGGCGTTAAGGATGCCTCTCGGATATCGCAGAGTAACTTTGTGCTCCGTAACGCCTTTGCAAGGCTTTTGCATGGGAGGGAGGAAGGAAGGACAAACGGAAATCCTTTAGATTTTGCTAATATCACCTTAGATAGCCACTTCTGGAACGCTTCCAGAAACCTCGTACTGGGTGTATTTCTGTATTCCTCATGTGAAATATTCCCAGAACATTAATCCTAGCAAGCCTTCAGTCTTCTTGTTTGCACAGCACCCAGGAACAGGGTGCGTGTGTGCGGGGGGCAAGAGGAAGCGGTGGCTTTATGGGAAAGGGCAAGTAACAAGGTTTAAAGAGACACCAGGGAAGAAGGACCCTCTGGTTATGCGTCCTGGTTTTAAAAAAATATTAATAGATTCTTAATAATGTGCATAAATATGGCTTCTAATGTTTCCATTAGTTTTTATTGTTGAAATATAGGTCAGTTTGCTTCTGAAAATGTATGTTTTCTGAAGTGCTCAGTCAAAGCTGTGTTTCAGTCCTGAGTACTTTCAAGAACAGCAGGCAACTGTATTGAGCAGGGAAAATTACATCAGAACCTGTAAGTGAAAAACACAGTTCTCTGCCTGTGATTTGGGCATGTGCTTCTGTGCTGCAGTTTCCCATCTGCAAAATTAGGATTAATAATGCCTACTTCTCTCTATTTTCTTCACACTGTATGAGTGAAATTTAATTCATTTGTTATCACAGTTGTATTAAATATATTCTGTAAGAATTGAGAATTGCTACAGCTAGGATTTCTCCAAGAGACGAGAAAGAATTGATAAACGATACATAATGAGTTCGAACCAATGCTTAAACAGTACTGTAGCAGCTCATGCCAATACTCCAGTTGCTTCTGTTGAGTTGCAAGCCAATGAGAGCCTAAAACTAGGTTGGTTAAAAAACCGTGTATTTACATGCAGGATATTCATTAACATCAGCTAAAGAAGATAATTAAAATTGTGCAGTAATACATTGCTGTATGCTCTTGCATTTCTGCTGTTAACATTAATTCAGAAAAATCAGTTAAATGAGCAACCAGTTGTCCAGCGTTAGTAGGACTCTGTCACCTTCAGCGACCAACCCAAGACGCAAAATCTCATGGATGGATTTGCTCTCGTGGCATTTGTGTTCCATGATTAACTGCATGTAATGGTGTTTGGGGTTGTTTTTTTTTTTGGTGAATATTTCTCTGGACTTGAGAAACAACTCAGCTATTTAAAGGTTGGATTTCAGCCTCTTTGCTCAAAAGTTGTAAATGTGCCAAGATGTGTTTACTAGATCGAAGATGCTGACTAAATAGAGATTCAATGTACTGTAGGTAAACAAGGTCATATCATCTCTTCTTCCCCTATTTCAGTTGGGTTTGTAAGTGGTAAATCAGTGAAGTGTTTTTCAAATATTTGTATTTTAGCCATCAATTTCGTGAGAGATTAAGGGAGGAAAGATTGGACTCGTGCGTGCTGAAAAAGTGGACGTGGGAAGAGCAGACAGAGATTTCTCCTCCAGTCTCTCTCCCTGGCTTGCTAGGTCATGCCTGTACATACTTTCTGTGCCTGCTGTCGGTAAAACGAAGTTAGTATTTGGAATTGTTCAGAACATCAGAAATTCTTTAGTGATCCTAAACCCCTAAGAAAACATGAGATGAAAACATCTATAAAAATTTATGCCAGTGTTTTAGACTGGCTTTTATATCCGAACTAAAATTTTGCAATGATGAGTTGCACATACACGCAACCAAAGAACCTACCTCTTTTTTGTCCTTTCTTTCAACCCTCTCTTTAACCACAGCACACATCAAAGTACTACCAAAAGACTGAGCGTAGGAATTCATATTTGGAGAGCATTATCCATAGATGACTTCATGTTTGTTCCAGTCTTCCCTATTTTCAGGTTCTGAAATGCTTTTGTAACTTTTTCCATTCCCATCCCTCCTTTGAATCAAAGCCATTTTGAAAAAGAAAATTATTTTTAATTCTTTAATGAAAACTTCCAAGATTTACCTCCAGCTTTAACAAAACTCAACTGCTACGGCGCTTTTTTCCTAAACTGCAGAACACAGCAAATGAAAATAAATAGAAGCTGGCATGTTACTTCTTGTGCAGTTTTATTGGTGTGCGTGTTTGTTCATTTGTCTGTTAACTTGTAGAATTCCATGATCTTACAAAGTGGTTTGCGGTTTGGTTTGAATTGGTGAGACTTTCCTATTTTTCACATTTTAACCGTTACTGACATTTGATGCGGTAGAAACAATGCGGCAGAGTAGCCCCAGTATTTTTTGAAAACAGCCATTAGATGTTGTGGTGCTCTCTGTCACTGCTTGTAGGAGATTTTTAAAGAGCTTCCTGATGAGTTTTTGAGCAGATTTTAATGAAGCATTTCAAAGGCACGTTCATTTCTGTTTATGTGCCCGCTTGTCAAAAGCCTGCTGACAAATGGGGTGACAGACCTGTCCCAAAACGTGTATTTTATTCGCAGCTCTGATTGGCAGGGGTGGCTACAGCACTGGCTGATTTTTCCGTGTGATACCTGGGTTGCTGCTCTCCAGAGTTTACCCCTCACCTCCAGCTGCACGGTTACACGTTGCGTCTCTGCCTTTTCCGTGCTTTGTATTAAAATTGAGGACAGAGTCTGGCCGCTATCTTATGCGTGGGGTCGAGCGGCAAGACGCCGAGCTTGGTTTGCTCAGACCTGTGTGACTGCGGAACATCGATCGGAGCGCGGTGGCGTATCGACAGCTGTATTTTCTTTTGAGAAGCAGCACTGCGTGCCGTACATGCTGTAACAACAATGCTGCTCTGAAGCAAGAGGTCACATTGATCCACACTGGAGTTCAGCGGTACTGAGATTTTTACTGAGGTCAGTAATGAACTGAAACAACCTTTCCAGCGTTTGCTTTTCCTAGTAACGGTGCCAGCGGAGGAGCTGGGAACGGCCTCCTGGAGTTTTCAGGGAAACTCATTGTTCACGTAAACCCCGAGAAGGAATTTCCCTTCCTTCTTGGCTTGCTAGGTATGCAGTAAACCATACAGTTTGCTTTAGCTACTTACCGTCTGCATTTTATTTTTGTTTTGTTTACTGACTTTGCAGCCTAGCTACTCCTTTAGAGTGTCACTGTGGTGTTGTCTGTTCCACCTTTGTCAACGACCTGGGTTTTACTGCTGTGAGCAGTCTCACGTTATGCAAGTCACTGGGGTTTGGAACAGAGCTAGTCATGGAAAAAAAACGAAATTGGTGGAAATTTTACCTGCATTGTGTCTTCAGGAGAATGGGCATTGACCGCTTTGATTGTTTCAGGGCTGCTGCTGGGTGTCTGGCACGCGTGCGGTTGTGTACTTTGTACTCGCGTAGCACTGTGTGCTAGGACCTGCAGTCCTTGGAGTGCGTTGCCCGAGTGAGGAGGAGAGTGGCTGCTTGCTGCACGGTCGGCATTTGCTTTTTTTTTTTTTTTTTTTTT
>Ga0065711_1039289_pt1 | contig 17962 bp, 9 predicted proteins | sample Hoacrofraction12_FD_59098 | JGI IMG/M metagenome (GOLD analysis project Ga0065711, IMG submission 59098) | Hoatzin crop microbial communities from Cojedes, Venezuela - Epithelial fraction 12 v2 (version 2) | ecosystem: Host-associated > Birds > Digestive system > Esophagus > Crop | place...
TAGTGTGGCCAGCAGGAGCAGGGAGGTGATCGTGCCCCTGTACTCGGCACTGGTGCGGCCGCACCTCGAGTACTGTGTTGAGTTTTGGGCCCCTCACTACAAGAAAGTCATTGAGGTGCTGGAGTGTGTCCAGAGAAGAGCAATGAGGCTGGTGAGGGGTCTGCAGAACAAGTCTTATGAGGAGCAGCTGAGGGAGCTGGGGTTGTTTAGTCTGGAGAAGAGGAGGCTGAGGGGAGAACTTTTTGCTCTCTACAACTACCTACCACTCGCTGTTGTAGTGAGGCAGGTGTTGATCTCTTCTCCCAGGTAACTAGCGTTAGGACAAGAGGCAATGGCCTCAAGTTGTGTCCGGAGAGGTTTAGATTGGATATTAGGAAAAATTTCTTTACTGAAAGAGTGGTGGGGCATTGGAACAGGCTTCCCAGGGAAGTGGTGGAGTCACCTTCCCTGGAGGTGTTCAAAAAACGTGCAGATATTGCACTTCGGGACATGGTTTAGCAGGCATGGTAGTGTTGGGTTGACAGCTGGACTTGATGGTCTTAGAGGTCTTTTCCAACCTTTATGATTCTATGAAGTCCTAGCTGAATGAAGCCCTGAGCAACCTAGTGTGATGCCAGAAATGACCCTGCTGTGAGTAAGGAGTAGAGAACCCCAGAGGTACCCTCCAGTCTGAATTATTTTGTGATTCTGAGTTTTATCCGTAGAGGGTGTTAAGCACTGCTGTGCTTAGGCAGGCATGCCTAACCAAACCCAGGAGGAGTGTTTGTATTTTTTTTCATTATACTGAGAAAGAAATATTTAAAGATTTTTTTTTTTTTTAGCAGATAACTACTTCAGACTGCGTACCTTTACATACATTAACCTGGAAAAGCCGAGAAATCATATTCTGAGTTTTGTGCCTTTATGACTCTCAGAACTACACATGACATTAAGAGTTTCAGCATTCTTGTAATGTTATTCTGGGTCTCGAGGTCCTTGCCTTCACCTTCAGTGTTGTCTCCATATGATTACTTTCCTCTGACTAACAATACAAGATTTATTGTCTCTTATCAGGAAGCTCCTGAGCCCCACTCATTTTAATGACAAAAATCCCTACCAGCTTTACCCTGTGTGCCCAGTATGGAAAAGCGCAAATCCTGCTGCAGGCACTAAGCTGCAATATCATCCAAATGACAAAACAAAAGCTTTACCAAAAGAAGCAGTAGCAACACGATTCTACACCCAGCATCAGTCCCTGCTGTGATCTCAGCATTTTCTCACCTGCCAGCTCTTTCAACAGAGAGCACATTTAGACTAAAGAGGAATGAATCCTCCTGAATAAAACTTGGAAAATCTTCTCTCCCACACTTCGCTCCTACGAGTCACAGTGGCATCCAGACAAGCCTGACCTGCTTACTCTTATACCCTTCTTTTGAGCCCTACTCTAGCACAGCTGCCAGGGAAGCTCTGGAACTGTTTTCTTGGCAGCACAATCCAGCAGAGATGCTGGACTTGCCCGTAGTGCTGCTCTGATAGAGCTACGCTACGTATAGGACAAAAAGGCACTCTGCCCTGTGAGGTTGCTCCCATGCCTTCTGGATATGAGACCACTTGGAGTGAGATAAGGTGCTCACACAGAGGCGCTTTCTGAGCCTGTACTACAAGTACCTGCTGTGGGCATTCTAAGCACGTGGACCATATGCTTGTCTTGTCTTTTTTCACCCAGCAAGATTTTTCCTTCAACCCTCACCAGATATTTTTGTCTTGGTTTGTCTTTACCACCAGCTCCCAGGGTCCTTTCCTCAGAGACCCATCCCCCTGTGATACCCTGGAAGAATTTTCTCTTTTTATTCCACATGAAGAAGACTTGGTAAAGAGCTAGATGTGGCAAGCAGAAAGCAGAAGCCCAGCTTTGCCCTTTTTAATGACGTTTTTGACTTACTTGGAGGAAATCCAGCTAGGCAATCTACCCATGAGTTTCTGTTTACCCGTATGCAAGATAATGCTACTGCAGAAATAGCAAGCAATATATGTTATTTAGCTGAAAATTACATTTTGAGGGCAAGAGAATAAAATCAGCATGTTGAAAGATGGACTCTGCTATGTTCTCTGCACTAGTGAATGGCAGCCGTGCCCTAGCATAAAGATATGATGTGCAGACTGCTTTGCAGGTCCCGATCAGTAAGGACACTAGAAGTGAACACAGATGAAGAATTAATAGGGTTTATAAATATATTCTGCCAGTCAAATAACATTAACTTTAATTCAATCCGTAAATAGAGTTTGCATGCCACATACATCTGTTTATACGTGTAAGTGCTAAAAATGTTTTAGTAGAATGGGCAGGCAAGCATTTCATATTTTTGTAATAAATCAAGAAAAGTCTAATTTTCATCTCCCAAGTACTCATTCAAAAAGATTATTCGGAAATTTAGGTCCATATTAGTTTCTAACTGTGTTCACATCACAAATTCATTCTTACTTGAGATCCTTGTGGTGCTTCATTATTTTTCTGTGTTAAATATGGTTTGCTGTTTTTTTCACCTCAGAAACCGATTTTTTAGGATTAAGAAAAGGAAATTTATATATTAAAAACTATTCTTGTGAAATATCGAGATTTTCTTTTTTAGAGAATCTGCTCAGAGTTCTTTTGGCAAAATACTTGTACAAACTGAGAATGAAATTTGTTTTAATGGAACACCATGTTGGAATGATAACTTGAATGTTTTTGCTGTGGAAGAGCTACTCCGAGCAGCAAGCACAGTTATGCCAAATACACCCATTACAATCAGTCTTGAGAGAAATTCAGTGCCTCTCAGGCAAAAATAATAAAAAAAAAAATTAAACAAGCAATCTGCTTGGTGTTTATCTACACACAGGCACACACGTCTAACATTCCTGCTGACAGCGATTTATCTTTTCCCTACTGATTCCTTTCTGGTGCATTATGTTGCTTACTGTTTTCATGATAATTATTCCATTTGTATCCCAAATTTACTAAGTAATTTATAACCAAAAGCATGATCTTTGGCTTAAATAATTTACATGCTGAAAAAGAAGACTAACATTAGACTAATATGCCAGTGGATACTAAAGCACTTCACTGATTTCTGCAATAAAACTCAAAAGGATTAATTCTGTAACAATTCCTTCAGGTCATTATATTGCTGTGACAGGTGCCATTTTATATGTAAATTCCAACAAAAAAAAGCCAATTTCCTGCACTATGAGATTGGGAGGATGGGAAAATTACAATGCCCGGAATATTTCTGCAACATATGTCAGCTTCTTTGTTTCCACTGGTTGGACAAGAAAGTGAAGAACCCATAGCAGATTGCACTATACTAATTCAGGTAACAGAGAGGAGAAAGTGCTTGCAAACACTTCTGGAGAGTTTGGTATAGGGTTGATTTTACATGTATTCAAATCTAAATACAATGCTATTGACATAATTCTGGAAGTTAATAAGATCATTGTTATTGGAGTCAAACTCAGAATGCTGATGGTGACAGGGAAAGAAGAGATGCCTTCACCAAATTTCTTTTTTTTACTATCTGTCTGTATATATACATGTGTGTACTACACACATGTATATACTCACATGGGCAGATTCCATCTGGTTTCTTTTATATTTGGTACAAAAACATACATGGTGAGATAGATCTATTAATGGAAAATACATCAGATATTTGTCAACATCATATGCCTAAAACTCAGAAGAAATAATAGAAAGGAAAGTATCCTTTCCAGGTTAACCTCCTGTGTTCATCACCATGGTATCTCAATATGTTCATAAGAACACTCATTGCGGTGTCTGTTCTCTCTCACACATGGTTCTTTTTTCCTCTTCTGCCTTCTCTCCCTGTGCAAGAGCTAGGGGGTAGAACTGGATTAATTTCTAAATGTTATTACTCTAGAATATGCAATGCAATTTTCATAGTGAGTTGTATCAAGACAAGGCACCTTTTATTTTGAATATAGAGTAGCTTAGTTCTTATGAGAACAGGCCCTGTAGTCTTTCACAGACATATATGGAAACATGAAACTGGGCAAAAATAAGTTTTTAAGAAAAGTTTAATCACTGAAGCACTGAGAATGACACTAATCAATGACTTTCCCCATGTCACACCTTTAAAATCCAAATGAAACTAGCGTACAAAGTGATACAGTGGACGAGTAAATTGCAGTGACTTCAGGTTCCGAGCATCATTGCTCAGTGCCATTAGAGAGACTAAAATTCATCCTAGGCAGCCAAATTTGTCAGCTTTAGCTGTATTATAACCATAATGTTGTGGTAACGTTAGAGTATGCTCAGCTCTGAAAACAAACTGGGAAGACCAGTAATGCCTTCTTAACCCAGTGTTAGCCACACAGGTCTCTCTCCGAAGTGTAGCAATCTGAAGTGCATCTGCTTCCAATGTCCCAGATGGTTCTTGTACAATCCTTATAACTTCTTTCAGTCTCCTATTCCCTTCCCGCTTTTCCTTCCAAAATGCCACTGACTATGAATAATTTGCCTGCCAGAGTTCCCCACCACTTTCTCCAGCCTTGAGAGTAACTTTCTAACACTGTATTTCAATGCCTTCTAGCAGAATATTTTCCATCTGCTTTTTCGATGTGTGAGTGTAGGAGGGGCAGAGGAGGCTGGGATTGCGGGGGTGGTGTCAAGGAACGACGCCAAGACATACTGCTCTCACTGAAATGATCTACTGCTTCCTTTTTGTTTCCACAGGGCTCGGTACACTGCTCTCACTTCCCTTCAGTGTGGCTGCTGTTCCTCACTTCTCCCTGAGGGAAGGATAAAAAGGAAAGAGAGAAAAAGTCAACTTCTCTAAGGATAACTTTCAGAATGTGTTCAGATTGGAAAAGTCTGTGAAATAAAGCTTTTGTCCCATTATTCTAGGCTTTTCATCTCAGCTAGCAATGTAGCTAGCATGATAAGTATTTGAAGTATGAGCACTGATCTGGGTGGACAGAGGGAGTAGGGCAAGAATGGGAACACCCAGAAGGAAAGGGAGCTGGACTCCATCCCGTCAGAGATCGCTCTGGGCATCGCTCTGTGAACTGCGAGGACAAGGAGTCTTCTGGTTATCACAAAAGGAAAATAACATAGAGCAGTAGCTGTTTTCCAAGATGCTATTAATGGGAATAACACAAATTCATTTGCCATGTGGATTTTAGGTATTCATCTTCACAGAGAAGATATACCTACTATGAGTAGTTTTCCTCTATTGGGGCCGGAAGAACCTGATAAACCTTAGGTCATCCCTACCTCTAGACATGTCTTTGGAGTGGTTTTCTGGGACATTACATAAATATTGGGAAGCTGTAAGAGACATTCTGAAGCAGCCTCTAGGATTGCATTGCAGTACAGTTATGTAATACGAAGCAGCAACGTGGATTAGCTTGTGGAAGTCAAGCAACATGACAACAGGCATTGTGCTTAATGTGGAAGATATTAATGATAGATTAAATAATACAGTATCCTCTTCTCCTAAAAGTCTAGTCAGCCAGTTTCATGCCTGTGGCTATCCCTGATGTGGTGCACCCCATCACATTCAATCATGGAGACTCGTTTCAGCTGTAGAGGGCCTTTGCGTAAATGGAGACCTCTTGGAAATCCCACCCACTGTTGCCACAAGCCAGGGAACTGAACTCGTTCTGTGGAAGAATATTATGTCATGGAAACGGAATGCAAAAATCTTTGTGCATCTCTGCTGTTGCTGATACACAGCGTGGAAAATGGCTGCTGATTGCTCCATTTCCTTTGAGATCTTGTACATTTCTTCCTTCTGAGTTCTGCTGAATATAGTGGCATTTCATCCAAGTTATATAGATTCTCAATGGATAATTGATTATAAAGTGTAGTAGTGTTTTATCCAGAATATATATTTTCTTTAGTAGGTAATAGCTTTAGCATATCCGTGTGACTGACAGGGAATTGGACGTGAATTTCCCATTTCCATTCTTCAATGTTGTAGTGTAAAACTATCTCACTGAGATGTTCATGGGATAAGGACATGACTCTTTCTTTTCCTTCTAAGAATCATTAAAGCTGAATTAGTATGTTTTGCTATTGCAAATTAGCAAATTTAGTTGCTGATATCTATTTGTTAACGTTATACTGTGGATATTTTAAATGTTTTTTTTTCTCCATAGATTTAACTCGGTTTAACAGGTGAAAATCTACATGCAGTTGAGTAATTAATTTATACTTTCTCAAAGTTAGGAAAAAATTAGAATGGCAATTCAGAAGAACCGTATGCAATGCTTAAGTTAGATCATTGCTCCATGTACGTTACAGCATGTACAAGACAAAGGCTGAAATCTACAGCTTTGTTCTATTTTGCATTAAATTGTAGGGTTCTTTATTTTTTCCTCTTTTTGAGCATATGCCACCAAGCATTCTAATGAACCAGTCAAAGAATCAGCTGTACTAATAGTTAATGAGAATTTAAAGAGATTTATTTAGCCTAGCATCATCATTTCATTGAAGATTCAAAGAGGATTAATTTGATTTGTGTCAAAATGGAGGAATCTTAATATCATTTGCAGTCAAACTTTCATGAATATATTTATGCAGACTTGCAGAGTTCTTCGAATTCATGTGTAAAAGGCTATGGGAGAAGACGACAATATTTATTTATATGTAAATTATTCTTTTTGTGCAGAAAATCTTATTCAGGTTTCAAATATGTTTATACCTCCTCTTTGCAATGCTTGGGAATTTACAGGACAAAATTTGGAGCTGTTGAAATCAATGAGTTTTATAGATGTTTTTAATGGACTCCAGAATTCATCTACGAAAAAATTGATGGACAGACACAGAAAACTGTACAACATTATTCTTAAGGGCACTCTACCTTGCCACAAAGCAACATTTTTCTGGAATATTTATCACACATACAGAATACACATTAGTGTGCTATCAACATGTCATCTGCTCTCTTTCGGAGAAGCTGCGTGACTCACATCTTTCTCATATCCAAGTGAAAAACTCATGCTACTAACGTTCTTACAATACACAAAAACCTCATGTACAACTATATTAAGTATAGAAAAGACAGCTGATTTCAACACCAGCAGGATTTGTAAACACATCACTGTTCCTCAAACCCCATATCATTACCATTCCAGGAACTGTGCATGGCTTCCTGAAGTGGCTTTTCATACGCCATTTCCACGGCCCCTCATGCTCTACTGCTTTCACACAATAACCCCATATAATGCATGATGATACTGTGAGTCACAGATGGCTTTAATACAAAAAGCCTTGTGCTGAGCCATTTTCTTTACATACACTTTTAAATCCAAATTATTCATGAGTAACTGTACTTTTGTTAGACCACTTGTGCTATCTAAACTCCAAATTCACAAGATTGTTCATGCATGGCCAGAAAAAAAAGAAACTGTAGCATGCAGTATCAAATGACCTGACTAGCTCTTACAATGCCCCCTTTTTTTTTTTTATTTTAATTTTGTTGTCAGGTAGGGTTTTTTAAGCAATGGGGAGAAGTACTTCAGATGCACATGAATGCAATCCTTTGTCTGACCTGCTCTTTCCAAGGCTTTAGGTGAGGTTATTATTGGCAACGGACGTTAATCCAAGACCAACCCTGAGAAGCAAAAGAATTTTACTTGATCCAAGTGGCTATTGGCAACTGATGTTAACATCCAGAATAAGCAAAAGAAGCAAAACCTCCAACTGATATGTATTTAGGCATATAATGTCAGAAAAAGAGTAGACCTAGTCTTGTTTTGCACCAAAATGTCCTCTTCCCACTGACTCCACAGCACAGACTCTATTTCACTTTTGTATTCTTTCATGCTCAGTAACGGCATTTGTTAAAACATTTTCCCCCTGAAAGGACTCTCATGCTCTCTGGCGCTGGCCAGTGTTCTCTGTCAGACAACAAGCTCAGCACTTTTTAGTAATGTTATGCTTCAGTGACAAGGACTTAATGTCATGTACTGTTCAACTTACTGTATGGATCAAGCACCTAACTGTTCAGATATTCAGAATGAAATCAGCCTTGGCAGTACATCAGGCTGGAGTACCTCTCCTATGAAGACAGGCTGAGATAGTTGAGGTTGTTCAGCCTGCAGAAGAGAAAGCTCTGGGAAGACCTTATTGCAGCCTGTGAGTACCTGGGGACTATAAGAGAGCTGGAAAAGGACGTTTTATAAGGGCATGTAGTGATAGGACAAGGGGTAATGGCTTTAGACTGAAAGAGGGTTGATTTAGATTAGATCTAAGGAAGAAATTCTTCACTATGAGGCTAGTGAGGCAGTGGAAGATGTTGCCCAGAGAAACTGTGGATGCCCTCTCCCTGGGATTGTTCAAGGACATTCTATTATTTTATGATTGTCTAGAAAATTTAAGGCAAGGAAAACCCCCTTTATACTTTTTTCTATTTTAAATAGTCACATGTATTTAATTACTATGCTAACAGAATAAAGATGTGCAGAGTAATGCAGTATTTTTGGCCAGGGAAACCTGAAAAACAGTAATCATGTGGAGAGGATACAAGGCTTGTTTAGTGCAGCTCCCATGGGCATCAAAAGAGATTCTGTGACTGGCATCAGCTGGAGCAGAGTCCATGGGGCTCTGGCCACTTCAAAATCTAATGAGGAATTTCTGCAACAAAAATAAATAATTCGAGTCTTGTCTGGCGATAGTAGTAAAATCTATTCCTCCCTAAACCAAACCTTGATATGAAAAACCATGACAGAAAATTCAGTTAGTCCATCCGGATGGAAGAAATCTGATTTCCCATGCATCTGTATTCTCTGATCTTCATCTCTTACTCACCCACTTTTGTATTCCTATCCTTTATATTCTGTGTACTGCAGTTTGTTTAGGTATTTCTCCACATCTGTAATCCTCTTTTCTGATACCTCCCCTCCTTCCATGTCCCAAGGTTCCTGAACCAGTGTTTTGCAACTGGTGATCCTTAGGCCACCAGTAGTCCACAGAATTCTACACGGCTGCCAAAAAAAGAACTGAAAAAAATATCCAAAGACTTTCATGTGTGCAAGCAAACAGTCACATAAAATTTGGGAAACAGAAGGAGTTAATTAAAATTCAGAACAGACACTAGTTTTAGTCTACTGATAAATGAAAAGAAATAAAAAAAATGTTCTTTGGCAGTCCTGCACAAGAGGAAGATATTTTTTGAAGTGACTAAGCAATCCTTGAAATAAAACTAGCTGAGAAATAATAACCTATAACATATATATATAACAATTTCTTGCCATGTCCTTTACCTGTCACGTTAGGCCAGAGCACCACTTGCCATGGCAGCTTTAGACCTACCCATGAACTAGACTGATCTAGTGATGGACAGTTGACAGGTTCTTCAGCAGGGCAAGTCGCTCCTTAAGCCTCACCAGTACCATTCTGGGTCCCTCTCTCCTTTCTAGCCACCACTTTTTACAAAATATAGAGGAAAAAGGTGTCTTTGAGACCTCTACTTTTTGTCCTATCTTGCTGTAACTCTCCAAATAATTAGAAAGTTATGAGGTCGTACTGACAGATGAATTAAAAAAACCTGTTTATTAAAAACCCAGCTGAAAACAGAAGGATTATAACAATGTTTTAGGTGACAGTTTCAGCATGATCTTAATTAAAGGGTCACTTCGGTGCATAGCATATACAAACAAGAAACAAGGTCCTTTAAATGTAATTTAAAAGGAAAGAAGAATACATTCAACTTCACTGAAACAGAAAACTTAAAATATGCACAAGGTAGTTAATAATGAGTTGGTCTAAACATTGTCTGCTACTGCAAAAGGCAGGTTCTGTGTTCAGTTGTGCTATGATAACTCTGTTATGTAAAGTCAGGTCATGTGAATGTAATGCCACTTAAATAGGATAGGTTATAAAATCAGCTCTGAAAAAAATCAATTACAATTTCCCATTCTCATCTTGACAAGGGATAAAAACTTTGTAGTGGCCTGTATTATCTTAGCTCTGAACATATGGTGATACTGTATTCCCTGTTAAAAGAATGAATTTACTTTTGCTTGACCCAGAATAGAATTCTAAACAGCAGTCACCTATAGTCTTTCATGCTGTAACTTGCATATACTACAGATAGAGCAAAGTCAATTTTAAGCCATATAGCCTGCAGTCATTGAGGTGGCAGCAGTATGGGCCTCAGCACAAATTAACCTCTCAGTTATTTACTTCACTTTTTGGCTTTTAATCTCTCATTGAACCTAACATTTCCTCTGTCACCTGTACCTGAATTAGATAGTACAATGCTCACTCAGGATAGTTCCTGTTCCATGCAATGCAACAGCACCGTAATCAGCAAAACAAAGGAGTGAAAAGGCCCAAAAGTTTGTGCCTTATCCCACTGGAAAACAGTTGAACATGGAGAATAATATCTTCACAAATCAAGCCATTTAACAAAAAAAATTCCCTTTTATCCCTGTTGTCTTACTACTGTGTGAGAGAAGTGGCAGGTTCCCCTCATAAATGCTATCCATCATTCCAAATCTTAGATCCCTGTCGTACAAGAAAAACAGCAAACCATACGCAACTGAGATCATATCCTCCACAGAGTGAAGAATCACATCAGTTTTCAGAAGCCTAATTAAAAAGCTTTCTTTCTGTTCACGGGGGAAAGAAAGAAAGAATAATAATTGCATGGAAAAAGAAACATTGGAGTGTATTAGCATGATAACGAAAGCAACACTCTTAAAACAACCATCAGCTCGAGCTTTTTCAGTGGCTATTCACAACAGAACTTTGAATATTTTTTCAGTGATGTGCAATGAAAGGAGTTGTGTCCTTCTCTAGTCTTTCTCTAAGAATGTATTCTATTTTGTAATATAGTTAGTATGATCCTATGGTATATAAGTAAACTGTAGAAAGAAAAGTATATTAGTTACTAGGAGAGAATATCATCCACTTCATTAACTTATTTCTCGAACTTCCTTTTAACATATACTGTGGATGGTGTCAAGTTCTAATGTGTTATGTTTCTAATCTGTTCTTTTTCTAGGAGCAAAAATGAGACTTGAGTAACATTTTGGATATGGAGATTTACTAAATAAATTATCTGTAAGGCTTCCCACATAATGATATTCCTTTGACTTTCAGACTGTGGCCTCACTTTTAAAAAGCATATGCTGCACACGGATATACTTCATAACACTTTGGAAGAGAAATGAAAGTATATTTTAAGATTTTAAAATGTCAGAATATTCTTTCCTGATTTTTCTATTTCCTAAGTTAATGTGAAGGGAAAGATTCACAGCTGCAACTGTCATAGAGCCATGACAGCGACTGAGCATGTGTAGTTTTTCCTTTTTCTCCACTTTCTTCCTTTTGCTGAGTTTAATGGAAAGCATTATATGATCAAATAATTCCTGGGAATAGGAAATAAAATTTGTAATATCAGCCTTTAGATAGTGGTTTATTTCTCTAAGGGGACTAGAAAACAACTTAAATCACAGCTTACCAGTACTGCATTTACAACGAATGCATTAACCAGGACTACAGGACTTTTGGTGTTGCCTGTGGAGTTCAGGAAACCACTTATATTCCACTCCCATCTCATTCTATTTATGGCTGGGAAATTTTATGTGGAGAGAGAGTGTAATTCATCTGTTCCGAATGGTGTTACATTCCCCCATGTCTGGTTACTATGCCTTGCTCAAAAGCACAAAAATAACCCCACTGATTCAAAGTTACGAGATACTCCCCCTATCCTCAACCCTACTGCCAGACCAGACCAGGAAGGCAGACTTTTATCTGGTTTACTCTCATCCAAAATTTCCTTTTTAGGATCATCTGGAACCCTATATAACAAAATCTGGGTTATTTTAAGGGCCTTAGGTGACTACTGGTGGTCTCACTTTCTTGAACTCCGTTAAAGAGGCAAGGTAAGTTGGGCATTTGGTCTTCTGCTACAGGCTTTAACTTTGGCAAGGAGGTTGGAAGTAGCTCCTTGGATCTGACATCTATGCTGTAGATGCCAGCGATTATGTGGAGCCAGGTCTGACAATCTTACTGTTCACGTGTAGTTTTATGTTTTTGTGCACCCCTAATTCAGAAAGATGGGCTGTTTCAAATGCAGGCAACAGGAAGAAAGCTGTAACTTTTAGAAGCCAAATTTCCCTGTCCCTGTATTTCCATTTGCCCCAATGGACACACCCAGCTGTGACTTCTCTATTAGTGATGAAGAAATTACATGGTAATTTCTAAACATTTCTTGGAGCAAGAGAACGAACAAGACACAGACGTGAATTGCAAAACAAGCACATATAAGTTTATAAAGTGAAAAAACGCAAAGAAACTCAGATTAACAATATTAAATTTCAGTTTATCTTCTCTTTTTTTCCCCCTCTATTCTTCACCAGAGGCAGCAGAAATTACTTTTTGTACAAGATTCCACTCAGGCAGTCCCAGATGGGAATTTTGATTTCATCACCATCAATGACAGCATCTTCACCACACTTGCACAAAAAATGAATCGGAGTCTATCAAATTAACAAATGCCAAGAAGACAGCTCAGGATTATTCTCATTAAGAAGAAGTCTGACCCCATACAAAAGGTTCAGGGCTATTATTTGACCCTATTGTAGAAAAGACAAAAGGTAGTGCTCAGGGTCAGCCTAAAGGATGTCTCCTGGTTGCTGAACCACTAAAATGTCTCCTACTATCTATGAATCTGTTTTTCCTGTAGGATAATCTGGACTGGATTATCTGGAGCACTTACTGTATTTGAGAGCAATTCACTATGATCTGACTAAAAAGGAAAAAAAAATTATGCACATTTTCTGCCCACATCTTAGCTCTGTTGATGTGCAAGAGCAAGGTCTTTCTTCAAGTCCTGTTCTGTTGCTACTTGATTCTACTGTGACTTTAAACATTGAAGATTGCTTTCATCTCCCCTTCTTTTCTTGCTTTATAATATATACAGAGGTCCTGACACAAGTTATCATATACACTCCCTACTGCTGATTTTTGTGTTTCTGTAACATGAAAATGAAGTTTAGCTCCGATCTCTTAATGTTTGGTTGCTCATAGTTTCCGATCTCCACACAGGGTAAAAGTGCGTAACATATCTTCTCTCTGTAGGGAAGAATAGTCACCTGTCAAAACAGCCTGCTTTTCTTAAAGCAACTACTGGAAAATTTCCTACAATTTATTTTCACCCATTTTGGCAATATTAAGAACATTAATGCATGCAAGATACTAGCTGAAGCAGCGTGTTCAAAAGATGGTGAGGTCTGCTTTGAGTTAGACTGAAAAAGCAAGACATCCTTTGTCAGAAACATCAATACTGGACAGAGCGTTATTCCTCAGAACAGACCTTCAGTTTTCACCAAGTCAAGTTAACTATAATTTTTGGTTTTGAGCTTGTAAGCAGATGTATATACAAATATGGAAATCAATAATTCGCTTTAATTCTGTTCATGCTTTTTTGTTATTTGAAACAGTTTCTAAAAATTTCTATAAGAAGTACATCCCTTCTCGGTCTTAGCCTTCAGCCAAATGACAAATATCTTAAAGAATGTTTGACTGATGATATTCTTCTAAAACAGAAAGTACATTGTGAATATTCAATAAAAAGAATGTTAATGTTCGTGTTTGACTATCTGATGCTTCACTCTTTGTTTCTGAGATGCTTTTTTTTAATTTTCTTTATTCTTTGCTTTTCAGTGACTGTTTTATTCTGTCTCCTGTTTTGGGTTTTTTTTTTTTCCCCATAATATAAAATTGGCCACATTGCATAGTTTATACTTACATTGTTTAGTTGGTCTTCTATCTCATAGTCTATTGTTTCTGCTGCTTTCTAAAGGGTCCCAAATAAGGAATTTGTATGAGGTTTACTTTTTGATTCACTTTACTAGGGTTACACTGTATTAGGAATTTAGCTTAAATGACAAAAATATTTTTATTCACTTACAAATACTGTGGTGTGTGTATATGCTTATTTCAGTGCAAATGGGAACCATTACTCAAACATAGTGAGTAAATAAAAATCACAAAGCAAAAACTTTTTCAAATAACAAACAAAATGTAGAAAGAATGAAAGTGAATGACTGGTTTCTATGTTTGTAAATATGGTTTGAAACACTCAACTACAGTAGTTATGGTTACCATACAGGAACTCCATAGCAAAAAGTTAAAACCCCTGGCAATGTTGTTAGGCACGTTAAATACATTTCTAGAAAATAAAATGTTTTAAGTATTGGGATTTTTTTTTATTTTAAAGCAAACTTCATTGAGGCCTAACCTTGAAGATCATTGTGTTATATTGTTACATTTTATAAAATTATGTAAGTTTAGGTAAAATTAAAAAAAAATAGGATACCACATAATACACAGGAAGATACTTTGCTTAAACATTTTTATTAATAATCTTTTAATTTTTATCACTCATTTGTTCCATTTGGTCTACACTACTTACTTGTATGTACACAGTCATTGATGCCAACCATATGCTTCCAAGCTTGTCATTATATCCAACTTGTTGTCCCTGGTGTAGCTTCTGTAGTTCAGTTCTACATTTCAAAAAAATTGACCTAGAAAGACAAAATTAATTTTAATTTTAGAAATCACAAAATTCCATACATGTTTACAAAATGGAGATACACATCAGACTTTGCAGCCCTGCTAAATAAAGACAATGCATATTGTCACCACAGTCTACAAATGTTTTTTAGGACGTGCTTCCTAATGACATTGTGACAGGGAAAAACTGGAGAGCTAATGTGCCCCATTTGGGAAGGCCATTTAAATCACTAATGCCCAGGACTTTAATGAGTAATAAACCTGTTTCTGATACATGCCATTAAAATTTTATTAACTCCCCCATAGTATTGTGCCATCTCACAGACATTCCTCTCTATATAGAGAGAAACTGAGAGCGCTCCTTATAGTGACAAACCTGTTTAATAGCTGTCTATATATAAACTTATCTGTTTATTTATAAAACTATATGAAGTTCCTAAACTATATTTGTATCTCTTTCTCTCAGCAACCATGCCTTCTGCTATTTTGAGGTGACAGTTGATACCCAAATAAATCCTATTTGCTATATTCAGCTCATCTTTATTTTTAGTCTCATATATCTAACGGCTGTAGATCTCGTCAGTTTGACCTTGAAAAGAACTTTTATTTACCACGTAGGACAATGCAGATTTAGATCTTCAGTTATAGTAGACATGATATTCTTATGAAAAGGTAACAGAAGCCAGCAGTTGTGGGCAAGAGGTGAATTGAAATTGACGTCTTCATATTATGGACGAGCTTGAAGAGTGGACAATGTGTTCCCTGTGATCAGACAAAAAATCAGAGAAGTCATTTTCTAACTGTTCCACCAGCTTCCTACAACATGTAGCTTGGGAAATGGGCTGTAGTTTTTAATTTTTCAGTGCTAAATTGGGACAGAGAATTAAATTAACCTCATCCGACTTTGGATCACTCCAGTGAAGATGCCAGTAACCGAGCTGGTCACCATAGACCCTCTTCACAGTCACACAGACATAAAAGCAGGACTCACAGGTGTTGTGTGAAACCAAAAAGCTTCTGGGATTATTTATTTATTATTCTAACTGAGGGCTGAAACACCCTGGAGGGATCCTGCCACTTCCTGAATGAATTACTTTTGACATTTCACTTGTAAACTGAAACATGGAACCAAATCTCATTTCAGGCAAGTTTTACTAGCTTGTGTCCTACACTAAATATACATTGTGTAGAAAAAGAAAAAGTTGGGAACAGAAAAACAAGCCCTGCTACTGGTATGGATGCCTAGCTTTCTGCTGCTTTTTGTTGTCGTAGATTGGCAATTACACACAGGAGGCTGAATGTTTTTGTGGGTGACTGTTTTCAGTTTCATAGACACTTAAACTCTTGTTTGAGTGAAGCTGGTGTAGTGACTTAAAGCACGTCAGAGTTTAGTCCATTTGAACATGGGGGTGGAACACTGTCCCACCTTTCTGTCCCTTTATGTAGGAGCTGAGGAACATGCCCCGAGACCTGAAGGTACTCAGTGTTCTCAGGCCTTACAGAGGGGAGGTGAGTCTCTGATAGGAAGGAGAGTCTAAAAGAGAGCCTCTGAAGGAGACTCACTGCACCTCCTGTTTAAATTGTGCTATGGCTCCACAATTATTTTGAGACATCTAAGAGTGTAGCTTATAATTAATCTTTTAAATTACATTAACCATGATTTTTTTTAGGTAAAGACTAGATATTTGAGGTCTAATTCAACTACTGCAAGTCAGGAATGATCAAAAACACATATTGTGGTGCTTTTCAAGTTTTCTTCCTGATTTACGAAGACTGTGTGGGAGAAGACAACAATCTGTACTCAGGAGAATTGCAGTGAATCAGCCTGTTCTTTGTGGTGAAATGTTCTTTTACGCAGCTGCTGTACCTTGGAGAAAAAAACAAATAAACTCCAGATTCTACTTTAATCAATCTCTTTTTTTTAAAAAAAAAAGAAAGTTAAGCTGTTGTTCTTAAAACAAAAATACTGCTCAACAATGTAATCTGCAGTCTTAATGCAATATTTGGTATTGTCTGGAAACACTGTATAATGACCCTCTCCCTTTCTGTTTGGCTGCAGGACCAATATTGACTAATCACGCTAGACTATTATGGAAGTTAGGCAAAGGCACAGAAGGGGTAGAGTGCAGAGACCTATTGTCTCAGGGAAGGAGCAGGAAGGGGTTCTTCCCTAAGTGCCTCCACAAGCAAACAGAGCTGGTTGAGATGCCTTTTCAGGAAATTCAGTGTTATCTGCACACCCAGCAGGAAAGCTAGGGGCGGAAAGAACCAAGCACAGCTGTCACTGCCTTTCTGTCCTCTGTTGTGCAGAAAGTTTGTCAACAATAACCACAACTTGTCTTGGTCTGTTACTGTGCAAGGACATAAGAGATGACAGAACAGGTACTTACGCACACAGAGTCACCTCAGAGAGGCACCTGGAGAAGTCAGGGTCAGTCTGATTTGACCTGAGCTGAATTATGAACCTTTGTCTCTACTCTAGGAAATAAAGGACAATATGGAAATGGGCTGGTAAGTTCAGCGACAGCATAGAGCAGTGGCTATTCCTCTACACCTTTTCCGAAACAGAAACTAGCTAAGAAATTAACACAGATATCCTCAACATGACTGAGGACTGAGGACTGACAGTTTTCAGTTTCAGCCTGTACTGACTACCTTACCTGTGTCACTGTGCTATGAGCATAACAACACAGGTTTTAAATGTCTGGGAACTTGATGTAAAACCTGTGGTATCTTGTGATTATGTGACTCAGGAGACTACCTGAATGTTCATGTATCCTGACATCTCTTCTACTTGTTGTCCCAGTGTGAGAAACTCCAGGAGTAAGGCTGGAAGCTCTCCATTCCTTGAAACTGTCATCTCTGATGTCTATGCTGTGCACAGTCCTCTGTGGTTCAGATCTCTCTGCAGGCACAGCAGGATAGTGTTCTTTTGCACATTCCTGCTTCACTTTCTGCTCTGACCAGGTACAGCAATGGCCCAGCAAAGCTGGTGACCTCAATAGCAACTGTTCTTGTTAACTGCGGACTCCTGCTGCAAGTATCAAGGGACTTCTAAGGCTAGTGGCAGCACCTCCATTCCAGATTGCTGTTATGACTACACATATTTGCATTTTAATTTGTATGGGGAGAAAAGGTTTCAAGGATTTACCCCCTCTTGGTAATGCAGGCTGGCGGGGATGAGATCGCAGAGAGAAGTCCCAGGGCCATCAAAAGGGACTTCAGGGCACTGGGGCGACAGGTTGAGGGATCAGGGGCACAGGTGGTGTTTTCCTCCATCCCATCAGTGGCAGGGAACAGCACTGAAAGGGGCAGGAAAGCTCACCTGGTTAACCGATGGCTCAGGGACTGGTGCCATCGGTCGAATTTTGGCTTCTTTGATCACGGGGAGGTGTACACAGCACCGGGCCTGCTGGCGACAGGCGGAGTGCAGCTATCTCAAAGGGGAAA
>Ga0065711_1006233_pt1 | contig 17961 bp, 11 predicted proteins | sample Hoacrofraction12_FD_59098 | JGI IMG/M metagenome (GOLD analysis project Ga0065711, IMG submission 59098) | Hoatzin crop microbial communities from Cojedes, Venezuela - Epithelial fraction 12 v2 (version 2) | ecosystem: Host-associated > Birds > Digestive system > Esophagus > Crop | place...
GAGAGAGTCCAGCAGAGGGCTACAAGGATGGTGAGGGGACTGGAACATCTCTCCTACGAGGAAAGGCTGAGGGAGCTGGGCTTGTTCAGCCTGAAGAAGAGAAGGCTGCGAAGGGACCTAATGTATACTTACAAATATCTGAAGGGTGGGTGTCAGGAGGATGGGGCCAAGCTCTTTTCAGTGGTGCCCAGCGACAGGACAAGGGGCAACAGGAACAAACTGAAGCACAGGAAGTTCTAGCTGAATATGAGGAAGAATTTCTTCACTCTGAGGGTGACGGAGCACTGGAACAGGCTGCCCAGGGACGTTGTGGAGTCTCCTTCTCTGGAGATATTCAAGACCCTCCTGGACAAGGTCCTGTGCAGCCTACTGTAGGTGACCATGCTTCGGCAGGAGGGTTGGACTAGATGACCCACAGAGGTCCCTTCCAACCCCTACCGTTCTGTGATTCTGAGACTCACTCAGCCTTTTTGGCCTCCTCCACACAGCAGCTGCCTTTCCTGCCACAAGACTACGCTCTTCCCCGTGCCAGCTCAGTGATGCAGAGACCACAGCTGTAGGCAGCACTTCAAGATTTGGACAAATGCATTTTGTTGTCAGCTTGAAACCTATATGCTCCTTACATTAAAATATGACATCATTTTCCAATTTAAAGTTTTACCTATAGGGGCTTTGATTTCACCATGCATATTTTAGATGTTTAATGTTTCTACTTTAGCCAGAAAGGAGTATTAAAGCAGTTGACAGTGAACTATGCTTTTGCAGCTATAAATATTCATACTGATAACCTGACAGAACTGGACTCCAATCCATTCTCAGAGAAGATGGATAACAAAACATTCGTGCTTTGAAAAACACGTCAGACAATATCAAAAGCCTTGCTTGCAGAAATATTCCCAAAGCCACAATGACAAAGCAATGGAATTTATGCTGTGACCTCAGTACAGATGTTCTCGTTCAAAAGGGGGGAAAAAAACCCAGCAATAATCTGGATGCTCCACTTTGACGCTGGAACACCCAGTGAGCAGTGGAGCAGAGGAGGAGCAGGTTTGCCGTCAACAGGAGGGAATTCTCAGTGTTAGGGGTAGGTATCACACCCCCCAGCTCAGCCTCACCACTGCAGTAACCTCTCAGGGTCATCTCCAGGAGCCACAGCCCACCAGTTACCTCAGAGCCCACCTCTCCAGGGCCTGATCACCCGTGCTGTGTGCCATCAGGTGAGCTCCACAGTGGAGACACTTGCAGTAGCCCACAAGAGACCCTAGAGCCCTACCAGTAAGCGCAGTCTTGGGGAGAGGAGGGAAGAATATGGAAGATAAATGGGAAGCATTACTTGGAGCTGTTTGTGTCCCAGTTCTTCTTACGCAAGGTACTGGCGTTCCTGCCCTGGCAGCACTACCCTGTCTGCACAGGTGCCAGCAGCAGGGCACACCATAAACATGCTGCTGTGGCACACAAAGTGAGTGGGCCTCGTCCGACCCTGATCTCTGAGGGGGGAAAAAATCCCTGCCTCATCACATATTGGCATCAGTAGAGCATCACTGAGTATCTGTGCTACTCTGAAGCTCTTTCTTTAGCATGGGATACAGTGTCATGACATCCCATCCCACCCTCCCCACCCCCTATCAGACTGGTGCCCTTTGGTAGCTATGTCTAACATTTCTTAACAGCCATTCTCCTGCTTCAGGGGTCACCAGAAAGATAGCTTATCTCACAGTCCTGGCCCAAAGAGCTCTCGGCCCACCCCGTTCCTGTGGACTGCCTCAGTCCTACAGCTCTCAAGCCTGCAACAGCCAGGACACATCAAAAGCACTCACAGCCCACCTCAACATGCGCATACCCAGCTGCCACAGCTATCCCCAAGGCCACCCACACTTGGACAGCGTGGGCTTTTCTGGCACACTCCACCTCAGGTGCTCTGCAAATGCCCTGACTATGTAAACATGTCCTAGAGAAAACACCTGAGGCAGATAGCTCCTACTTGCACAACCTGCACCAACAGCCCTGCTGCACATCACCGCAAGCAAGGCTCCAACCCCAAATGACTGCTTCAGGACCACGTTCATGCTACAGGATGGCTAGAGCTAGGCAGACTCGATCAGGCTGTGGTGCAGGGCCTGGAGGGAAGACAAGGTTACATGGGCTGGGACGTTTCCTCTTCCCTCAAGGAGATGACAGCAGCCTCCTTTCTCTGAAGTGCCTCCTCAGGTAAAGGAGGTAAAACCCCACAGTGGGACGCATGCTCTGGGCCTGGGGCTTCCAGGTTCTTTGCCAAAAACTGGCATCCATCCTTGTCTTCAGAGTACCCAGCCCCAACAAACAGAAGGTTGTCCCTTGTGCCTGACAAGCCCCAACTCCCACCGCTCAGCCACGGAGCAGTCTCCTGCTGCACGATGTGAAGTTAAAGCACGCACAACTTCTCATTTTCACCAAAAGCATCGAGGTCTAGCCCACACGCAACTTGTTGCTGGAGGAAGGCAACGGGTCACAGTCCTCCCCCACCACCCCTAGTCCCTACGCACACCTCCTGGTGCACACCCCTTCATGAACCACAGCTGTTGCAGCAGATGCACACACCACAGCCACATCAGTCAGCAGGGGAGAATCACCAACACAACAGGATCCAAGGCCAAAGCAAGCACAAAAAGCCATTACTGTTTCAGTCACCTTCAGCACTGCACCCGTGAACACAACCTGTCACGTTCAGGGCAGCCGTCACCAAGGCCATCTCTGCCCAATGATTTCACTGTGCAAGCTCCCACAATGGCAAAGAAAAGCAGGAATTAGCACATCCACACATCTCGCAGCATCTCAGCCCTCGGTGTTTAGACAAGTGGCCACCAACAGTACTCCCCTCACCTCTGGATGTAGGTCTTGCACCTCCTCCTCCCTCCACTATCAAGTCAGAGGCTGCCCCCTTCCTCGCACCTGATGTAATGGCACTTCCCAAAATGCAGGTATTTCATCCCCACTTGCTGAGGAAATACCAGTCCTGCTTCCCAACATTCTCCAGCAACACTGTCTACACTTCTATGCGTACTGTACATGAGAGTGCTGTCAGTCCCTGTGTGGATAGGGAGAAACAGAGCACAAAGAGAGAGAGCTGGAAGCACTGATCAGTTCCTCTTACCAGATTGCTAGCCAGAGGCACCAGAGAGGTTATGAATGTCACACTGGGGAGCGCAACCATGTGTGCAAATGGACATCATCTCTTTTTTGGGTGTGTGCAGTGAGGAAATAAAGCTTCACCCTGCCCCTGGCCAACCCATCATTGTTGGATATCTGTTGCTGGATAAAAAGCTGTCCTCTGTCAGAGGATGTACGTCCTGTAAGTGTAAATCGACAGGGCACCAAGCCCACCCCTAACATGGGAGAACATATCAACACATCTACTGGAATCAGAACCTTCCTTTGTGCTGGCACAGGGAGTTCTGAACCACAGGCAGTGGGAAAAGACAACTGAGGTGCTACAGCATGAGGACACCTCTCCCAAGACTTGTCAGCCTCAGTGGCCAAAGTGGCTGCCAGAAGAGAAGGTAGTCTGTCTTCAGTGTGGCAACTTCACCCTGATCCAAGTGGGTCACTTCTGAGCAGAGCGCTGCCAGCTTCTCCCTCACATCGAGCTGGGGCACCTTAGCACAACATGGACTGGCAATGCTGAGCCACACCACAGAGAGGTTCTGCCACAAGCCTTCACAGAGCCTGGAATTTGAACACCACTGATTAATCTTGGCAGCAAATACTCATTTGACCAGCTTACAAAATAGCCAGTTCATAATACTCCTAAAAGCAACAGTGCCTATGTTGGATCCAAAAAAAAAAAAAACCACCAAAACAAAACAAATTTGGCATTGGACTGTTTGGGTACACCTGCCTGATTGCTTCAGAAAGGCAATGAGGACAGCTGCCTCCCAAATCACAAAACTCAAGCTTTCAGTAAGAAAATACCAGCGGCAATACAAGCACAGTGAGGCAGTCAAGGCACAGTGCCTGCAGGGTTATCCAGGGGTGACGGTGACAGCCTGCAGCAGACAGCCAGCTCTATTTGCTTCCACGCTGTAAAGAGGGCATGGACCTTGGAATCACAATTCCCCCTCCTCCAAGGATCTGTTTGAATCAAATCACTGCTCTGGAACAAACCGAACCAGCTTGTATGCAGTGCGAAGCAGGGGACTAAGACCCCAGGAACAAATCAGTGAGAGTTTAACAAGAAGTTAAGCCTGCACAAGTAAAGGATTTTAGCACGCACAAGTGTTTAACTCATTGTTTCCTATTGAGAAACCCATGGCATATACGCTGTTCAAACATTTACACCATGTTCTTAAACAAAACAACCCTCACAGTTCATACTGTATGTACATAAATAAAGGATTTTTAATTTTAAAAAAAGAAAAAAGATGGTGACTAAATAACCCAGAACAAGCCGTCCCCTTCCCTAAGCCAAAGCTGATTTTATTTGCCTTTCTTCATTTTTGCAGTCTTTTCTTTCTGCTTCTTCACATGCTTTGGGATTTTGGTTTTCCTCTTCTCTCTTTGGGCTTCTTTAACCATCTTCTTCCTTTCCTATAAAGGACCAAACACCATTCATTTAAACCCAGAAGGAGTAAGATTTTGAGCAGGACAATCAATTGTTACATTAATGAGTTAATTAACAAACCACACAAAAATGAGGCTATCAAGAGGAAGAAATACAAAAAGAAAATTAACAGGAAAGGTGAGGCAAAACAAAAAAGGAAGAATAGGTTGGGGGTGGAGCTACGACCTACACACACGTAATGACAAGGCAAAATTCAAACTAGTCAAAACCTTTTGGTTTCATGCAACCTTTGAAAAAAGGGAACAAAAGGCATTCTTAACTCCTGCTATTTACACCTAAGATTACAATAGAATGCCTGATCTAGGTTTTCGGCTACCCACAGGGCTTCAATAGCATGTGTTTCCAGGTGTCGTGCAAAAATACTGATCCAGTAACTGCTGGTAACTCTGAGCATGGTGATCATCGTCAGGATTGGTAAGAAAGGGTGCAATGCTACTGCAATGCAATATAATTTGTGTCAGACCGTGAAGAGACTACACTCTACTGGAAAAGAAAGTCAGCATAATGGGGTAGAGGGTGGAAGTAATTGCTGCTAATCAGTTGTTTGAGCTACAACTGAACACATAGGTTAGCAAAAACCTCATCTCACTCACACAAAAAGAAGTCCAGATGAAAACCTATCCATAAGTATGAGAAGTGAAGAAGGCTTCCCTGCTTCACATCTGAAAGGCAGCAGCTCTAAATTGGTGGAAAGTGTCTAGTAGAGCACTGCATTTTTATTTGATGGATATGGAATGTATTATCTTGCCTTTTCCAGGAAGAAAAACCTAAGAAGCAGACACGCAAATCTTGAACCCCTTAAGCCCAGCAAGTTTCATCCTTCTTTTGCACAGCACCTAAAAGGCTGCCAAAAGGCTCTTACCCCTGTGTGATACTTTGCAGAAGAGCCTCACTCAAACAGACCGTACTTGTTCTGAAGTTTGGAGAATGAAACCTCAAACCTCACAAAAACCATAATCCCCTTGCATAGCTTTATGTCTGTTACCCAAAGCAAAGCCAGCTAGTCTGTACTAAGGGTACCACAAGAGCCATCTGTGGTACAAACATTGTCACCAAGTCTCCAGTTCTTCAGCTCAAGTGGTCTCAATTCCCTAGGCAAAAGGAGGTTAACTGGGGACCACGACTACAACCTGCACACCAAATCCTGGAAGAGTAGCCAGAAGCACTGAAGAGCTGGCTCACGCTTCACTAAATTCTTCTTTGCATGGCCTTAGAATTCCCTGCAGAGATCCCTCTTCTAGCTCTGTCTAGGCTACAGAGAGCTATGCTACCTGTTCCTCTACATAAAAACACCATTAACAGAGCATGCACAATGAAATTCACTTTCTCTGCTCTCATTCTCCACAACAGGAAAAGTTCATTGTTTCTGACAAGAAGTAGCAAGAACCAGTCGGAACTAAGTTTGGATTTTTTCCTGACACATAGGCAGAAGTGGGGAAAAATAAACATTTCCTGGCCAGCTGACCTTTTTGTCCATGCTAACTTCAGCAGGTTTATCTTTGGGATGTACAGATTCTTTACAGCCCAAATCACAGTCCTCTGAGCTGCCACCATCATCATCAGAGCCTGTTCCTGACTCATCCACCTTCTTTTCAAGAAGTGCAGGAACCTGCAACATATATCAAGAGAGAGTTATATCATACCAAAACACAGAAGCCTAACAACTATGTGCACACACTATATATAACAAAACAGAATGGCCTAAAAAGAAACCCTCGGGTGAGCTCGTGCCATCTCCTTTACTACAGCCATCACTGAGTCTCAAGGAACAGAATGAAAAGCAGGTTAATCCAAACCAAGGAATCTAGAATGTACCACACAGACCCTTGTAGGTCAGGGCCCACAGTACAGCTGTATTGGCACTCCCAAACTAATTTCTTTAAGTTAAACAGCAATTTGCTAATGCATGTGGAATCCAATTTTTAATTATACTAGGATCATAGCAAAATCTACCTCGGGGGCGCTGTATGTAGGCTTTATTGCAAATACAAGCATCTACGTTGGAAAACTCACTTCTTTAACAAGCTTGGAGACTGGGCCACAGCCTGATTCCATGCATAGTTATACTTTCATTTTAAAACAGGTCTACACCACTTCTAGGTAACATTTACAAAGGAAGGAAGGGGAATCCACATCGGGCTTCTGCCTTGGGTAACCAGCTTCAGTTATACTGCTACAGACTGATCTGTACCCAGCTTCTTACCCAAAGTACTTCACAGAAGCATCACTGTCAAGTACTTAAAATACAGTAGGGCATGATATCTTATGCCTTATACTGCAGAGTTGTTCTTTACACAATTGCAGCAAATCTACCCCAAACATATCAGAACTTGTAGTCACACCACACTGTAAATCAATTAAGTTTTCCATAATTGGAAAATGTCTTCTTCCACCCTCCACCTTAACTTTTGAGATCATGACCACAGTGAGGATTACCATTTCATTCCCAAGCAATGCAGCATCAGTCACTGTGCAGGGAATCAATTCATGTAGTGTGCGGACACACTGATGACAGACCCATCCCAGCATAGGCAGCACCCAACCCAGCATAAATGGTCACTCTGCAGACAAGAAGCTTCTTCCAGCTGCAAGATGAGGCATTCTCTGCACTCCTTACAAGTGCTTTTCTGAAAATGGCTAAAGCAAAAGATTTCAAAAAGGCCTTCTCACCTTCTGAACACCAGACAAATCCTTCTTCAGCCCTGTCACAGTCTGGTAGAGAATCTACACTCAGGGAGAGAGAAAAAAAGAAAAAAATACGTTGTCAAAATATGAGTCTTAAATTTTTATGCCCAGAGAATGTAAGTATCTCAAAAAAAAAAAAGGAAAAAAAAGAAAACACACACGTTAGTATTAGTACTAAAGAGATGACTTTAAAGTATGACACTAGATTCAGTACTCCACACCTTGGTAACAAGGCTTCTGGGGTTTTTTTGTTGCTATCAGTTTCCAGTAAGAAGAATTTGTATTCCCTCCATCTTTCTTGCAGTGCCTCAGCACGTCTACTCACATTATCTTGCTGAACATTCAATGCCATATCCTCTTCTTTCAATTTCATCATTATATCCACATCTCTCTCATAGTTTTTAACTTCAGTCAAAGTTCGAGGTATGTAAGCCTTCTTAAACACCTAGCAGAGTGAAAGGAAACACAGACTTCCTAATTTACATAGTTTCATGATGGTTCATCCTTCCCAATTATGCATCCTTAAGAGAAAATTCATGAGGGATTTCATGGCTCAGAGAAACTAAAAATGAACACAGTAGTCACCCACTACCATTGGAACTTGCTGGGGTTTTTTGCAGGAGTAGACTTAACCTTCAACCTACACATTACTGATAGCTCATTACGAATAAGGCCCCTTCCTTAGCACGACTATCACAAGGCCACTTATAAATTTCTCTAACCCTTCCAACTTCCTCTTAAGCGATTTGAGTCCTAAGGTTTTGTATTCTTAGGATTTTCTCTGATGTTTTTATTGTTATGTTTACAATGCCTTCAGGAGGCAACTGCATTAAATGCACTGTTAACTTAATCTCTTCATATAATAATACCTCCTTCAACCTACAGTCCAACTCAAAGAAGGTTCCTGCAGCAGTATAGTACCGTAAAACCTAACTGCAGTATCAACAACATAAGTTAAAATCTGTCATGCAGTCTTTTTGAAACGGTCCTCTAGCAAACTTAAGTCTCCACCAGATCAGAGAGAAGTATTTTGCTTCTCTTTTCCACGGTATCAGTTTAACCCCAGTACAAATTCAGTACACTTTATGATCATAACTGCTAGACTAACAGCAAAGAGCAGAAGCCCCCACCTCCACAGAGCTTAATCAGCTCTACTCTTATGTCAAAAAAGTGAACACAAACTAGCCATGGTCACATGAGAAGTCAAAGACAAAAACTGAACTTAGATGTTACTAAACCATCTCTCTTAGGGGTCAGTACCTTTCTATAAGCAAAGGAATAACTGGTTTGCAAAACATGGGCTTGCAACAAAACATTAGCATCCGACCCTACAGCTCAGAAGTTGTGGGCTGAGGATATCTTAGGACACAAAAAAGTCTTTCCTTGGCCAAGCTTGAGCCAAAAGCAGTTAGTAAGACCTGCAGAGCTCCAAGATGAAAAGTCTTTGATAAATCAAGTAATATTGACTCCAAAGATAAACACCATGTGAACCAGTACAAATAGGTTCTCACTGATATAAATCCTGCTCAACACAGATTTGCTTTTCTGGGTTTTTTTTTGTTGTTTTCTCTTTTTTTTTTTTTGATTTTAAAACTCTTCTGGAACAGAGAGATAAGATTAATATAGACATTGTTTTATCTTTATGTCAAGCCTTTTCAAGACATTAGCAGTCTTCTGTAACGGACTTGAAATGGCTTCACTTAATGTAAAAGCAAAGGAGAGAAACAGTACATGGAAGAACTGAATTAGACTGGGACAGGAGCTAGATAGGCAATCTGGTCAACGCACGTATCCAGATACCCTGCTTCTGTATCACTGGTCCAAAACCACTGGCATAATCAGATCTCTCCACTCAATTTTTCTGTTAACTGAACCTGAACTGGAAGATACATCAAGGGACCCAGCTACAAGCAAACACACTGGTTTAGGAAATGGAGTATTTGCCTTCTAACACCTTAGCACTGTCAGCTTTTACACACGGCATCCCTTAATACTTCACATCTCATCTGGTTCAAGACCATCTCAGTATCACATTTTGACAAATAAAACAGAACATCTTTTATTGCTTAGAAGAGGCAAGGTTAATATTAACTTCATAGCAGGAACAAGAATCCTCACTTACTTCCTCGTCTACTTTATCTTGACTGGATCTTTCCTCCTCTGTTCTTTTTGATGCTATTTCCATTGCCTAAAGAAATACAAAACAATACAAAGTTATCACTCTTTAGAATCGCATCACTTTATCCAACCAACCATTCCCATCTGCGTTTCTCTACACACATACACAGGATTATGTGTGTACATCACACAACTGTCGCTCACAACATACTCCAGCTTTCCCTATGGCAACGCCTTGAGCGACACCTAATGGTAACCAACACTTCTGCGAAGCACGCCTGTAACTGCACATTGGCTTTATTAATAGTGGGAAAACATGCTTGCTGCTCCTTCCAGACCAACTTATGGCAGGCCCAGCATGATTACAGGACGCAACAGCACAAGTAGAATACAATGAGCAGCGCACAGGCCTGGAACTCAGCTCTTCTCATGCACATTGAGCAAGCCAGAGGAGCACATGGGGAATCACGTAGCACAGCTCTGTCTCATTCAACCTCCAACAAGACACACAGCACACAACAGATATCCATCCCCATGCTGTACAGGTATTTGGACCACACTCAGTCTCTGCCTCGTGGTCTTGACCAGGAACAATACATCAAATCTCCACTCTGAGCATGGCATGTGGCCTGCATCTTTCTTGCATTAACTTAAAAAGCTTCCCCCCCTCCCCTTTTTAAAGATCTCACCAGGAGCAGAGGACTGGCAGCTAGATACGAAATGCATGGGCACTGCTAGCAACACTGAGCCAGTTTACCTCCTCCTAGAATCAACATGTTCTGCCAGCTGCTATATTTGGCTAGCAAGAGCAGGCACCTTAGAGTAACACTGCCCTGAGCAATTCCCTTCCTCCCTCAGCCCACCCTGCTCCAACTGGCATTCCTAACCCCATTCTCTACGTAAGCATGGTTGTATTTCTGCAGAGCTTCTCCTTGCCAAAAAGAAAGAACTGATTTAAAGCATCTTGTCTTTAGTAGCACTCGAAACAGACATTTGAGTTTTCATGATTACACTTTGCAAAAACACAGAATGAACGTGTTGCTATCCTACAGTGGTATAAACGGAAAAGACCCGTATGCATTTTTGAAGCACTAGCATAACATAATGTCATATACCAGCTTTCTTCAACAGCAGGATGTAGATTAAGTAAGATGAAGGAGCTTGAACTAGATCCAATTTTATTGTTTCAGTCTTCCTATATAAGCAACGAGGCCATGAGGTCTTACCTTAGACAGATAGTCATCAATGTTCTCGTTTGTGATAGAAGGATCAGTAATAAATTCAAACAGCTCCCTCACAGTCATCACTGCAACATTGCGCTTCTGGAAAAAGTCTACCAGAAACAAGGGCAGAGTCAAAAACTGTAAGTAATTACATGTAACGTGCAGCTGTGATGTTAAATTGACAGTTACAGCAAGCTGATGGCCCTGATGACTTCAGAAAGCCTCAGCAACGTGTACCGCATCATACTGGGTTTAGTTATCATATGACTCTTGGCCATCTGAAATAGAACTGTTCATCTTCCAGATGCAACAAATACTGAAAGGAGAATAACCACATAAATGTAAAAGCCAAATCAATTTCAGCAAGAGCCAGACTTAATGAAGTAGGGACTACAAACTACTAATGACTGCACTCAATCAATTTCTTGAGCCAAGTACAACCAAATTCAGAGGCTGCACTTCTGTACTGAAGAACAGCAGTGAAAGACACTGAGGACTGCTTAATAAGTGTTTCCTACTAAAGTTCTGAGAAGATCTCTCACCATGAGAAATTAATCATAGAATGAACAAAAAAAATTAGTTTGGAGGCAGCTCTCTGTGCCCATGGAACCCCAACCCTTGCAATGCTCACAGCTAGGGCTGTCTCTGTAGGACCCACTACACAGAGAAAGTTAGTGACAGGAAACAAACAAACAAAACACACCCAAACCACTGAAAGTCACTGAGGCACTAAAATATCCATGGAGAGCAAGCCAAAAGACAATAAAAGAGAGTAAGAGTGCAAGTATCTGAGCCAGAAGGGAGTTATTAGAAACCCATGAACAGAAAAGGAACAAGTTAAAACTAGCATACTGGGTATCAACGAACACACAGCATCAAAAAGCACACAGTTCTTCCACAGACTTTCAAGAGTCTCTGTAAAATTAGAAAAAAGTCAATCCGAAAACAAAGTGGGGAGAAAAGCAGCCTGCAATGACAGATTTCTTGTCCTCAGAGAGAAACACAGCCTACCAGGAGGTGGGTGTCTGTTACACAACATGCATACCCACAGACGAAGTGCGAATTTTCAGAAGAGAAATACAATAAAAGTACCTTGTTCATCAAAATACTATGACAAGCGGTATCATCTCTAATAAATTACTCTATGCCTCGATCCTCTCAGCTGACCTGGACAAGTGAGTGGAGGGTACTTCATAACACATTGCAACTTCTTGCCAGCTGAAGAATTCCAGATGTGGATTCCACTCACAAAATGAAAACACATCACTATGTCTGTGCAGTCCGTTAAGTAAGGGGGGTTAAGGCTGGGGTGCATGCTGCTGCATGCTGGGACTGCTCTCTCATCAGTCTGGGACCGATCTCAGATCTATCTTAAATCTGAGATTCAGCCAAGTGACTCATTTCAGCCAGACGACTCCTAGCAAAACGGACTACAATCTTCTGAGCTCAGCACAGTACACTGCTCCCTGAGGAAGCCATGAGAACCCAGGAGAGGGAGGCATTTTAACAGAAGTTTGACAACTTCTGCAGATATACTCGCAAGAACATAGGCGAACCCAGTCCGCCTTCCTAATAAGCCAGCTATCACAGTAAGAATTGAAGTGCAGCTGACTCACCGTTAACGTTGGCACAATCCTTCCGCAGGAACTCCAGTGCATGTGGGTGGTCATGCTCCACGGCCTGTGACACGTCAATGATGTATGCGTCCCCGCTGTGGTACCTGCAGAGAAACAGAGAGCTGTGCTGACTCCACCACTGTTAGATGGGAGATTACTGAGGGGCCAGGAACAAAGTGCACGTCAAACTTCAGAGCCAGCAAACAATCTTAACATTTCTCTAACATACACCTCGCACAGCAAGGCCAGAGTGGCTTTTTTGGGGTCAATCCTTTCGCTCCTCTACACAAGTTGTATTATTAAACTTCAAAGAAATAGTCTTCCTGCAAACACAAAAAGCAGCATTATGGTGGGGGGAGAAAGAAAAAAAACTTTACCAACTTCTTCTCTAGTTGAGTTTTGTTTGCGAGGGGTTTTTGTTGGGGTTTTTTTTGTGGTTTTTTGTTGGGGGGTTTTTTGTGGGGTTTTTTTCCCCCCCCTTTGTTTTGTTTGTTTGCTTTAAAACAGAGAAAGCTCAGATCTGGGTTAAAAGCTACATAATTAACTACCTAAGTTACAAAAGTCAGTCACAAAAAGGACCCCACCCTCCCTTAAAGGTAGGTTAGTACTTTCACACAGAGGTTCCCAATGCATACATTTTAGATGTCACAATTCACAGCGAAGTTTAAAAACATACAGCATATTAAATTCACTGAGATCTGCATGAACAAGTCTGGCATCTTGGTACATTCTTCTCATATACTGGATGATTTGCAGGTACAGCTCCCGGACTTTGGAGTCAGATAGCTGAGCATTCTTCAGCAGAGGAGCAGGCCTTGAAATTACAACATAAATAACAGAAAGTTAATACTTTTTCCTTCTTCATACCAACTGCAAATGCTTTAACTGCCGTACCTGATCCTTCCACTCACTACACGTGTCAACCACATCAGCATGAGCAGCTAAGTGCATGCAGTCAGCATGAAGGGCAGCAAAGCTTTGTATAAGCTTGCCAATGATACTGGAGCTCTGTTTCCATTGTGAGCTAATCTGGATCATGCTACATTAATGCTTGTACTACAAAATGATACGCTATCTTCATATATGATTAGCCAGCCTTTCCAGGCTTAATCTCTAGTTAAGCCACTTCATGAACTCATTTTGCACACAACTGAGGCTTCAGAATCATGGAGATTGTCTGCAGCAGTAGCTGGCAAATGTCTGGGTCACATGCACACTAAGAGTAACATGTTAATTTTACAGGCCTAAAGTAACAGTAGGTAAATTCAGAGGGTTGGCTTGTTTGGTTTTAATAAAATGTTGTGGAAAGCTACTAATAAAAAAATATTTGATTTTCCACGCATGCTTACCTATCACCCTTACCAATAAAGCCCATGAGAAGTACATGACTTCTTAGCATAATTGGCTCTGGGCAAGGTATCTGGGCTGTATTCAACCTGTAACACAGAAACAAAGCCACAAAAAATAAAAACAAACTCTATTTGCACTGCACTATTGCCTACAGGAGCTCTGTTGCTTTAAACATAATACACAATAAGAGCTCCTCAAGAAACTCACTTGTGAGGAACACATAGGGAACAAATACAAAAAGCCACAACCATTCTGCTCTGACCCTTCTTTATGCATTCCTGTGTGGGACAAAGAATCTTTACACAGTTCAGGTTAACTGCAGATTAAACTGATACCACACAGTGTACTGTTACTCAGCAGCAGCAGCTTCTAACTTTTCCTCACTTTTCAGTCATGTCAGACAGAGCGTTCAGACACTGAAAAGCTTATACCATGAGCAGCAAGACAAAAGGGTATCTTTATTCCTCCCTCCCCTTTCTTTTCTCTCCCACAGGGAAGCTTAAGACACTTCCCTGAATAATCCAGAGACCCTAAAAGGTAGTGATAGCCACAGTCTAGCATTAGCAGAGTACCTCCTATGAACTTACAGTTCCAGTGACCTTTGCATGCTGAAATAAAAACTGGAAGAATCACCTTATTAAATTCCTCATTTCTTTTTCAGCCCATGTCTTCACCATTTTTCTTGGGTTGCCTTTGCAATATCCATGACGAAATCTTTATTTAAAGAAACGAAAGACAACAGGGACTCTCAGCCAGTCAATGCAGTATTAGCACAGGCGATTTTACCATCTTTCAAAGCAATACCTCTTCCCCAGTAAAACCAGGAAGAAGTCAAACTCACCTGAATTCTCCACTCACATACTTATCCCGATCTTTAAACATCAGAATAGAGGTTTTGTAAATCTTTATTGCTCTGTTCTCTCCATTCACAGTACTGGCATGATATACGTTAGCCTATTGGATTATGAAGGGAAGAAATAATATTAAAGAAAAACTCTTTAAACCAACATAACCTTCTCTCTTCTTCCCTTTCCAACATCCTGGAAAAGATCCGATAAGCTCTCCCACCCCAGCCCCTAAGTGGCACCCAGCTGACTGCGACTGCACACAAGGGCTATCTGTTTTTCTACCAGAGGCAGCTTACAGAAAGCACCTAGGACTGGGTAGGGGTGCATACAAGGACAAAAACAACAGTGCACAAGAAAGCTCTGCCTCATCCGCATTTTGGAGACTGAAACAAGCCCTTGTGTGAAGGGTTAATTTGCGCCTGTGCACTACTTAAGCCCTAAAGCATGGCCCAAATATCTCACATTGACACCTCTACAAGGGGTGAAAGTATGCCTTTAATTAGCATCCAAGGACTTGGAAGAAAACCAGACCAGTCTAGGGACTAGGCATTCTAAACCCGATTTATTAGTTTACTTGGAAATTTGTGGTCTGTGTTTAATTACCTGCAATATTACTTGAGAACACCACACAAACATGCTAGTTTTGTAACAGCAATGATAGTATTTTTAAAATAATTCTGTTATGCCATTTAGATACTCCCATGTCTGCTGACATGAAGAGCTAGTCTGATTTGTGTGCAAGAAAGTCACACATGAAGAACAAACTACCTGCGTTTGTATGTTTTTCAGGCACTGTTTAATATTGTGTGTACACATACCCTTTCCAAAAATTTCAGTTGTAACATACAACTAACGACATCCACAAATTTAAGATAACATTTAAGTATTCTGAGGAAACTGTCATACTTAGGGAATCTTGCTTCCTTTAACATAAATTGCATTTTATCTTAAGATAACTTCCTACCAATCAAGCAACACAAAAAAGACTAGTACTAAAAGAAAGTATTTCAGTACCTCTGAGCACCACATGCTTCCAACTAGCTTGCTGAGAAAGACTATCGTGTCATTTGTAATAAAACTTACTTCTTTCCCTGTGCTGATGCAGCCATTGATTTCTGATATGACACCTCTAGATAGCATCTTGAACAGAATCATTCGTGTCCTTGGATCCAACACCTCAAATTTAATACAGAAAAGTCAGAACAATTGCTCTCTTTGAAGAAGACAAAACCTACTAATACATTCTGATCTTAGAACCATACTAGAGGACACACGGCACCAGACTATTCTTAAGGATCGAATGATAATCCGAACAGCAGTCACTCAGAATTTTACTATGACTCTAGAACAATACTTGACTTCTTTCAGGATGTTTTTTTGGTTTTAAGATAGGCATATGTCCTCGACTTAGCTCTGGAAGAGGCACAAGAGAATGATTTCCCACCCACAGCTGCACTAAACCTATTAAAACAAGGTTTCTTTTAAGACACAGCGATCACAAGTGAAATAGAGAAGCTATATGGCCTTGTGCCAGTAATAGTAACAGAAAAAAGGAAAAAAGCAAACCCAGCATTTTTTGCTGTTCTTTGGAATTTAATAAAAGCTTAAGATGTAATTCTGCATTGCATATATGATCAAATCACAATGCTAACCACAAACATGAGCTCCAAAACCTTCACATAAGAACAAAAACAGCAAGAAACAACAGGTCTCTTCAGGTTAACAAGGGAAACAGAATTCCAAGGCAAAACTCTGATCCTGCAGTAACCATTTTATCACTGACTCCAAAATTCCAAATTATTTGTTCCAGTCAAAAGAGAAATTTGATGCATTAAGGACTTACCTGTTCTACTGTTGCTCTGTCTGACTTATCTTTGACTCGGTACCTAGCAGAAGTGAAAATAAAATGATACAATCCCACACATGGACTCAGTACTTTGTATCAAAAAGAGAAGATGACCGCCTCAATAAGTAAGGCCATCAGTTCATACAAATGCAAATATTTCCCCCGAAGGCAGAGAAAAAAAAAAAAGAAACCCATAAACATCAGTGCCCTTCACTTTTACCGATATTTTCTTTCCTCCACTGAACTATGCTCACTCTGGAGAACACCATATCTGTTTCCACAACTTAGGGCTATAAGCTGCCATCTTAAAAAAAAAATTTACAAAAAGGTACCTCTCCACCAAATCATCAGGTGGAACCTTCAAAAGGCTACCAGTTTTTTTTTCTAGCCCAACTGCTTAAGGACCTCTGTTTAGAATAAAAATACCAGAGATAAAATAGTCTTTTGCTAGTGGAATGACACCCATCACTTCTGTCTTACTACACCAATATAATCAAATGTGCTACGAGCAGCAGACACAGAAGCATCAAAATTTTGGAATGATTTAAGCAACTAATCTGGAAATCAAAAAGTTTAAGATCAGAAAGCAAACTCCACGCAGACTGTTTACAAAATTTGGTTCTCTTAATAAATTTATTCAAAACTCAGGATCACATTAGGAAATAAGAACTACTCTTCTGGGTTCAAATTATTTAAATGAAAATAGAACCAGAAGTAATACTCACATGTCTGCTTCCTTCTGTCTAGACTTTTCTGTAACTCGGTTTATAACGGAGTCATCAAAATTCAGCTTATCTGAAAAACACATATGAAGAAATGAAAAAGAAGAACCAATATCAAAGAAGTTTCCTATGTTTGGAATTGCCTCTGCAATCCTGCTGCCAGCCAGTATGCCACAACACAGCACTCAAACACAGGTGGAGCTCTTTATAATAAGCCCAGGAGCTTAGCTAACAGACCAGTCAACCTAATGCTCCACTCTGTCTATACGTCAAGGACTATAAGGTAACAACACAGATGAGTGAGGCAGTTCTACAGACTTAGAGATAGTAATGCCATCCAGAAGTAATGCCTTCTGGATAATATCTCACCANTAAATTTGTCCGCCGTTCTCTTCTCACATTCAAATGCCATTTTTCTAAACAGAATAAGCAACAGACTTCAGGACTTTCTCTTCAGGATGCATTTAAAATGGTGTTTGATTAATTGCTCAGTGTATAAAAGCTGCTGTGTGGCTACGCATACCAGCACTACTATTTTGAACCTTCATTTTAGAACTGCTTTGTTATGAAAGAAAACACAACCTCTGTTCACTGCCCTGTCGAAAGGCCTCAGTCACAGCTACATTGAGACCTGAGAGGCTGACCAGAACAGCCATTCCCATCGTGCGGTAAGCATGAAACTACACTGGCTAGGACAGCAGCCTCTTCGCTTACCACAAAAAACTCTATCCCTGTGAGAGAACCGTTCCATAATCTACCACCCTAATACTATAGGGGACTGCAATCGTCTAGAAAATTTAGTTGTGGTAGCAGCTTTGAGAATGACCAACAACATCACAACAGAGAGTGGCTACCCTCCCGCCAGTCAAACATCTTGCTCCTGCAGAGAAGCCAGGGAAGAAATACTTTGTGCAGTCTGCAGAAGNTGGAGGGGGGGGGGGGGGGCAAAAGCAAAA
>Ga0065711_1039290_pt1 | contig 17961 bp, 15 predicted proteins | sample Hoacrofraction12_FD_59098 | JGI IMG/M metagenome (GOLD analysis project Ga0065711, IMG submission 59098) | Hoatzin crop microbial communities from Cojedes, Venezuela - Epithelial fraction 12 v2 (version 2) | ecosystem: Host-associated > Birds > Digestive system > Esophagus > Crop | place...
GGGGGGGGGGGAAATCACATGGTGCCTAATTTGACAGGATTACCCAGATGAAAAGATCGGTTCAGATCGGTATGGTCTGGGGAAATATCGTAGGAGAGATGAGCTGGAGCAGACCCAGGGGTTTGCACTGTCTTGGGGGGAAGGTTAAGACATGGAAAGGGTTCTGGGGCTGTATCCAGGGCATTAATTTCGGGGAATTTTCTTATGGCAGCCTAAGCTTTCCGGAGATAGATGACAGCTACTAGTAAAGGCTGGGGGCTGCTATCGCTGGATCTGATGGATTTCTCAAGCCGCCTTAGCTCCAGCAAAAGCTGATGCTAAAACTGCGGTGAGCTGATCACAGCCATTGCCAGGTGATTCGCTGGGATAAACACAACCAGGCCCACAGCCCCATTTCCAAATTCAAAGCCGAGAAATTCAAGTGAGCCTGTCCAGCAGCCAGCGGGTCTCAATGTGCAAAGGAAGCCAAGCTCCCAAGGTTCAAAAGCCACCTGCAATCTGCACACCAAAGGTGTAGGAAACCATCCCGGGGAGGGGCTCGGGGCTAACAGCCACTACCTGCACCGGCAAAAAAAGGGGGCAAGGTGACCGTCCTGCTCCGCCGTGGCTCAAGCCATGCTGGAAACACGGCTGCTGCCTGCCAAAGCCGGCCGCTCCCTGCAAACAAGCTACATTTGTTCAGCAAATTACGTCCCATCACAGGATGCCCTTAATTTGGTGGGTACATTATCGGTGGAGCATACCATAATCCCAAAGAAAAAAGCCAGAGGGAGATGCTGAACCTGTGTAGTCAGGTACAAAAGCAACATTCGCTGGTGACCAGCACTGGTGTTTCCTAAACAGTCTGTAGCTCTGCAACGTCAGGGCATTTCAGCGTAACCCATCTGCAGAACAACAATTTGCAGGATTTCACACCGAGGAGCTTGTGTTGCTTAGGGACAGTCAAAAAGAAATGGTAAAAAGCAGATTCCTTTTAAGAAAGGGAAAAAAATTGACCTAGGTGTTGGATGTCACAGCAGAAACGGGGCTAAAAGGACGGTTGGGACTTACTGCACTCTGCCTCTGACTGACAAAAGCCCCGTCTCAGACCTCTCCTTGCGGGAAGAGCCGGCTGTCCCGCTGCTGTGTCACACTGCGTGCCTCTCTCGGGGAGCTGCCTGTGAAACGGAGAGCTTGCGCTCACCCCCGTGGCTTGGCAGAGGGTGAAACCAGCAGCAGCCGGCCCGGTGCTGTCTGGATTTATGAGCCTGGCTTTTAGGCTGGCAGAGACTTAAAGACGCCAGATCACGGGTCCTGACCTGGAAACCTCATCCACTCCAGCACCGTCGTCTAACCCAACCGAGGGATTACCTCGACTACACTTCAACATGCAAAGGTCCACCGCAAACTTGCACGACAGCGTGAAATCCCCAAATTTCTCCCCTTCGATGGGAAGGGAAACCAGAGAAGGAAAAAATAACGAATCCCTCTGCTTCCCAGGCCAGCCAGGATTTTTCCGCAGCAGTCTGCAGATTTGCCTGAAAGCTTTTCCCCTGCCAGCAGCTTGTGAGGTTTCACAGGGGGAAGACAACAAGCTGGGGTCCAAAGGCCAGAATACGGCACGACCGGCAGAGGACAAGCATCCCAGGAACCTCAGCATTAGCATCAGGTTTGGGAGATGCCAAAGGAGAGCTCCTACGAGCAGAGCCGACATCTCCACGGCACGTTGCATGCCAGCTCTTTCCAAAAGTCAAACCCCAACATTTTGGACTCGCTGGTCAGCTGCCTTGGATCTGGCACCTGACATTCACTTGTTTTTATCCCCAGGATGCTCAAAACAGGGCACTAGGATTACAAATATTTTCAAGGCCGGCTTTGACTGGGTCTGCCTAAACCTTCAAGCTTTTAAGAGCCAGTAAAGTATCATTTTCCCTTACCAAAACCACATGTGATTTAGTGTTCCCTCAAATCTGGTTTAAAAAAAAAAATAAATTCCTTGCTTGGAAGCAGACAGGAATTCAACTTTGCAAGAGAAAAGAAATTTAAAGAAAAACTGAACAAGATCTGATCTGTCTTCCCAACAGGGAGACAAAACTTTTGCAGGCACATGCATCAACTGCCTGCAAAATACATCTCAGCTAGCACAGGGAAAATATCCCTATTTTTCCCCTGTAACATCCCCATATTCCACCTACAGTGACACAGGCTCATGGTACAAGCCCAGTCAAACCCACGGCGTCGACGCAAAGGTCTGGTTTCTCGCAATCTTTACAAGGTGGAGGCAGAAATCCCTGCTGGGGAGGATAAGTCACCTTCGAGCTTTTGCAATGTCACAGTCGTTTTTTTACCCGGGAAATTCTTACATGCTGTGACTCCAAGCCCGATAAAGCTGTTGAAAAGGAGAGGCAGTGCCCTCTGAACCCTGTGCAACAGGATTACTGAGTCACTCTGTGCTAACGCTCAGCAAAAATGTCCTCAGCAGCGAGTTGAGCAAACAGCAACGAGAGAGAGTGCCAGAACGCCCCGGGGCTTTGCCCCCTTATTTTTTAATAGCTGCAAATGAGGACCGCTGCAATTCGTGCACCTCGATGCTGCAGGAGGAGTTTTATGAGGGTCCATCCCCAGTGTTTCTCACCTCAGCATCGCTCCGAGGTGCCGAGTACTGCTTACGGTGAGGTCACACCGTATTCCCCCTTTGCAATCATCTCACTGGGTTTTGGGAAATGCAAATTGGGCCCTGCGGTGCTAAAGGGTGCCGCTGTTACAAAAGCTGTTTTTCCCTCTGGGTGGGTGGAATCGGAACGCCAGCCAGCGATCCACCCCTCTCTGCTTTAATACTTGTTTCTCTCCCCCCACCCCGCCCTTAAGTGATACCATACCCTGCAGACTCTCAAGTGATTTGAGTAACAGTCTGACATCCTACACAAAACAGCTCTGATGCTAACGCAAGAGCTCAGCGCTTGGAGAGCAAGGGTTGATCAGCTCCTGCGCCTTGTCTTCCCTCCGGGAGGCAAAGGGACAGATGGAAATTGCTGTATCAGACTGCACAACGCCGTAATAACCGGGTAATTGTAGGGAAGGGACCGAGGTATGTGTGGGTTAGCGGAGGAGCGCGCCCCGGCTCTGCTGAGCTCCACACTTTTTGCTCAAGTCACGCTCCCGTTTCGTTCGCCACAGCACGAGGGAGGGGGCAGAGAGGCATCGCAGACGTCGGAGAACGCCAAAATTACTGGTGTTTCAGGAAACGGCTGCTGTGTAATTTGGTGAGGTTAGAGCTACCATGGGGCTACAAAAACCTCAACCATCCTCTGAAGAGCATCCTGTGGGCACAGCCAGAAAAGTCTGCTGGAATAAGTGCAAAAAGCTCAGCACTGGGAAGAGCGGGGCTACGCTGGTCTCAAAATCTGCTGCAAAGAAAACGCAGCCACTTACTGAAGACCTGACAGCTACCTAGTGAAAACCCCAGTACAACACACAAAGCGATATTCAGTCCAGCCCCTTGCATCTCCCTTTTAACCAGCCCTTCCCTCACTCACTGCCTTTCCCCTTATTTTCATTTTCAAATCATTGGTTCCTGCACTATGCTTTCTTCACACAAGGAGTGCGCTTTTCTCCCTTATTCTGGTAAATCCACCACTTCATTCCAAACTCACTAAATATTTCATGTCAGGAATAAATATTCACCTTTTGGACTGCAGACAAGCATGAGCTAGTGCTTCGTCATTCCGCATGCCTACCGGATTTAAGGAGATCTTCCAGCAGATGCTTTTGTGAAAGATATAAAATCAGGCTGTGAGCATTTAGTCTTTGAAAGCGCATAATCCTGGCTAGGGTATATATAAAGTGAATACTGCGTATTCAGTCTGGAGTATTACATACGTAATCTTGGTGGAGAGGGTCCTCAAGGCAAAGGCACAAAGCAGCATCAGCTCAAAGAAGGAAAACCTCGAGCGGGAACGCGTGCCCGCTGGCTGGGAGCCTTGGCAGGAGCTCTTGCCGATAGGTGTCAGCACAGCCTGCCCGAAGCCTCCAAGCAGGACCTTTCCGAAGGCTCCTCCAAGCTCCTTCCCAGCTGACAAGACTTATCAAGCCACCGGACAGCCACGGGACAGCAGGGGTTTTTATTTCACTGGCCCCAAAACGGAGCTGCCCCTGAAGGCAAATGTACCTGCCGAGGAGGGAAGGCTTTGTGAGAGACCCGGGAGGAGAAAGGAATAATTCAGTCTAAAATGCCGGGGGGAGCTCGTGGTCAGACCAACCTCCATCACGCCTCGGTACCTCCCGCGCCTCTTGCCGAGGGCAGCGCCCGGGATGACGGCACCAGCCTCAGGCAGGCGCCGGATCAGGCTATCAGCTTCCTCTCTGGTGCAACGCATTAATTATATCTGAGACAACACCAATGTAAACACCAGTATGTGTGGCTGGGGCGCCCGTTTGCATATTTTTAAGCCTTCTTTCCTGAAAAGGAAATAAAATAGAAGGTTTCACAGATGCCTTGGCTGCTTTCACAGCCTCCCGACAGCTTGCAAATACCTTGGGTTTCAGTCAGCCAAGCTCGGACGTGCAGATATCTGCAAGAAATTAAATTCTCCGCAGGCTGTGAAATTAAGCATTAGGAAAAAGTTGGACCCCCGAAAGGAAAAAAACTCTGATGAAAAAAAAAGCCTCTTGCAAAATCCATCCTAACCTCCACTTGGGGAACTACCGGTTTGAAAGCTCACAGGCCTGTACCCTGAGACCGTTAAAAAGCAAAATGTCCTCCAAGCGCTGGCTTTCCGGGGCAGAGGAAGGAGTACTGCAGGACGAAGTTTTCTACTCATCATTTCAACTGCAGGTACCCAAATCTCAGCTGTGTAAGACCTTCAAAAGTTTTCAAACTCTTTGGGAGCTCCTGGATGCTCAGCACCATCAACGAGACACCAACTACTGATTTGTCTATATAAGGACTCCCAACCCCAGGAACCTATTTCTGCAGATCGTGGACTTGTGATTTACCAACAGGGCTGCAAATAGTTTTCCCCAATTTTGGTACAGCATGCTCGTCAGCAATATTTTCAGATGGCCTAGGGGTCATGTTTAAAATGAGCATGTACTACCCGTGACGCTGAAAAGCAGCGTGCATCAGCCAGCCCTCGACAGCCAGCCGCCCCATCCCTGCTCAAGGCTACCTTTGTGCGTCGCAAATGGGGACCAGGGAGGCTAAAAATTCTCCACATCCGTCCCGGAACCGATAAAGGCGATAGTGGGAAAAATTCCTCCGTTAATCTCTGGAGGGATCTGTGCCCAGGCAGCTTCTCTCTGAGAATCTAAATCTGACAGGGTTAAAGCAACAAGCTATTTTACATGCTGTTCTGCTTGATCCATGCCGATAGTGTCTTAAGAAGGGCTGCTCCGTGCAGGGAGACACAAGAAAGCTTCTAGAGAGATGAACGCCGGACAGGCAGATTTAAAATCCTGAATAAATCCCTCTCCCTCTCATCATCTGGGAGACAAGAGCATCACCAACACCATCCCTTATCTCGCTCTGCTAGATGCGCAGGCTTGCTGGTTTTATCGCGGCAAGGTTGCCAGCCCCCATTTGAGCAAGCACTCCTGAAAAACTCCTGGCAGCTCTTCTGACCAGCTGGGTGTCTCCTTTCGAACACGAGCGAGAAGGGGTGGCAGTCAGCAAGCCGTGGAATGCAACATGGAAGGGAAAGACAAACCAGCTCGCCTCTTTCAGGGCTGTTTTTTTTTTTCCAGCCTACATGGAGCCTCGAGTCCTCCATGGAGATCTCAATGAAAGAGATCTGACATCCTATAGACTAAAGCAAATCCACGGGCTCAAGAATGAACGGATGCATGGGATCTCCTCCTGTCTGACCCTGTTTCTGCACCAATGTACAGATGCTCAGCTCTTCCCTTGCCTTAGAGGGAACCACAATTCCCCAGACCTGTGTTGAGGCAAGAGGAAACCCAACTCATCGCTTAAAACATCCATTCCCCTTCAAGCCACTTCTCTCCCAGCCTCCTCTGTTGCGTTTTCCCCTCCGTATTCCCCCTCAACATACTCCTACCATGTCAGGCCGAACTCTCTGAGGCAGGACAGGAGGACATCCCAAGGGTAAAGCATCGTTCCCTGCGGAAGCACCACGGTTGGAGAGATGTGCCTTGCTGACCTGCTGAGAAAAGCAGGCGAGCCATCGTTCCGAGGACCGAACTTCCCACAGCAGGGACTGTTTTTCCCTCCATGTTCTGCCTGTAGATAAAAATTTGCTGAACTTCCAGCTACCGCGGCGCATTGAGAGCAGACAATAGGAGAGCGAAACTGCCAGTCGCTCTGGCCTGCTGATGTAAACCCATCTTTACCAAGTCTCAGCACCACCGTGACAGCTCATTAGACACAAGCCGGCCAGCCCCAAGCCCTGGGCCCGTTCCCACCTCTGTGTGCGGGCGGGTTGGCTTCTTCAAAGGGCTTCCCGCCCGCCTCCGGCACCGCATTCCTGCGATGCCATGCACGCCGATGTGCAGAGGCGCAGACAGCAGCACCCCGCTGTCCCCGCGACAAGGTGAGGACCAGTCACTCCTTCTTCTAATCGCCGAACAAACTCTGCCCCCCACCCTCACTCTATAAGAGAGGAACGAAGTTATGCAGTGACTTAACAACCTCTGCAGATACTGGAAGCGTATGGCAATGCTCTGGGAGCCTGACAAGGATAACTTACTCAGTACCGGCTGCGGCAAGGGGCACACTGCAGTCAGGCATGGTCAGCGGGAGGAAGGAACGGAGAAAGCCACACAACGAGACGGTTTTCAGACGTGGTGCTCAAGAATAGGAGGCACAGGTTTTGTTTTTTTTTTTTACCCTGGTACGGGAAGTCCACATTCATCTCCCACCACGCTGTCCTGCTAAAGATTTTAAAGGCTTTACTTCTGAAGCATTTAAACCACCGGTCTCTCCAAGTGGGCCCCTTTTTTTTTGTAGGGAGCAGAATCCCAAGCAGAAAGCCTCAGAGAGCCATACAGAGCCCCAGGAAGAAGAGGGGAGGCCTTTTTGGCTTTTCCCGCCTGGTCTGGCAATGGCTTTTGCAGGATAGATCCTCGCAAACAGCAGATCGCACGCTCAGTTTGCTCATGTTCTCCACCTCTGCATCCCTGGCGCAATTGATGCAACGCTGCTGGTTGGTGGGAGCAGGGTGTCCGTCCCCAGAGGCGAGAGCTACCCCGCAGCACACAGCGAGCGATGCTGGATGAGCATGATTCAGAAGACGACAGATCCCGATGACAAAAAGCTTTCAGAGGTTAAATGCAAACAGCCAGAAAGGCCACAAGAGCGGAGAAGGACAGCAGCGCCTGGCAAATCAAAGAGAGGGCAGATGTGTGTTGTAAACCTAAACCCGCTCAGATTGGCATCTCATCACCGCCGCAGAGCAATCCCATTGCACCCAAACAGCGAGGGATCGATCTCCTGGAAACCAGTCCTCCAAGCACAAGCAGTGCTTTCCCAACGGGCGTCACAGCTTTTGGAAAGAAAAAAAAAAAAACCAACAAAGCCCTTCACCTGCTGATTTTTCATCTCTTGCCCTTGAAATATTTCACATTTAGTAACACAAACTTCATTCGAGACATTTTTCAAAACCACCCAAGCGAAGAAAGGAACAAATTAGCATCCTGTCTGCCTCGCGCAGACCAATCGAGGGACCAAAAGGCACCGAGAAACACCCGAGCCCCATGGAGCCGCAGCTCAGGACCTGCCAGACAAGCTCTGGGCTTGCTCTCTGGAAGGGCACTAATGAAGTTTAAACTCCATATTCAAGGACGTTGCCTCCTTTGGAGAGCAGGGTGTAGCTTGCCCTTTCCAAACGCAGCAAGCCCAGCTGCCTGCGCACTCCTGGCAAGGCTGTGTTTTGCAACAAAAATTGTTTAAGGCTTGCACAGATGCAGTTTTCACCTGAGAGCAGCAGGCTATCGCCCTGTGTACCTGCAACAGAACAACCCCGACGTGCTCCGCAGCATTTCTGTATGTACCACCAGCTAGATTTCTCTAGTTAACCAGGATTCTTCTTCAAAAGATTCACTTTGGCTTTTTATTTCTGCACCGCAGCTTAAATTTCACAAAGGATTCATCCTTCAGTGCTCCTCATCGCTCTCCGCCTAAGAGGACAACACCAGGCTGGAGGATCTGGCTGTCAAAAGCTACTACCACTTTGCTCCTGGTTACTCACCTCCTTGTAATCCTGTGAGCTCAAAGAGGGGGAAAAACCTCACTATATTGAACTGGATAAAGCAATTCCAAGCAACTCATGCTGTGACAGTGTCCATCCCGGAGGACAGCACGAACAAAGCCCAGCAACTCGTGTTTTTGTTTCAGAAAGGCAGAAAGTAGCTGCGTGATAAGCAAGCTCCGGTCAGGCAGCAGACTCGCCAGAATTAAGGCAGAGTTTCCAACGGGGTCAACTCGCTCCGGGCTTCAGGGCTCAAAGCGCATTCTGATCGTGGTGGGAAAGTCAGGGATTTTTCAATAACACGGAAAGTTTTAGCTCTGCAAAGGCAGAAACACACCCTACCGCTACTGAACTCAAAGGGGGATGAGGAAGAAACAAACCAGATCAGGAAAAGAGCTGAAGAAAAGCTTTCCTCTCTTCCAGGCTGCACTCAGTATTACGACAGCAGAAAGACACCGTACAGACTGCGAGGGATTTCCAGCCGTTTCACTAACCCGTTCTACTTTGAAGTATCAGACACCTGCAGCCAGTAGCTGCAGTCATAATTATAGACGTTATTCTGTGCCAGCGATCAGCTTTTCACTCCTTTTGATTCCCAGGAGGCCAGCAGTTATGACCCTGCTTCAGCGTGCTCAAGGTGATCCCAAATTTTTAATAAAAAGTTAGGCATGCCTTCAATTAAAAAGGGATGTTCAACACCGCGCTGAATCCAGAAACACATGGGGACACGGAGGCCATTTTGCAGCCCTCCCCTCAAGGGCTGTAAGTGCAAACAAGTTGGGCTAAATTTTGAAAGTTTATTTTAAAAACCTGCTTCTCCTCGTTTCCTTTCTTGAGTATGTGGAAATGTATTTGTTTGGCTATGAAACATCTCACAAACGGTGAGAGGGCCACGAGGACAATCGGGGACCGGCAGCAGCCCATGGATGGAGAAATGCTGCTCAAGAGAGGCTGCTGGCACGGTCGGGTCAGGACTTTGCAGGTTCTTTTTTAATCCCCAAAGCAAGGATGTGCCCGACATCACTCGCTACGTTCCCGCAAGGCAAGTCCCTCTGCAATGGGAACGAGCATTGCAATACGGGGTCGGAGCAGAGTATTTCGGTAACAAGCCTCAGCTGGTTACTGCTGTTCAGAAGAAAGAAGACGCAAAACACAACCAAGGACTGAACAATCTGCACAGCCTCAGGAGATCTTCAGACACAGTGGGTTTTCAATCCAGATGCGAGCTGGTTTCCACCTCTTTAACAACTGTTTCTCTTCAGAAACCCCACTGACCCTTTGGACTGCACTGTGGCCACGAGCCTCCAAGTTCTCCATGCCCCGCGTGAAGGTGTCACGTTGATCTGCAGATGCAGAGGGCTGGACATCACTGAGGAGGCCCCGAACAAGAAAGCTCACCCTGGATCGGGACCAGCATTATGAAACTCCACCGACTGTTTTGAAAACTTGCCACTGTTTTCTAGGAGGAGATGATGAAAACAGGGCTTTTTTTGCTCCGGGCAAGGTTTTTGCCCAGCTTTGTCAAGGGCAAACCGCTCCGCCTGTGCTCAGCGACTAACGGGCAGGTTTCTGGCGCTCTCAGCCAAGAGAGCCTCCCACCGCACGGGGACCACATCTGATACAACCACCTGGGGCAGGTGACAGCAGCCTCTCTCCTACCTCCTCTGGGCTGCGAGTTCTGTTGACACAACACCATCAAAGGCACCTTTCCCCTCAGCTCACAAGGGGAAACCTGATCCTCGAACTCCAGCGGCTCCTACTCAAAGCGCGGAGGGGACCTGGGGGAAGAACAGAGCCAAGAGGAACCAATGTGGGAGAGGTTTTTTTGCACACTTACTGCATCGAGTTCAGGCTGCCCAGGAGGTTTTAAGTGCAAACTTCAGGCTGACAGTCTCTACTCATTTTCAGGCTAAAGCAGTAAGACACAGGGAGGATCAGCTGCTCTGATACGGCTACGTCTTGATGCTGTGAACATGGACAAAGCGGATCAGAGCATCTAGTGAATGAGTTTTGCCTCCAAGACTGTTTTTACCCTGAAACCCTGTGAAAGAGATGAGAAGCTTTCACATCTCCCCAGCAAAAATGAACACAGCATGACTGCAGGGGGACAAAAACACCAGGAAACAAGTCCTGAGGAGTTCTACCCTCCCGGCGGAAGGGTGGACGCGGGGCTGGCTGCACAGCGAGCCTTTTCGCAGCAAACAGGAAAAGCGGAGCCGCGAGTCTCCTGAACTCCCCCGATATCATAGCCTGGCAGTGGGAAAACACACTGCCTCAAGGGGGGAACCGGGGTCTTTCCAGCTCTCTGGCCTTCCCAGGTGGTCACAGGGGTGATGGTGGCAAAGGGGGGGGATCACGCTTGGCTGAGGATGATAAGGCACAAACAACAGGGAGGATGCACAGACCCAGCAGGACTTCAGCAAGCGTTCGTCTCCCTGTGAAGATCTGGTCTTTATATCATCATTTCTTATTTTATAAGCACAGTAAAAGACTTCGTTTAAAAAAAAAAGCTTTCCACCTCTGTTTCTGGGAGCATGGGCAAAACTACCATTATTTTTCTCTCCAATTCAAAAAAAGGTATTTCCCAGTTTAGTATACGGTTCTGGCAGACTGAAGCCAAGTGCAGGGCTCCTGAGGAATATAAACTAACAAATACAGGAAAGGAGAAAGCCTGCAGAAACACACAGTCTGAAATAGCACAGGCAGGCCAGAAGGATAACTGCCTGGGGATACGCTTTCAATTCTGTCTATTAATTATCCCCTGCAGCCTGAGGTTGTCATGAACAGGAGACACAGACAGCGGCGCAGGGCCTGGGTCAGCGCTGATGGCCGAGGCAGCCTCTCCCAGGACCTGCCGGCAGTTTGCATCGCAGAGATGGCAGGGATCTCCTCGAGAGCGTTTCACAGACCCGCACGGAAACAGGACAAGCCTTCCCTGCCACCGGCGCAGCAGATCCAGGGCTAAATCCTGGGTTAGCAACTCCAGGCATCAGCAACCCCACGCCAAAGCCCTCACCACGGGAACCCCTGCGGCTCCTGCATCACCCATCGCACTGCGTCCTGGGAGTCTCCGTTTCAGAGGGGTTTTGGTTTCTGTCCCGGCTGTTTCAGCTGTACAAGAGCTCGTTTCGGCGGAGCACCAGAGGACTATCGCCGCCAAAGTCATCCTGCCTGCGCTCTCGCTGCAAGAACGGCGTGCTGCAGCTTGAGTTACGGAGGAGTCAAGACTAACTCTTGCCTCTAGCTGAATAAACAGACTCCAGCGTAAACCACCTCCAGTCCTCCATCAGATTCTCCTCTGTGCAGATAGGCTAAAAGTCAGAGAAGTGCCCAGATTAATTATGCAAATAAAGGCAAAGAAAGCATCCCCAACAGATGGAGGAAGGCATCTGCCTCCCAGGGACCACCTACCCTGGGATAACATTGCAGGCTTCCCACATAATACGGGCCATTAATTATTGCTCCCCTCCTGCTCCAGCAAGACTCATATGTGGGAGTGAAGGCGGTGGAAAGTAGCTCCAAAGTGGCCAGAAGAGCTTGAGGGAGAAGAGTTTAGAGACATTCCTCTTCATGTTCCGAAAATAGAGATCCTGCTGCCTTACCCTCTCTTGCAGAGCACTACACCGCACCAGCACAAAGCACTACATAAAAGCTAGGCATTAACTCTCTTGTTCTGCTCCAGCCTAATAAGTAGAAAGTCAATGCCATTGTTTTAGATCTAAGCGAAAAAATACTTTGAAACCTCAAAAATTAGGGTTTTCTGAAGCAATTATCTCCCTCCTCCGTCTCCGAGACTAAAGAAACACGGGCTAATTATTTCTTTGAAGGCTAAATATTTACTCCTAGATGAAGTGCAGCAGCTCAGACTGGAGATGAATTACCCAGCTCTGATGTCATCTAATGCCTCCAAGTAAGAAAACCCAAATGAAAACAGGTAGGAACAAACAACAACAAAAAAGGGTGTTTTCTCCTGGAAAAGCCCTTCAGAGAGGGGAATGGGATGAAGCTGTTCCAGCTCACCTGAGCTGCGTACAAAGCATTTAGCATGGCCCTGGCACCACAGTTCTGTTCCCTTTAGATCGCTGTACCCAGGTCTCATTAGATCAGATGCCCATGCTTAATGAGGGCACAAGTAGAGCATGATCAAATGTCTCTGAGCAAGAAGTGGCCTTCTGGAAAAGCCACGGTCTTATTCTGGAGCAAGACCTACCATAAAGAGTCCGTAGGGCCAGGGCTGGGAACTCCTCCTCAACCTCCACGAGCAATTAGCCCGCACACACAACGAGCGTTAATCAATCAACGTCATCTCTTCTTTTACAAAAAATCCCTCCTGCCTTATTTATGTCTGACTCCCGAGTTTCAAAGCTCTCTGCTTTTGCCCCCTCCAGTCACTATTCTTTCCCAGGCAGCGGGTGCCAACCCTCTGGTTAAGGGCACCAAAAAAAAATAAAAGCAGCAGCTATGTGTAAGAAACCACCACCGGCACAAGCGCGGGGTGACTCATCTCCTCTGAAGACGGAGGAACAAGAGCGCTCTCTGTTCAGTGAGACTGCCTGAAGTTTCAGTTGCGATCCCATCTCGCTACATGCGCTCATGACAGCATGCAGAAATATTTCCTCGGGGGATCTTCCCATGGGACTTAACTCTGACACATATTCCCACAGGACTCGTTCTTTTAAAAGTGTTATTTGTTAGTAAGGCAGTGGGAATTTGACTTTACGAAATACCAAGAGAGTGACTGAGCAGAGCTGGGTGCCGGCGGCTGGACTCGTTAACGCGACTGCGAGCCGTGCCCTGCATTCAATCCGACGGAAGAACTCGCTGGGCTGCAAGAATAGACGTCCTGGGTCAGAGCAGAGGTCTGCATCGCCCGGTATCCTGTTTATGCTACCCATGGCCTCCTCTCCACCCCTGAGCAGAGGCAGAGTGCTACGGCAGAGAAGGAGGAAGAGCGAGAGCCGGTTTCCACATACGTGTAGACTCTGGTTTGTTCTCTTCCTCCATTTTAAGTCCAGGACTACTTAATTCTCACCTGTAGGCATCATACAGTGGATGTGCAGAGGCAAAAATCAAATCAAAATATTAAGGCTTGCATAGACTGATCCCCAGCAAGCGGTCATCAAGCACCAAGTTACATGTCAACATTTCAAAGTGACATTCAACCAATTCCCAGATTACATCAGTACGCAGAAACACCTGAATTTTGGAGGCATTTATACAGAAAAAAAAGTTAGGAAAATATTACTTTAAGTGATGACTGAGTAACCCACAGTGCTTAGAGCACACGAAGCAGGGTCAGAGGCAGTCTGCACCCAAGCAGACACGTCAGCAAGGAGCGCTTAGTGGATGCTGAGCTCCTTTCCCTTTTGTTCTTCCCTCTCTTCGTTAAACGTAAAGCTTTTGCTGAAACGGCTCGTTTAATACTGGCTTCCCTCCCACAAAGAGCTTCCCCCAATTCTTCTGCTTTTGTCAAAGTTCTTCTAGTCAAATTCAGAAATATAAGAAAAACAAGCGTGCTGTGTGTGACGTTTTGAGTACAAAAACCAGTGTGGGAAATCATTTGTGGCGTTTTCCTGCCCTGCTCCGAGCGTGTGGACGGCAGGAATGTACCTGTTTTCCCACGCTTCTCTCGGTTGCTGTGGGTAGCCCGCACGGGCATGTCTCCTCCACTCCTCAAAATACCTGAAGTGGCAGCTACCATAGTTATTAAAAGAAATAAAATCTCAGCTTTGGGACAACGATTCTTAGCAACAGAGGCTCTCGTGGCCGCAGGTAAGTGTCACTCATCCTGCACGGCACAAACCAACACTGAGCAGCCACCCCAGACAAAGAGAAACAACCCAGCGCGGTGCTGCAGACATGAGGGTACGCATCGTCTGTGGCAAAAAAAAAAGAAGGCTATAACCTGAAAACTAGTCAGATAATGGTAAAATACATGGGGAAATGGAGAATCAGACCAGGCAGCCCTGGGGACAGGGTAAGTTCTGATAAAGCCAGGGGGAGCTGCACATGTGCCACCTCTCACCTGAAGCCAGGGGCCGGATCCACTCCTTGCTGTTGAGGTCAAGTCTCCAGAGGTCGTTGAAGGCGGCGTTACAACTGCTCTGCGTGCAGCCACCGAACACGTACATCGACTGGTTGGCGTCATAGTAACATGCACCTGGAAAAAAGCAAAGGCACAGGTTAGCCAAGTCTCTGACCTTCACGCTTTTGGGTGAGAAAAGGATCATTTTCTCTTCCCCCTGGGTTTCAGATGGGAGAAGAGCAGACAGGCTGCCCCGACTTCAGTAAAACCATGGCCCAGCTTAGGGGTATCCCTGACCAGTGTCAACCTCCAGCAAGAACTTTCCAAGACGATTATCCCCTCAAGTAGAGCTGCTCCTGAAAGTGCAAAGAAAGCCGCCTTACAAGCTTGTAGTTAATTAGATTAGCGATGATTAACGCACTCAGCACACTTACCTTCTCTAAGCTAGTTTGCATGGCTTATAGGGTTACCAAATTGGACTAAAAAGCTGGCCTGGGTATCTAGACCTGGTCGCTTATTCTCTTTCTCCAAATCTGACAGCATTTCACCCTATCTCATCACAGAAGAGCACCACTGAAACACATGTGTCTCACATGTGAGCATCCCCTTTGCTCCTTCCGGGAAAGGATTAGGCAGCAAGATGGGGAATGGGGAGGGAACATGACACTTGACAACCCCTTAAAGATACCCAGGCAAATAAAGAGCTTTTGGCCCCAAACCAAACTCTGCAGCAAAAAAATAAATTATGCAAGCATCTGCCTTTGGTAGTTAACGTCCCGTGGTACCCAGGCACCTCTGACAAGAAGTAAACTAAACATAAGATAGAGCAGAGAGGACTTGCTCAGCTTATCTGCCTTGAAGGACGAGCAAGATTCAAATGTGTTCAGAAAGTTAAACCCCTGCAATTACAAAGAGGATTTCCCAATTTCTGCATATCCCTCCTCAAACACAACGAGCCCCATTGACTTCGCAGGATGACCCCTCGCTTTTCATGTTCTTGAGATCCCTGCAAGGCAGTGGCATCTCTTCCGTGCCTTGCCTAACTCATGAGAAGCCCGACGAGCGCCCGATGGCGATGCCAGAAGAGCAAGCGCTTCCTTCGGCGGCAGCTTTGATAGACCAACTCACACCAGCTCCTAAGCTTGCAGGTCAAGGATCAAGGAGTGAAGGTGGCTTCAGCTCCTGGGCTGGTCTGGGTGACCGGGCAGCAGGCTCGTCTGCCTCCGCACCCTCCGAGCGGCTGGGTGCTGCCTGTGCCGCTGACCTGCATGCGACGGCAACGTGTTTTGAAATTCAGTCCTCCTTTGACCTGACATAGCCTGAAACATCTCAGTTCTTGGTTTTTCTGTAAGGTTCTTCCCTTTCTTTCCCCAGAGCTTTGCTACAAAGTGTGCAGCGTGGCTGGCAGGAAGGGCAAGCTTGATTCTGCAGCCTCGATCTGCCCGTTGGAGTGTCGCTCTGTTCGTTACTGCATCTCCCAGGACACAGTTACTGGTCTCCGGGAATTCAGCAGCACACATACAGATGGTCCCACAACACTACACCCTGCGTGCAGTCCCTTAGCGCCAGCACTCATCTGAAAGAGGACTCGCTGCCTGAATCCCGCTCAGAACCACAGCATCTCTCTATAAAGCCCACCTTCATACACAATTGCCCTCAAAAAAAGTCCTAAAAATCTACTATCAACCTTTTCAACAGGAGCATGGCCTCCCCAGAGATTCCGCAAGCATTTATTATCAAATCTAGCGAGGGGAAAAACCACAATAAATCATATCCGCGTACACAGGCGCCAGTGCATAGTAGAAAGCCGCAGTGTTTTATGCTCTGGGAACACTGAAGGATACCAGCCGGGGCTCGGGGGCAGCAGGAGTCATCGCCCTCACGATGACAAGCGATATATTGCCCAACACGAAAAGCAAGAGGAAAAGTCAAAGTTCAGGCGGGCAGCCCACAGCGCTGGGCGGCATCTGGCCCTGGGTCCGAGCCGGAGGTGAGAAGCGCTCGTGATTATGCAGGAGCTCCTCCGCAGGACATCTCCAGGTTGAGGACCAGGTCCCATCATAAATAACCGGCACAAGGGAAGTGCCAAGATGCAGGATTAGCACGCAAGCACAGCGGCTTTGGTAAAAAGCACCAATATTTATTCTGCGCTGAAGCAGAAGAGGAGGAAGATGCACGGCAGGGGTGCAAGTTGCACCGTTCTTTTCCCTTCTCTCCATCACGTTGTACACAGCTACTCCACCAGTTAAAGAAGTAAAAATAGATTCATACGCGCTGACCTGACGGGACACAGGACTACTCTGGGGCTTGTACTAACATTAAGGGGTTTTTCTTTTCGAAACAGCAGCAAGAAGAAAAAAGCCTAAAACAGAGCATCTGGAGTGAAGGGCTGATAACCTGCTTTCGGTAGCAAGAGAAAACGATTCAGAGCAAATCCCCAAGAGAAGTCGTCCCTCTTCCAGCTTCACTCTAGACCAGTACAAGCACGTCCCTGGTTTCCAGCGACCCAGCCCCGCAGCCCTGATTTCGCAGGCTGGAGGTACGTACTTCCAGAGTGAGAGAGCTCTTTAAGGCAGCCCACCCATACGTACACCACCGACATTCATCTCCCGCAACGCCGTAAACTGGCGCATTCAGGCACCGGCAGACAAAGCCATGGCTCAGCAGGGGATGCGATGACGCCCGGTGGCCTTTGCCGAGGGTCCCATTGTCTGACCTGGGGCTTGTCATGCAGATCCCCTATTGAAAAGCCAGCGGCCCTCACGCCCTTGGCTTTCAGCGGCCAGTCCAGGGCGCTTTGCTGACCACACAGCAGGAACGGGGCAGCTGGAGACATGCATGTGCTCGTAGGGCGAGACCACCCAGCTGTCCCCCACCTGCGTCCAGACGACATCCTTACATCACGCTGAGCTGTCCTCACCTCAGCCCGCATCTTGCCAAACTAACATAATACACACCTATAGGCCACGGCACTTCGCTTCCGAGCTCTCTGGGGTGCAGGATATATAAATAGTGGTGTAACGGATTTACCTGGGATGGGATTGAGGAAGAAATAAGGATTAAGAGCATTTTTATAGCTTTACCTGCTCTTTAAGATTGGGCCCTATATCATTTTCACACGGGAAGACCCCGCTGTAGGTTGCAACGGCACCTCCACCCAGGAAGACACCAGCCACTGCTTTGCACCCTAAATACATGCAATTAAAACCTGGTGCAAAGCAATGCCGCTTTTTTCCTGCTTAACCTTTCTCGACAGGTCTAGCTTCCTTAGAAAACTAATCACTACCTAAGCCATGACGGGTCGAGAGCCTCTTACCTCCTCCCCACGCCAAACCCTTGGCAAGCACAGCTTTCACACAACAGCACAGCTCATTTATTATTTTTGAGGGGAGGTGGCAGCATTCTTCTCCTCTATTTGGATTTAAAAACCAGGCCAGCCAGCCAGGCACCATGACGTCCCCACGGCATGTATTTTAATCCTAGACCAAAATAATTTTAACTGTGCTTTCCTGCTTCTCCTTAGCAAGCCATTTAAAGCTTCTGAAGCCAAGGAAGACAGATCAGTTTGGGGAAAAAAAATTTGGAAATAAAAGCACAAGGTAAAACTCCAGTTCATACCAGCCTTGCAAAGATGTAGAACAAATGAGGGGAAGGGAATGTGTTCAAGACCCGCCTGGACAAGGTCCTGTGCAGCCTGCTGTAGGTGACCCTGCTTCGGCAGGAGGGTTGGACTAGATGACCCACAGAGGTCCC
>Ga0065711_1039291_pt1 | contig 17961 bp, 11 predicted proteins | sample Hoacrofraction12_FD_59098 | JGI IMG/M metagenome (GOLD analysis project Ga0065711, IMG submission 59098) | Hoatzin crop microbial communities from Cojedes, Venezuela - Epithelial fraction 12 v2 (version 2) | ecosystem: Host-associated > Birds > Digestive system > Esophagus > Crop | place...
AGAGGAGAGGAGAGGAGAGGAGAGGAGAGGAGAGGAGAGGAGGCAGATTTCTTGTCAAACAGCGAAGAAATGACCCAAAGGCAGTAGCAGCCTGCTCCCGCACCAGACCAGGATGGAAGAGTCAGGCAAAGAGAGGCAGGGGGCCAGATTCAGTCCTTTTGAACGGCTCCTAGGCAAGCCCTGCTCCCAGCGGCCTGCTCTCTCCCATGTCGCTCCCCACCAGGTGACAGCAGAAGGGACACAGATCCGCTGGAGAAGATGTGCAAGGAGCAGACCACCTCATATCTGGAGACCATCACCTAAGTTGTGCCTGGGTCTGAGTGGCTCAGGGGAAAATGATAGCACATTTTGCATGGTTGAAAATGGTGTAGGACCTTCTCATCATGAGACATTTGCTGCCCACGTGCTGTGCAGTCCACGTACTGTCCCCATCCATGATGCGGACAGGCAACAGAGCTATGTGTGAGTACCACCAGCAAGTCCACCAACACCCACTGGCAGAGGAGGTTGTGTAACGAAGTGCTCCCACCAGAAACACTCCTTGTTTGATGTTTATCTGAGAGGAGGCTCAGTTCTTCTTTTAGTAGATGTTTTGTAAGACAAAATGAATAACCACGGCAGGTCTGTGCTACAGCATCATAAAGACGTAGCTTGCTACTTAACACCAGACATTAATTTCAGAGAGAAGAAATGAATATACCTTAATGTATAGGAACTTTTTTGTTTAGTCCTAAGCCTAGCTGGATCTGAATCATCTATATAATGGCAACAGCATAAGCTGAATTTGGAAAGCAAAGACTATACTTGAGCTGCAAACGTAACTGCAATTTACTCCTGTAAAGAATATTCCTATTAGCAAGCGAGTTTTCTGTGTACTGGGCTCTACAGGCATGTGGACATGTGCACAGCACATATGAAATTGTTATCTCTGTCTTCATTCTGGATTACAGTTACTGGAGCTGAAGTTTAAATTTTTTCCAACTGCTGAACTCACAAGCTAAATAAGTGTATAGCTACTGAAATTGATTATCAGGCTTCCTGTTTCCTCGCTTGTGATCCAGTAGTATTAACATGCAGTACAAGGAAATTGCAATCTGAACTACTAGTAGCAATAGCTGGAGGCAATTACAAAAGGAGTATCGCTGGTGGTGGCACATGGAGTCCTTTATTTGATTTAACCACACTCTGATTATAATGCGCTCATTCCAGATAGCAGGAAACTCTATATCTCTTTCTTAAACTACAGCCAAGAAAACATTTTTGTTTGCTTCTGTATTTCACCTTTTCTCTGGAATAGCCCAAGAAGAAAAACTTCTGGCTCCAGAGATTCAAGTCTATTTTGTCTCCAACTTGGTCAATGCCTTGGGGCAAGTCATTTTCTGTCTCTGTGTCTCCACATCCCCATTTGCAAGGCAGCACAGAGAGTTCACCTTTGCAAAGTGTTTTGTTAGAAACATGCTAGATCAGCAAGCTTATGTTACTGACCTTCTGTGTTCTCTTCATTTGCTGCCACCTTTCCTGTCTCTGTTTTAATCTTCTCTAGTGCTTGAACATTTCACTCATCCTGCCACTGACCAGTTGCCACAGATCAGTTTTGCAGATACCTGAGTCATGCATAAATGTGTAAAAACTACCAGCTCTCCCACTTTCACGTGACTCCAGGAGCAGGAATTTTAAGAACCAAAAAATATACAAAGACAACTGTGATCAGATTACAATGCTTGGAAATGTTGTTACTTTTTTTAGATAATCTTCTTGTTCCTGATTTTCAAGCTGAGGTAAGCATATCCATGTTTCCAGCTAAATGAAAAACTTTACAGCTTACATCACATATTAACTCACACTGCCACCTGCATTAGCATGCATTGTGCCATTATAGCAAGCAGAAGCATTTTACAGCCAGTTCTCTCCAAAAATGCCCACAAAAACAACTTCTACTGGCAGTAAAAATGAGCAGAGAACCCCTGTTATTTCAAGAGGAGCCTCTAGCACCTGCAACAATGGTATTGCAACAACAGTATTGCAAGAAATTATTAAATCACTCTCTTTAAAAGATCTCTGTACTGCCAGGATATTTGTTCAAATCCAAGGAATCCATGCAGGAGCTTAAAGTAATTTTGCCACAGTGGATGCTCCCTGGATAAAAAAAATCTCCTGCAGAATCCAGCTTGGCTCTTCTTGTGATATTCCCAATCCTATTCGGATGTGGGTAGTATTCAGTATCCCAATTATACAGGCTCGACAAAAAGACAGCTTTGATTTTGCCTTCAGAGAAGTTTCCCAGGCCAAAACAAGCTCTTTAGTTAGCATTTGCTACAAACCTAGTCTTGGTGCCATCCTGAAGTAATGATCCGTGGCCATCCGTTACTCAGAGGCTGAGAAAAAGTGGATTGTCATGGATCGCGGCTTCTCGACAGGCCAACCTTTTCAGAAGAGAAGTTCAGCAGAAGTGGGAAATTCGTTTGGGTTTGTTCTTCTTTTTTTTTTTTTTTTAACTTGCCTGTGTGACTTAGAAGAAAAGAGCTTTTACTAATGAGCTCTGCCCTCCTCTGTCCCTCAGAAGTCCCTGGGGCTTTGCATGTATGACTAAGCCACAGCAAAAACTAGCTGTGAGTGTGAATAAAACAGACCAAACTGCATTGTAATTACAGACACCCTCCTCCTGCAACCCCTGCTGCAGGTGTAAGGCAGCAGCTGTTGGGGTGACTATAAGTTATAATAAGCATGTAGCATAGGGCTTTCTGTCTCTTTGCAATGTCATATGTTTGCAATTCAAGCAAAATCTTAGCTGTAATGAACCCTGACTTTTAAGGCTTGGAAACCTTCGGTGAATCTTAAGAAAAATTAATATTTAAGAAAGTGAGGAAGCAGAGTTGGCAAAATATGATGAGTGACTTTTCTTAGTGAACTTTTCCATTCTGCAGATGGGACAGAGAGGAAATGTCACTGTTACCATGAGCTGTCTAGGACAAAAATAAGAGAAATTCAGAAGAGTTGTACAAATGTAACAAAATCTGTCAGTTCTCTCCAAGCTCTTAGTCTCAGTCTATCTTTGGTCGTGACGACATGGAAGACGAGTGTATCCGGCAATTGGACAAGCCTGTCAGATCTTCTTCATAGTTTATGTGGAGCCAGACAGTGTTCTACTCCACCAGGTGCTAATCCCCTTTTGCTTGCAATGCAAAAGTTAACGGGAATTTCACGTTGATTGAATGAGTGTAAAATGATGCTTGAAATGAAATGTCCCCAGTTAACTGACTTTTCATCACTAAAATCAGTTTAAGTTGCATAATGTTTTTCTTGTTAAAATAATCAGTACTCAGTCAGGGTAATTTGGAGGACTAGCTGGGTTATTTTAAGGTAATGTTATGCTTTATTCAAGAAAGCTCTTTTGCATTTGAATTATTTCCACAAAGTGTTGCAGAGAATTGCTTAATGCTTTGTCATTCTAATACATAATCCTTCAGCATATGAACAGTATTAATGGGAGCAGAACTTGGCAAAACTACCTGGAATTTTTTTCCCCAATCTTTTCCATGCCAAAGAGAGAACATCTCAGACAATGAAGTATGAGAACTTTCTATTTTTTGCCTGCAAATTGATCCTAAAATAAAATGTATTCCTGTCTGCCAATTCGGGACTGCTTTCCTGTCACTTTGGTATTAATACATTACATTTTAGCCAGCTTTAACCCCAGTCAATAGGTGCACCTTGGTTTCCCGAGATAAATAACTTTACTGAGCACAATTGGGACCCAAGGCTCATTTGTCCTTCATAAAGGTTTGTTTTGTTTGTTTAAATATTAGCATCCACCAGCAGTGCAAAATAGACCTTTTTCATTAGTCATTTGATCACGGTGGGAAAAGCTATTAATTTAGTCAGTTCCCTGCAATGAGCTCTGGAGTTGCTACCAAACCACAAAATGATGAAAACAATAAATGCTAGACTGTATTAACTGTAAAGGTTAATCCATAAATCAAAGGGAAATGTCAGATGCCTTTTAACATTGATTGAGATGTAATTTGGTGTTGGTAGTGATATGTTTGTTACATAAATTCACAAATGCACTTGATTCCTGTTAGAAGTCCAGGTCTTTGTAACTTAAAACAAATTAAGTAGCTTGTTTTATTTATATAACCATAGAAAGATTGATTACCTCATTCTGTTTAAGTTACGATATATCACCGATTTTAAAACAAGTGAATATTAATATCCAGATCTTCTTCCAGGGTACTTTTGACTTGGTATGAAAATGAACACGCTGTTGTTTTTCCTGAAAGTATGCCATTACCTTAAATATGTTTAAGGCAGTTGTTCCTTTTAATTTTTGTATTTGATTCATGTTTTTCAAATTGCAGCATAAGAATTAGCCTTTGTATAAATGTGCTCCGAAGTATAGAATATATTTTCTGTGTTACGGATACATCATATTTAAATATATAATATAAAACAACAAATATGAGGAGGAAATGCCACAAATTAGATCAGAATGGAATACAGTAACTGATGCCAAAACAGCAAGGCAAAGATCATTACAGCCACTTATGGAAAGATTTCTTTCCACTACTCTTCACGAGAGAAATGTGAGGCCAGGGAATTCTTCACTCGGTGCAAATGAGAAACAGGTCACCAGACCTCAGAATATAAACAAATAAAACCAACCTTTTCAGCTTTATCTATCCAAGGAAATTGCAAAAGAAAGTCCTCAAGAACAGGAGCATCACTCCCAGGTTGCTATTAGCGACCAAGGTTTTTCACTAGCTGTCACTTGGGTGGGCAGGGTGCTGAAGGCTGCTGAAGCTGGGACTGCTCTGTGCTTCCAAACACTGCAGAGTCCCTGGCTCAGTCTTGGATCAATCATATTTCTTTCTTGGAGAGAATCACAAATAATACAGTTTAACAGCGTAATCGCTGCAAGAAGTCTGTGGGGGGAGTATTTTAAAGGCAGTCAGGTGGAAGATCAAAATCACTTTCTTCTGCTTGATTTAGCAGAGCCAACAGTGGGAATGTTTTCCCCCAAATTCCTGAAGTGCATCGATCCAAACAGGCATCCAGAATGCTTCTAGTGAGATTAGGATGTGTAAGGACACAAGACTCAAGTCAGTTTACAAATGCCCCAAAAGTTCTTCATTCTGCAGTATCGGGAGTCTTCGAAGCTCAGCAATGGCAGCTGAGTACCGCAGCGGTGGAGATGGGCCAGGCAGCACCTTCCCATGTGGAGATGCTAGTTAACTCTACAGCTCTAAGCTCTGAGCCACTGCCTGATCAACATTAAAAAGGAGATTTTGTTGTCTGTCTCCCTCTCTCTGTGCACACAGGTTCCAATGACAGAAAATACATTCCTTACCTAGTTTTCATATTTGCTTGCAAATGCCTCATGAATGTGACAACACATTTCAGTAATGTTTCACTTACCTCCAACAGATGTTGGCCTATATATGAAATTTTAGGTGGGAAATTCCAGGACACATGTGAATCCCCCTCTGGAAATCCTACTGTTCTTTGCAGCCCAGTGCATAGGCCATGATGGGCACAGGGTAGACACCTAGATAAGAGGGCAGCAAATAAAGGCAATATCGTCAAGCTCAGTTGGCTGCATCTTGTGCTTCTGCCCTCCCATGGCAGCTCAAAGCAGCTTGTGGAGGGTGAAAGGACTGAGGAAAAGGCACAGAACGTGGGGACAGGGAGTGATGTGCTCCAACATCGTGCTGTGGCTCTGCAAGCAGGGTGGGAGATCTGCACAGTGCTGGTGTTCACTAAGCCCTGGGGACAGCCTGCCGTGGCTATCTAAATTAGGTCCTCCAAAGAGGGTAGAGAAGGAAAGATGCAGAAGGAGATTAAGACCGCCCTGACCTCCAACCAGCTCCCACGGTTCTGTGTTTTGTCCCCAGAAGGAAGCAGAAAAATGTCTTTGTAATCTGAAGCAGTGCAGCCAAACATGAACCACAGATCCACATACAAGAAAGACGTTCTGATAAACATTACAACATACTTTGCTGGGAAGAGCGGATCTCTATGCTAACAGAAGTCCATCTCTCTGTCCACACTCTGTCTGGGGCCTTCTTTTATTATTGGCTTTTCTTTTAATGTAAGATTGCAATTCACAGATTTTTCAGTTACTTTTGTCCTGTTTATATACAGTGCTCTAATCAAATGTTCAGTACTCCTCACCTTCAAGGATGGAATCGTAATGAGTGTATAATGAGCTGCTCTACAGCCACTAGTTCCTATGCCTTTTAAACTAGCTTCAACATCTCTGAAATCTTCAGCGTAGATGAGTGGAGCCCTGCTGATTCACATGGCTATTGTCTCTGGAAATAAATGAAAATCATATTAATATTCACTATGTCATTCACTCGTATGCTAATTGGATGGATTGTAATATAAACTACAAAGACAAACACAAAAAGACATGTGGCTAGGTTAAATCTCAAGGACATGAATAATAAAGAGTTTTGGATGGAAAGGGACCTCTGAAACGACCGACTTTTGGGAATTCTTCCTACAATTGGACTGTCACACAGATGAAATACAGAGGACAGCTCTCTTACCAGTCATCATGGCCTTGTTCTTGTCCCGTGGGCAATGCAAATGGCAAGTATAACACAAACAGGGCAAGAAAGTCTGCAGAGGTTGAGGTCCCATTGTAGGTGGGGAGAGGACTGTCCTGCTGGGAACTGAGCTGCACCGCTACCCTGTGGTGATGAGTTTGATCGGCTGCAGGTGGAAGTTCTCAGACTTTCACAGCACTCAGCTCAAGATGATGACGAATTCTTTCTTGCTCCATCTTCACACCTGCATCATCTCAGATGAAACATATTGATCACTGTAATGCTTTGGTGAGGTTTTCCAAGTTAAATATCACTGGACTTTTTCTTTGCTTTGCTTTCTTTTTTTAAAAATGTTTTGGATGTTTCCTTAATTTCTCTGGAACTGATTCAAATCCTTGGATTTGCCAGCTCAGGACTTGAAAGCATAGATTCCTCCTGTAAGGACCTGTGCCCTATACCTTGCTTACATCTGGCTACTTGTAAAGAAGAAGGAACTATACAACAAACTACACAGTCATCCATGAACTAGTCCTGCTATCAGTCTCACGCTAGACACCAGAAGTGATATCACCTACTTCACTGAACCTGCTCTGGTGTGACCCCATTTAATTGTGTGCAGAATTCCCCATCTGAAGTTTCATATGGTGTGGCAACACCAGCATCAGCAGCACGTGAAGGTAAAAGTAACACTGGGTTTTGCCCTGCTGCTGTCATCTTGGGATGCTTGAATACATACCTCCAGAACATTTTCCCTTTCAAAAAATCCATGCATTCCTCTGTCTAGCTGAATTATTTTCTATATTAAATAAGTCAATGAGCAAAGAAAAAAAATACAAAAACCCCATGAAGGAAAGAGAACAGAACACACAGACACAGAAGCTAGGAGCGGGAGGACCCCTAACTCCCTGTTTCTTTTTTATACCCTGATCACAGAAGAGTTGAACTGGATCTAAATTATTCATTAGGAATTTAAAAGAACTTGTATTTTTTTTTTCATTTTATTTGCTAATTCTTTTCTCTGAGCTATTGTTTCTCTTCCACTGTTGATGACTAAAGGCCAAAGCCAGACCAGGTGTGAGAGGGCACCACAACACTGAAGTCCAGTCCCTTTCTCCATGTTCAAATCTAGTGCAGGGAGCAGGGTCCCTTACCCAGTTTTAGATGTCATAGCTACTGCATAAAAACCAAGGAACACACAATAAATACATGGAACAAATTAAAGCGAGAGGGCAGGGCAGGTATGCACTTCTTTAGCCGTATAAGTATTTTAGTTTCCATTTTAAACAAATTCACATATATTACTAGGGTCACATCCTGGCAGAGGAGGTTGTATTTGCTGTGAGCAGAGCTTACTGGAGCCTTGCCACACCTCGGGCTCTTTCTTCTCCCACACACAAGCCAAAAGCACTGAAGACCTTTCTTTCCTTGTTCGCTAAGCAGTCCTTATAGAAACATCTCAACAACTCCTTGTGTGAAACGCTGTTTTCCAGCTCAGGGAAACTATCCGAACAGAGATATTCAAGATACAAATCAGTTAGATGGCTTTTAAAAGCTCTTGAGTTCATCTGTATCTTAACCAGTCCAAGGTCATGTCCCTTAACCCCTGGCTAGCCTCGTAGAGAATTTCCAAAATCTGCTATTTAGTGGGGAAAAAATTCTGACTCAGTCTGTTTTTTGGTTATCTCCTTGGCAGGAGACACATCCAGTCTCATCTGCTGTAACGTGCTCACCACTTGCCAGCACTGCAACCTGGTTCAGGCAGCAGCACTGAAGTCCCCAAGCAGAGCTGACAAGTATAAATAAGGGACAGTTGTCACATTTGGTTACAGGAGGGCAGCAGAGAGGAAGGTTGCCTGCAGCAAGAACAGCCAGGCTGAGACAAACTCTCCCATTGTTTGAGGTCATCTGGTCTACAGACTGTTTCACATGAGAAAATTAGATTATTCCAAACCAACATCTTTTGAGTATATTTTTTTTAATCCAGCATTAAAAGGATGGAAGTAATCATAAATCTGGAAGCAATCACACACACATCACTTAGAAATGCTCTGTCTCAGTGCAAGAGAAACAGAACACATCAGTGCTGATTGGCCTGGGGTAGCTGTCCCCCCACCAAGCCCACGTCCCAGACAAGTTAAATGTTTCATTAATTAGGCGCTAACTATGGTTAAAATTATGAAAGCTGCAAGGATCACTCCTCTTCCTTCAGACTAAGCTGATTAAAAGCAGGGCTCCCAGTTTGGGCTCTCAGGGTCACTCCGTGTTGCTGGTTTGCATTTGCTGAGTTTGGGGTTTGAGTCAGCCTGGTGGGGTCTGTGGGGCAGAAAGGGATTTGGATTTGGTGCCAGAGCAGGGGGCAAATGGTTGGAGCAGGCTGGAGAAAGGGGACACTGCTGTTAGCATGCTGTGTGTCAGGGATGCGCGCACACCCAACCACTCTCTTGAGCCTGCCGTAAATCCCTGCTGTGTATGACTAGAAACCCCACCAGGGCAAACCCCACCTGATCCTCAAAGCAAAGTATCTCCAGAGAAGGTCCCTTAGGACATACACCATGTTCTTTAGTCCCACACAGAGAAGCAGCAGAAGTTATAGCCCCCACCTCCAGCCCCCACAGAGCGAGGGACGCCTCACAGACACCCGTCTCCTCCATGATTCTCCTGGATCTGGGGCACCATCTCCAGCTCCTCCACAGCTCTGCAAGGCAAAATACAAAGAAAGACAATGATCCAGCCAGGGAAAATCTAGGTTGGATAGTGCTATCTTTTTCCATTGGAGAGGCTGAAAACTCCTTACTCCACCCAGGCTGTTGGTTTTTGGTGTTGACCATATGGAGAGCTGGCTGGTTTGCATCACCTTTCACCTAAAAGGGATCAGCATGGGGATGTCAGGGCCATAGTCTATTTAAGAAGCAGAGAGATGATCTCCTCTATCTATCCATCCAAAGTGTTGTCAGACCGTGATATTAATCAGAAAACAATGGTTTTGGCATGCTGTTCTATCAAGAAACAAAAGCAAACCTGGCCACTGAAGGCAAGCGGTGAGGGAAGCACACCAGAAAAGAAAACAATGGGGACATTCTGTAGTAACCACAAAACACCAAGTTTTCTGCCATATTCTGTTTTCCATAAATATAGGCCGTGCTTCAATGTAGCGCAGCCAAGAGCTTCTTGTATGAATTCAGCCTCCCTAACCAAGAGCTTTAATTAACTATAAAGAAAGTTACCACGACAGACAATAACAAATGCAAACTAACCGCGCTAAGGTACGTTCTAGCACCTTTCAACAAACTAGAAAATCAGAAAAGGCTGCTGAAAGGCAGCTGCTTCCAGGCAAGCAACCAGTATCTCGTTAGGTGTAGTGAGCAACGTGCAGGGAATAGCTGGGGGAAGGATGGAGTGTTGCCTGCCTTACAGCATCCAACACTTCAAAAACTGGTTAAAATAACTGCAGTTTTGCTCAGACACTTCCGCCCAGGTTAACACCTTCTCCGTGTTTTGGGTTTTCTCCATTTGTCATCTGGCTTCTGAGTGTGAGAGGTGGCTTGGAACATATTAAGCAAGTTTTGTTCCTCACAAATCCAGAGGGCTGAAAATTATGTTCTCATAATAAAAAGCTGAAATTGTCGCATGATGACTCAACTCCAGGAGCTAGGGTGCATTTATACATAACAACAAGGAGGTTGGCATTGAGATCCAAAGAGCTGGAAGGTCTCAGGATGCCACAACCAAGCAGGATACTGGATAAATGTTGTCAAGCCCCCAAGTACTGGTCCTTGGTTAGCAAACGTGCTTCCTCGAGAAGTACCGAAGGATGAATATCTACAAGTAAGAAGCACCTCATTTTTAGCTTGGAATAGCAGGTATCAGGGAGTAACTTCCCAAAGCAGTGAATTAACATTATCTAAGGGAATGTGCTCACCCACCAGATCTCCAGGACTATTCCCTCTGGGCAGCAGAACTGATGTACAAAGTTGTAAGAAGGAACTTCAGATTATCAACCAGCCCTGCAATATGATGGTCCACCTGATTTTTTAACACACGCAATATGGAACTGAAAAAACAATTCTTAATTTTCAATCAAACAAAACATTCCAAGCAAAAATCAACCACAAAATATTAAATTTCTATTATTCTTCTCTCCTTGAAGCACAAGCATGTTTAGATCCATCTCTAAACAAAAGTTCCAACAAAAATGTTGGAGTCAAAGCAAAGCAAAGCTTCATCTTGAGAACCTTGCAAAGAGAGGATTAGAGCATTATGAATTATTCTTCTGAATTACTGTTAGCTATCATCTTCCCTTGGCTAAAGCACCTGAGAAATTTGGTTTAATTTACAAGCCTGTCAGAGGGACTCACATCCACATGTTTTTCTTTTCTGCTAATAAAATACTTGGCCACAAACATTCACCCAGTTCACATCCCAGCAACTCACCAGCTTTGACCCTGTTTAACTCATGAGAGCGGATTCCTTCCTAGTCTGAAGTGGGGATGGCTGGAGGCAGGAGAGATACCAAATAAACAATGTTTGTAATATTACCCCACAGCAAAAGGAACTACGAATCATTATTTTAACTCTCCCACTCTGCCAGGGAACTTCATCAAAATGTGTGACCTTGGTAATCATATGCTTTGGCACCCTGCCAGAAACAAACAGTGAGTTTAAAGTCAAGTAATTGTTCCAATGCTTTTTTTTTTTTTAATTTTACTGGCATTGATATCTTAATGCTAATCTAACATACTTTTTGTCTCTAATATTAACATGTACAGATATTTACAGAAAAAACAGGGTGAGTTATACTGGAAGGGAAGATGCTGGAGTCACACTGCTGAAGTTCAGCTCGTAAAGAGGAAAAAGAAATTCCTAATGTTATTTCCGCTGGAATAGCTGCTAAATTCACTACTAGCAGCTTTCCTTGCTGAGAACAGTATCTTCAGCCTGGTTGCTCCTTCTGAGATCCTGGCATAAAATTGCCGTTGATTGCAAGGAGCTTTTTTCTAACTGAGAATCTGCACCAGGAGTTCCATCATGAACCTCAACAGCTGTCCTTACAACCTACCTAAAATCCAGCCTAAAGAACACTAACTCCTGGAGAAAGCAACAGCTTTCTCATTACCATGTATAGAAAGGGAAACATACTTTTTCGTTGACTGCTCGGTAAGATCATACAGAGTTTGGTATCTGGCAACTAGAGATTCTCTCCCTCCCAACAACAGAGCACGCAAAAAAATAGTAGTAAAAATCCCATCAGACTGACAGATCGAGAGCTCAGTCTCGCGCTCGGGAGGCCAAGCCATGGAGCACTCCAAAGTTTTTCCATGTAGATGTGTCAAAGGCTATGTCTGCCTCGTGTGTTTTTTTGCTTAAGAGCGCAGTTCAAAAGGGTGAGTCTTGCTGTGATTAAAGCCCTATTATCTTTTGACGAGACTTGTGGCAGGCTTTCTCAGTAAATTGATGGGGCTTTGTGGTTGTCATAAGTACTCAGAGGGTTCCATGGATACATTTGATAAAATAAAGGGAAAAACATTCAAATCCCACCCCAAGCTTTGGGGGTGCGGAGCTGATTCGGGCAGAAGCACAATTGCTGGTTGGCAGAAGTAGCAACATACCACGAGTCATAAAAAAGGCCCAACCGGAGTCATCAGGCAAGAGGAAGGTGGGGGCAGCAAAGCAGCTTTTTGGCCAAATAACTGTGCGTTAGGATGTGGGTGAACCACTTGCTATGGCTGAGAAATGATCAGCAACTCTAGCTTATGTGAATGAGCCAGCACAGAAAGAGGTACAGTAGCAGTGATGGTGCATGGATGATAGCACTCATCAATAGACAGATAAATACAGGATAGTGGAGAGGTTTTCTTTTCCCCATAGCCTATTCTTTTGCTCTTTTGCACCTGTAACTGTCTATAACACAGTTGTCTACCTCCTTCAAGCATGGGAGGGTTTAGACCCTCCCAGTCTGGTCATTTTTTGAACAAGTCAATTACTGCTTTTCAATGAGTGAAAAATAAAGTACAGGACAAAGACTGTTCTGAAATCTTTTCAGTCAAAAAAAAGGAATAAAGGCAAAGAAATAATTTTGATGAAATAGACCCTTTCCATGTTTCTTAAATGAAATGTTTTATCCCGAAAACCTTTGCAGTTCATGTTTTGATGCTTCTCAAAGTTAAACTCTTCAGCTTCTTGTTTTGAAAACAGTGGTTTTCTTTTCATAAAAATCACTTCATAAGCCTTGAGAAGGATAAATAGCCTGAAAATGAAAGACAACAGTGCATTTTCAGTCAAACAAGAACATGCCTGGTTAACCAAAAGGAAAAACTTTTCAGGGAGGGAGGTATTGTACTACGTTTCATTCAAAAATTTCCACAAGCCTCTTTCACTTCTCCCCCAGCTTTGCTTGTTTTTTCCCAGTTTGGCCCCAGAACCACCACAGGTCCTTCATGCCCCATGTCTATCAATTAGGGGCTCCTCTCCCACATGTTGAACTTTTGAAGAGGGAAGGAGGGCAGTCACTGGAGCTGTCCGGCAGTGAGGGGGACAGGCTATTCCCATGGTGGGCAGGAATGTGGCAGTCCAGGAGCCATCCTTGGCTGAAGCCTGGAGGAACTCTTTGTTCAGGAGAGAGACAGACAGCTTCAGCATGGTCTGGTCTGGTCTGAGTTAAGCCAAAGTTGAAGCAGCCAAGATTTCCAGTGACATCCCTCACAAAGGAGGGCAGAAGAAGGCTGACTGAAGCTGAGGCTCATTGCAGTGGAGGGGATGCAGATACATACGTATATAAATGATGCTATATTCATCTGTATGGTGCCTACATGCAAGATTGCCCTTTGGGTTTCCTTTACTACCAAGCAAGATGTAGTCAAGATATTGCTTTCTAAGCATGATTCGTCTCTGTTGATGCAGCTTTCTCAATCAGGTCAGCTGTACGGTGCCGTAAGTGCTCATTTCTGTAAGTGGACAGTGACAGGGGATGTAGGGTGACTAACAGTAGACACTAAACCAGGACTAACTCAGTTCCCACCCAAAAAAAGTGAGGAACCACTAATCAGACCCTGAACTGGAAACAGGCTTCAATAACTCTGCCTTGTGAATGGGGCAAACAGCGGATGCTTTAGACTACCTGTAGGAATAGGGGAACTAGACTTGTTAGATGAGAGCTTTATTCCAAGATGTAACCCACAGCACAGCAAAATATGGGCACTAGTCACAATCCCTGCTCTTACCCTTGCTCTCAGGACAGGCCCTTGGCCACACAAAGGGAGAAAGGCAAAACTGGTATCCCAGTTTAAACGTTTGAAACCAGACCAATTTAAATGACTAAGAACAAAAGGCAGGACAGAGGCCAGGATTAACTGGAAAGAAAATGGCATGGGGACAGGTATGGATCAAATGCTTGGTAACTGTTTTATCTGCTAAAATGTGCTTGATAGCAGTGGAGGAACCAGACCTGAGGGGAGATGGACATGATAGTCTAACTATGACACATATTGTAGGAGGATTCCCTAACCCACTGGTTAACATATTAGGCAAACTGCTGAAATAACCCAAATATAGGCTTTGTGACCTTAAAAAAAAAAAAAAATATCCTGTAGGTTTGCATTTGTAATAAGTCATCTGGCTGCTCTCTCCTCTCTGAAAAATTTCCATTAGCCATATTTCAAGGCGAAGCAAAGTAGAGCTCTGCAGACAGCTACCAGAATTGCCCTGCGATTTCAGTCCCTTCGGGTTACCTCTCATCCAATGTCTTTTCGTCCAAGCAGCACAACACGGCATTGCGTGTGATGAGGGTTATTGCATCAGCTTAAACTCTCCAGCCTGGTTACGAGTCCCCACGACAGGTGCCAGGGGGTTAGCAGAGGAACGGCTGCTTGCTGTGTCCATCTGCGTCTTCGGGAAAAGTAGGTTAGGGGAGTTCTCCCGGATGGAAACGCATATTTTTGTTGCAGTACCCATGACATTGCTGGTTAGAGGGGGATTACCAACAGCCTGAGACACTTAGGAAGAGGCTGGGAACGCTGCAGGAAAGCTGGAGGTTCCCTTGTCCCCAGAGCTCGGGTCCAGCTGAAAATGCCAACTCCTTTTTGGTAACTTTACTATAGATACTGTGACTTAAAACACAGAGGAGCTTGCTGCATCGGATGCAAGGCTTTCTCCGACAAGGCAAAATAAAGATTGTAACTCCTGTCATTATTGAAAATATAATGGTCTCTAAATCTCTCTAAATACAGTTGATATGAGACAAATCATAATGAAGAAACAAATTCTGTGGCAGCTAGAGGAGCCTTTTGTCGATTTCACCACATGGTGGCAATAGTAGTAAAGGTTTCATGCAAAAGATTCTTCTGGAAGCTCCCAAGCCATTTGAACTATAAACTGGGCTGCTGTTCAGTCTACCTGGTGGTATAATATAGCTCTCTTTTTCTGTGTGGCCAAATCAACTGTCACAGGTCCCTTATTAGACATTGTGTCAACTTCTCATCCTCATGCGTCTGGTGAGGACTACAGACAATTCTGATATTGCTTTGAATATCTTCTTCACTTCTTTTTTTCCCTCCCACCTTTTCCTGGTCCAAAATACATAATTGCAGCTTCTGTGAAATGTTAATTCACAGAAGGTTATATTCTCAGAATTGGACAAATTGCAACACTGAAGTTTTCTTTAGCAAACAAGGGAGACGTCAAAACACAAGGGTTGCCTAAATCTTCCAGTAAGGTCAGATATTTGTCTACCAGTTTAATTGCCAGCAGAAGGAAAAAAAACCACCAAAACCCAATCACCAAACAGTATGAAAAAACAGTATTTTAGAGATGAAGTCTGACTTAGTCTCTGAAGTACTGCTTTGCCATCTCTTCCTCCCAAAAAAAGAAAGGAGAATAAATCCAGAGTCAGTTGCTAGTGGTGACTGACCAATATTGCAACATCATTACTAGAGGCAATAACAAGCTCCTATCATCTTTCATTCTGTAGAAATACAATTTCGGTGCTGACATTCACGCACCTCCGGGGTGGAGCAGGGTAGCCGGTTTGCACCAGGCACAGTGTGCAGCTTTCACAGGGAGGGGAAACAAGCCACAAGGAACAGCAAGGTGCAGGTCGGATTTTAGGGAGTCAAAAAATTATGCATACTGTGGTTTGTCTGAGAGACTTTTGCCCCTTGAAACCATTCAACAGCCACGGTGAAGGGCTCCCAGAGCACTCACTGTAGTCACACTGGTATGTCAGTTGTTGCCTGAGAAGAAGCGCAGAGCAGGAGCTCTCTCTCATGCAGGAATCACAACATGACAGCACACACACATAAGTTAACACCCCATGCCCGTGAGAAGTACCAGGGATTTATGGCCCTCCCAGGGGATTTTGCTGCTGCTGCAGCCGTGCTCCAGAAACCCCATGCAGCGTTGTCTGCAGTGCTGGATCAGCAGCGGCATTTCCTGGAGCACCTGTGTTTTTCTTGGAGGTCTCTCATCTCCATACTGACCAGACCTGATGTTGCTTATCTTCAGTGATTAGATCAGCTCGTATCTCCAGGACTGGAAGGAATGATATAAAAACATACCATCCCACACCATCTCGAATGACCTGCCAGGAAACAGTTTATTTATATGTCCCAGTCACTCAATCTACTGTGTAGATATGTGGAAGTAGACAGGTGCAGAATTAGCAGGAAAGACCCCAGTAAAGCTCTTTAACCCTGCTGTCACCTATTCATGTTAACAGAGAGGGTCGCACACTCCACCGTGTCACGCATGACCACCTGACAGCTGCCCAGTCTCCTTTGCCACTGCTCCAGCGGTGGCCACGTACACCCTGGCTAGCAGAATATGGTTTGTCACACCTTTTGCTACCATCACCTTCTGGGGGTAACCAAGGTGCTTGGGTGAAATAAGATGTCACCTGAGTCAAGCTTTTAAAAATGGCCGTTGAATAAAAAACAGAACCAGTTATCAGATGATGCAGGACTGTGTATTAGTGCTAAGTGCTAACACTTACTGCTGCCTTTGCTTGGAGGCAAACATGTGAACCACCAGCCCAGACTGGACCATCTTGGGCAACACCCAGGACATCACTCCGCCATGACCATTCACCACTTCTCTACCAAAGCCCCCACGGTCTATGCTTCCTTCCCCAAACAGCCCTGAAGAAGTCAAACAGCCACTGTAAACTGTGATAACATCGCTGAAGCAAGTAGGACCGTGCCAGTCTACCTCAGCTGAGCACTTAGTCCAAGCATCCACGACTTTGTCATGCATGATGCAAAGCCTTCCTTGCAGTAGCTGTGCCTGCACATGCTGCTCGGGCCATCCGGCAGCTCTGTTTCAGAGACAAAGCTGTCTGCAGTTCAAATGTTCGATGCAACAGGATTCCAAGAAAGGAGCCATCAGTTAAATTGATCTCTATGTCTGAGGAGGAATCTTGGCTGAAATCTTTCCCTGCAAGTCCAATAACAACAGCACATCAGTTACTCCAGTGGATTTCATTTTTCAACCCTTTAACATGTAATTCCTGGACAGATGCCCTAAACTGAAAGAGTAAAACACCCCGCTCCCGGATACTTGAATTGCATAAGAGTGCATGCCCACTGCTAAGCCATATACAACTAGTTATTTGTACTCTGCCTGAGACTGCCACAAAGCCTGCAGTCTCAAGGGACCAGTATTTTTATGTTGGTTTTCCTAAACAATTAATATAAATCACTCAGGAAAGACCAGAAAGAAATAGTGCTGCAATCTCTTACTGAAACTGCCTCGTTTAACCGTGTTAACAATTATCACATATTAAAATAATATGTAAGAACTGAAACTCTGGGGTATGCCTTCAGGATTTTATGCTTGCTTTTAAATAAAGAGAGGCAAGATCCTACTGGGCTTGGACATCCCCGGAGACATCCTTTTTTTCAGAGCTTTGGAGTCTTTCGTCCTTGCTCAGGACAGAACAAATCCCTCAGGCACATCTTTTCTGTGTGCCCTTGGTCTAGTATTCGTGCTTTTAAATGAATCCTTTCTTTCTGCAAGGGCTGCGAATATCCTGGAGAGTCTACACGGAAAGTGTTCAAATAGCAGGAGAATACAGTAAGGCGATTTAGTGGGTGATTATCTTATATCACACTTTAACAGGTGTCTGATAGTCTATTCTTCTTTTAGCTAACTGAACAACACATTCAAGGAAGATATAGACCTTAGCCCCATTTCCTCCTTAGACACCTTAATCATTACTGTAGGAACCCATATAAATCCACCAAGGAGAAAACCAGCCAAAAGTTGCAACCCACATCACACACAGAGTAGCTCACCAGGCAGACATAGTAGGAGCTGCCTCACCCTTTCCCAGGGAGGGCTAGAAAAAATTCAGCCCCCAAAACTGGATAGGAAGGAGGAAGCGAGGGTTCGGCTGCTGTGCCTCCTTTTTTTTTTTTTTTTT
>Ga0065711_1039292_pt1 | contig 17960 bp, 12 predicted proteins | sample Hoacrofraction12_FD_59098 | JGI IMG/M metagenome (GOLD analysis project Ga0065711, IMG submission 59098) | Hoatzin crop microbial communities from Cojedes, Venezuela - Epithelial fraction 12 v2 (version 2) | ecosystem: Host-associated > Birds > Digestive system > Esophagus > Crop | place...
TGAAGCACAGGAAGTTCCGTCTGAACATGAGGAAGAACTTCTTCCCTCTGAGGGTGACGGAGCACTGGAACAGGCTGCCCAGGGAGGTTGTGGAGTCTCCTTCTCTGGAGATATTCAAGACCCAGCTGGACAAGGTCCTGTGCAGCCTGCTGCAGGTGACCCTGCTTCAGCAGGGGGGCTGGACTACGTGACCCACAGAGGTCCTTCCAACCCCTAAAATTCTGTGATCTATAAAATACAGTATCTCAAATAAGTTAATGTAACATCATTTCTTCACTATATCCCCTGATTTGTGAAATGGAACATTTACCCCAAAAGTTCAGAAGCCAATGAACAGCAATCAAACTAAATGCAAAAGCTATACAGCTTGGATCTTCAGACTAGACCTCCAAAGAGGCCAGGAAACAACCCAAAGAATCTCTCACTTACCAGAAAAAAAATCAACTATTAACCACTCTGTTTTGAATAATTACTAGAAAGAAGCAAAGTCAGAGATTTCACAAAATGTAAAATCATCCTGGACTCAAAAGGCAGGAGGCATTAGTCCACAGGTTTCTTTAAGCTTTTCAGAGTTTTTTGGGGAAAAACCCCACAAACTATGTATGAACTCCAGTAGATCACTGCTGAAACATGATCAGTGAGGGAATCTAGCCTCCTAAAAGCTCTCTACTAATCAATGGGCTACCACCACCTTCTTTAGAAATGAATTATGGTCCTAGGCTAATGAGCAATCTATAAGATTGATATCAAAGACCCAACTTCGCTCTGATACATAGACTTTAACAAATCAAAACAGGTACAGCACTTGGTTGATCACTTAAAGGACTAGCTTGATTAACTGAGAAAAGCTCATGTTAGTCTTGAATTCAAGTCAAAGCTACAAGAAGCTAACTCTATGAAATCATCCGAGTACAAACACACTGTGAATTCCATCACCTCTGGGAAGAGACTGGAAAGTTCACAAGAACAATGAGTGGATGGTTTTAGCCTGCTACTGTGCAGCTATTCATGTATTACTCTCTGGTTTCCATGCCATATTTCAAAATACCAGTGCCTGTAAAGAACTGTTCCTAGAGGCTGATAGTTAACAACTAACTTACTGCTTCTTAAACAGAATGAAAAAACCCTTAGTAACACCTCCTCACGTCATAAAATCTCCCAATTACAGTTATCAGTAAAGGAAAACTTCATTCTGACTACAGCATTAGATAATAGTCTTTATCATAGAATTCACACTGCCCTCTTGTGGTCTATTTAGAAATTTATAATTAATTTACAATTAAATTCACCGTGTGTGATTAAATTCTAATACATTTATTTTCTCTTTCTACTATGGTCACCAAATCTAAAACAGATTTTATTTAACTTCGCAAGTCTCCTCCAAGACCATCACTACAAAGAGTAAGAAAATTATTACTAACTAGTAATTAGCAATTACAGTAAAAAGTGTGTTAAGAGGGTAACTGCTCTTCATAGTGATAGAAATAATTTGCTGCTTATATATAGGACTATTTTGGCTGACTTACCTAACCAGTCTGAACACCTTTAAAGGCAGATCAAAGAAAGTTACTTACCAAAAGTACCATAGAATCCTCTAGGTCCACAAGTGCCAACACCATACTTCTTCAGAGATGCCTGGGCCGCACTCTTAAACAGAAAGGAATTACATCAAATATTTATTCCTACACTAGATTTCTAACTCTTCTATACACCTCACATTGACAATTCTATACCAATATACACAGGCCAGTTCTTCCATCACGTGACATGGCCTGCTTTACAGAAAGTGTAGTACTATACTGATTTCTATCAATTAATTTCACATCAAAACTAGACAACTGTTTGAGCATCATTCATTGTATTCTGATAATTAAGGACATCAGATACTAATCTAACTTGACAATCAGCTAGTATGCAGTAAGTGCAACAGACTAAACTTTAGTAAAAAGACAAACTTAAACAGCACAAAATGAAAAGGTTTATGATCTTCCTTGCTGCTTTAGAAGTGCACTTCCTCGACAAAGTTTGTGTTTTCTGAAGTCCTTCTTAATTTCAAGATAATATACAAAGTAAAAGAGGAATAATCACACAAATACAATAACTAAGAACTCACCTTAACCTTTTCATTATCCAAAAGTCCAAGAAAGTTAAACGATGCGAAGTTTATACATTCCTTGCCATTAACAGTGATTATATGGGTGGGAGGACTGGAAAAAAATTAAAGACCTATTATGAATGAACAGTTGCCATTTTCATAAACAGTCAAAGAGTATAGGAGTTCTGTTTTTCAACAGTAAAAGGCACACAGCTTCTTCAAGATTCCCACTTTTCACTTCTTCCTTTGCAGCTGCCAATCATTATTTTAAGTTCAGTGTCAAGTCACAAATATGCTACCATACTCGGCAAAAACTGTATGCCTGTAGTTTAATAAAGAAGTCGTAAATACCTTCCCAAGATATTTAGCTTAATGATTCTTTGTTGAAAACTTAATTAATGCAAAGATGACTTCTGAAGAGATAAATAAAGCTTCTCCTTTAAAACCAAAGTTGTATGTATTTGAAAGAAGGAATACCACAAATAAAAAGGAAATTACTTACTTCCATTATAAAAGTTGATTTATACTCAGTTTTTTTCATAAAGCAAACCCACAATACCAATGAGTGTGAAAATAACCAACATTAACAAACGAACAAGAGTACAATACATATGAAACAAGGGGCAGAGAAATTTTCTGCCCTAAAAAATTATTATTATTTAGGTAAACAGTTTTTAAAAAATTGAAGATAAAAATAGCTATTACCCCTTTAAACACAAGCATCGCATCTGTGTACTGTATTCTAAAAGCAATCCTGTTTTGGCAGCTATACATTTCAATACTATAAATCAAAAGTTTCAATTAATCATTCAGTGTTGAGAATTCTCAAAGTTAAGCCAAATACAAAACCTTCTGTCTGCCCATTTCTGTATGCTTTGTCAAATATTATAGTTGAGATCCTATACTATTCCTCAAACACAATAGTTTCAATAACTTTTTCTCATGTGGAAACCAGCACTGAGCAATTTTCCAATCAAAATCAAGCAGCGCTGCTCAAATGTCAAATGCTTGTGCACAACTGCTCCAAATCCGGTTGTTAACAATATTTAAATGGGTAGTATATTTGGTGTGCAAAACAAATAATCTTTAAGTCCAAGCTACTCACTACAAGTTAAGAAAAACACTGAACTGCCTGAACTTTACTTAAAAAAATGCAATGATACTGTTTAATATCTGCTGACTTTAAAACTTTAGCACATATTACTTCAACCAAGCAATTGTAAAGCTTTGGAAAAACAGCTTGGAAAGCTTTCAGCTAACATAGTGCACGTGCAGTGCATCTTCATCACTGTCGTTCCATGACATTAAACTGACATGAGCTGAACCTGACCCCACAAAGCACCAGTCCTGCATCACTGCAGTGCATCTTCTGCACAGAAGCAGCATTAAACAGATGTTCAGCAAACTGCTTTGAGGAACTGACTGCCATTAAGAATATACCTGCACCTATTACTCTGTCTTGCCCATTAACAAGCTGTACCAATTGTTGGAAGTCCTATTAAGTGAATCAACTATTTAGGTTTGCAGATACTCACAAGAGCAGACCTATACTTCCGCATTTTGGCACTAACACAAGGTTCAGTATATTCCTAGCATACTACCAAACCTTGTAAATTTAGAAGAATTTGCCCCCACAGCTCCATCTCTCAAACCTAGAAAACACACTAATGTTCACCAACAACTTGACCCTAATTAAGCTGCAGCCCTCATGAAAACATGGCCACACTTTGCTATCAGAATTTTATCCAACCCTCTAAAGGAGCATTTATGGTTAGGCAGAAAACACTCATGGAAAAGTTTATTCCAGTGAATAATTGTTACCAAAACATGGATCCTAACAGTATCATAAAAATCTTCCTTGCAACATCAAAATCAAGTCTTTGCAAGAGGGAAAGAGAGAAACACTTCACTTCTTTATATTTTCACGTATCTCCCTTCCCCTAGTATAACACAGATCATTAGGTATCATGGTTAGGGACAACAGTTAACAGATACTGAGTGATCCAGCTGAAACCGTAAATAAAAATACAATTCACACTATATTCAAAGGACTTGTAAGTAAGCCCTTCAGAAATCATGTCTTTTATGGACTGAAAGCACTCCATCTGTACTTGGACCACTCACATCTTCAGTGTTGCATGTATTGAAAAATCAGTCACAGAAGATGATAAAGTTAAAAGCCAGACCATTAGTGCCTTTTTATTTTAAAGGAAAATGAGAATCAGCATGAGAATTTTGCAGACATACTGTTTTAGGAAATAGGTTCATATTTCCTGAATGAGGTCTTGTACAACTAAGCTACCTTCCATAGGTTAGTTCACAGAAAGGGTACCACAAAAAGTCACCGATTTCTGGACTGTGACCAAGCTATCATGGGTAACTTGACCGCTAAATCAAGACTGATCACTTTTTTTGTTTGGACAAGTCTCTGCATTATTGTCTTCGCTATCATTTAGCAACGTTACTGGGATTATGCAAGTGTTCAGCAGAAAGGAGCATACTAACATAAGGCACAAACTGCCTTGCATATTGAGGAAGGAGGAAGTCTGCCTCTCACACACAGTGGGTCAAAATTTTTACTGAAATATTTAATACTTTCTAAGTGGTTATGAGCCTATATAAACCCTATCCACACATTACTGCAAATATGCAATATTGAACTACCACATATGAAGATAATAAAGATTTATGTAAATCATCATTCATGGTAGACATTAACACATGAAAACCATTGAAAGAAGAGTACCTCATCAGCATCAATAGGGTCCCCCTAAAATTCTAATTAAAAAGGGGATAGAAATGCTATTGAGCTGGAATTAGGATGCAGACACTTTCATTTCGTTATTAATGCTGAAGCTTGGGTTAAGTTTATAGCCCAAGTTACAATTTCATAGCCGTTGAGCAACTTACTGGAAGTTAGGTAGTTGGCAGTTTAAATCTCACAAGAAAAATGCCAAGTTTTCCCCATAGCCACTATTAAGTTTAACAGCCACAACATCTTAACATTCTGTCGCAACACATTCCCTAGCTGTAAGCACTGGAAAGTTCTAAGTAATTTAAACATTTTCTGAATTAATCTACATTTACATTAATTAATACATAGGTATATTTATTAATATTTTTTTAAACATCCAACATGTCCTTTATCTCCACAGTACTGCCTGTTTCAAAATTCTGAACAATAACAGCAGGATTGTTCACATCATAGTTGATTAAAATAGGCATCCCTTTTCTAAGGCAGACTTCTCTGCAGTGGTTAAACTACCAAAATAGAGCTCCCTATGAAAGCAAATAATTGTGCTCTGTTGCTAAACTATTTTAAATTATTAGTGTCACTAGAAGGATATTAAGAATGCTTATACTGTAAAAGTTACTGACATAAATCTGAAGCTTGCGAAAGAAATTTCAGAGCAATTTCTGAAATACTGTGACTCTTGCCTATGTCCACAAACATTTTAAAAGCCCCGTAACAGAGAAGAAAATAATGCTGAGCCATAATTTCCTCAAACAAATTTGCCATCAAGCATCTCTACTTCTGATTGTCCAAAGAGGAACAACTTTTCATGAAGTGCCAAGTGGCTAACCACAAAATCAGTTTTTCCTGCAGTGATTTGTGATGACACAATTTCCCCCCCACCCCCACACAGAAGGTGGTCACCACTTCTGGAGGTCTAAGTCTACATATTCAGAAAAAATGAAACAAATTACTACCAAACAATACAGCCTCATAATGACAAAAAAGACTAAGTGTCCCTCCCACCATCCCCAGTATTTTTTAAAAAATTAGTTACATTTAAAGTAAGAAACGTTTTCTTAGTAAGATAGTCTTGATAATGATGCAAAACCAAGACAATTTCTTCAGTGGCATATTCAGTCCTGCTATCTAAAAATACAATTCATTTATGAAAGGTTTTGAGGATATGGAAATGCTTAGTAAGAAACATGCTTAAAATTATGGACTTCAAGTATTTAAGTTGAAGACAAACCTAGAATTTATTTTGGTTACATTTACCCTGAAACAATATTGTAGTTGAGAGCCGGGTGATCTTTTGGTACAGGAGGTACAAGAGGCTCTGGCTGCCATTCTTCAATCAACTCTTCTTTTTCCTGAACAGGAGAAAAAAACATACTGCTCAAAAAGGATTCCCATTAGAAAAGACATTACGTGCTAATAAGCAGTTGGTAATGGAAATGATGTATGCTATTATGTGTCACCATTCTGAGATAGTCAGAATTGGTATTATCTCAGTATGTTCAACTGAGGGGCTCTGAATTGTTCAGAAGGAAGGAGATGTAAAGAAAGATAAGCCAGTTGTGCCTGTGCATTAAAGATGGTAAGACATGGCAAGACATCATAGTAGGACATAGTATTCAAGAGAAGAAATACTAATTTGGCGTCCTTGCCAAATTTTAATCAATACTGTTTCATTCAATCCATTAATTATGAAAATCCTCCTCTACAGTTTTTGTAATTGAATATAAATTGCCTCACTTTACATTATCAAGTATTCAACAGTGCTGTTTAAACAACTGTGGCATTAAAATACCTGGCAAAGTAACCGATACACAAACATGACACAATGGAGAAAAACTGCCAAATGCTCAAGAACTGGTAACAGTAACTACTAAACCACATATCCCTCAACTAACCATGGAGAAATACTAAACACATATTCATTTCCAAAGTGCTTTAAACTATTTGGAAAACCTCAGTTAGAAGATTTTCCAAAGGACATACAGTGGACCAGTATAACAGGTGCATTAGACCAATTCCATATAAATTAGCAACCACTCAGACAAATCATCAGAATCATCCTTCATATGATAAAAGCAGAAATTCCCTGGAGGATTATTTACTAGTATAGCAAAACATGCCTGATAACATATTTGTTAACGCACTAACTTTGAACAGTATGACTACAATGGGTTTGTATTTCTCTATTATTTCAAAAAGCAGTAGAATATTTAAGGCTACTTATTTCAATACCAAAAGACAAAATCTGCAATTGATTTTTGAAACCACCACAGCAATATCTTTTTCCCTTTTTATTTTTTCCAAATACACTTTTCAAAGACTCCCAAGTACAAAAAAAAAACACTAAGATGTGAAAAAATCAAAAGGAGACTACATGCAATAATACAATTAGTCTCTTGCACTTTCATCCCTTTCCTTTTACTAAGCTAGTGAACAACTTTGTTTCTAGGTGCTTCCAGAGTATTAATATCCCAGGCACTCCACAAAGGTCTATTTCAAAACACAAATGGAAGTTTCAATAGCCCTGTATTTCAGAAAAGATCCTTTTTATGTGAGCATAGTCACATGTATTTCTAACATTTTGCAGATGTACCTTAAATAGGTTTTAATTTAACTTTCTCAGATTTCTTAACTCAAACTTAACCCATGGTGCATACACCTTAAAGCAAATAAAATGCCATTAATATGTGCAATAGAACTAAATATATTCAATATTTTGAAGTGGCTACACTTATGATAGCAAGAGTCCTTAGTTTCTTCAGCCACCATAGGACAGACCCCTTGCACACAGTTGTGTATGCCTTAAAATGCTGTTCACATATTAAGAAAAGCATTAAAAGTAGGGGTTTTATTAATTTACTCTGTACTAGTGCCATTCATAGCATGTCAAATAGCACATTTTAATGCTTCAATTAAAAAAATCCACACAGATAACTGAGCACCAGAGAAAAGAACAATAATAAATTAAGCTGTGTGTAAATACTATTGATATTCACTACTGCATTCCATGCTCAAACCTCATGTTTGACATGACTCTGCAAATACCTCAAGAACCCTATAAGAGAAGATTACTAGATGACACACCCTATAAAGATTAACATGCAACACAGTACCAAAATGGTGGAAAAGTAGTACCCAAATTCAGTTTAATCTCAGAGTGGGTAACTCTGTATGCTAAACTCCACTGATCGAAGACAATGACTGGCAATTCCATCCTTGTCTCAGAACAGGTACTAGTGTGCACCTCTATACTGTATTGCTACGAAAAAAAAAATCAAAGATGTAATTTAACACTAAGTGTGCTGATACACAGCACTGCAAGGCAGCAGCTGCTACAGTACAGTCCTCTCCCTGCCACAGATGCATTCCTGTTTCTTGTGTTGGCATAGGCAGTTACAAAACCAGAAAATAACCTTGTTCAGAAAAATGATCCAGATGAAAATAAACTCAGCAAAAGCAGGGTGGGTATACAGCTGAACTAGATCTCACGACAAAGTAGTCCCAAACTAGACTGGTTGATGCTACTGGGAAACCATATCCCAAGCTACAGTATCTTCTACCTTTTCACAGGAGTTCAAAAAGACTTCTGAAAACCAGAAAGCAGGATATATGCTCATGCAGCCTTCACTCTGCTCCTACAACAGCTGGTGTCAAAAGGCCCCAGATCCCTGATGTACACTGTAGCCTGCATAAACAGTTTTCTGTTCATTTCAGAGCACAGGGTGCGGGTGGTGGTGTTTCAGTTCTTGTTTTTTGTTTTACTTAGGGAGCGGAACAAACCAAGTGAGAAGTGGTGCAGTCTGTCAGTTATGGAAGGATAAATAAGAAAACCATTAGATTACATCAAATGCCTAAAGGGGAATGACTTCGGAAGCATGGTGTTTCTTCTGTTTAAGACCTGAACACAATGAATACTTGAACAGCTCTTATGCAACACAGTTCAAAGGCAGAGCAGGCAACATAACGTACCTTTTCCTAAAGATGGCAGAATTAGAGCTGTGCAAGCATGTACTTAGCTTTTTCATTTAAGTCTAATTTTTTTAACTACATGCACAAAATACCACCAAGCAGCTTAGCAACTAATACACAAATTCAATTAAAATGTTTTTGCTGTGGAGTCTAGCAGAAAGGAAAATAGTATTTATGGAAGGACACTGTAACTACAATAAATTAGTACAGTATAACTGCAGTTGAGATCTGTGAACATAAAGATAATGAGCAATTCCTAATTAGTACTTCTCTCCCCCATTCATACTAAGTTGTAACAAGCCTCCATTCTTCCCTTTGAAATGTTTGCAGCATACAAACTAACAGCATAGTTGACAAGCCACAGATGAGATGTGGTAATATCCTGATTTTTTTCTTGACACAAAATAAGACTAATCCTCATTTCAAAGAACACCGCTTCACTAATTCCAGCTCACAATCATTCTCTTCATCCGTTACATGGCATTTTGCTTTTTGATGGACATAGGAACACAAACAACAAACTACTGCATCTTCATGTCTTATGTCTTCTGTTTCCACAGGTACTTAGCATAGGCAGTAGTATACCAAAAGCTTCTGCAATAGGAGTTCCTTTATGATGGTGGGGGATTGAAGATATAGAGTAAGGAGGTGACTGGTGACAGATTGCGTGGCTTTAATGAAGACAAATTGTGCCTAACAATTTTGGTGGCCTTCTACGACAGCGTTACAGTGTTGGTGGGTAAGGGAAGAGCAACGGACGTCATCTACCTGGACTTGAGTAAAGCATCTGACACTGTCTCACACAACATACTTGTCTATAAATTGGAGAGACATGGATTTGATGGATGGACCACGTGGTGGATAAGGAACTGGTTGGATGGTCACACTCAAAGGCTGGTCAGCAGCTCGATGTGCAAGTAGAGATCAGTGATGAGTGGCGTTCCTCAGGGGTCAGTACTGGGACCGATGCTGTTTAACATCTTTGTTGGCAACATGGACAGTGGCATCGAGTCCACTCTCAGCAAATTTGCTGGTGACACCAAGCTGTGTGGTGTGGTCAACACGCTGGAGGGAACTGATGCCATCCAGAAGAACGTGGACTGGCTTCAGAGGTGGGACCATGCAAACCTCATGAAGTTCAACAAGCCCAAGTGCAATGTTCTGCACATAGGTCAGGGCAACCCCAAGCACAAATACAGGCTGGGTGGAGAATGGATTGAGAGGAATCCTGAGGAGAAAGACTTGGGGGTGTTGGTTGAGGAGAAACTTAACAAGACCTGGTAATGTGCGCTCGCAGCCCACAAGGCCAACTGTATCCTGGGCTGCATCAAAAGAAACATGGCCAGCAGGTCGAGGGAGGTGATTCTGCCCCTCTACTCTGCTGAGACCCCACCTGGAGTCCTGTGTCCAGCTCTGGAGCCCTCAGCCCTCAGCACACGAGAGATGTGGACCTGTTGGAGCGTGTCCAGAGGAGGGCCACAAAATGATCTGAGGGCTGGAGCACCTCTCCTACGAGGACAGGCTGAAACAGCTGGGGCTGTTCAGCCTGGAGAAGAGAAGGCTGCGGGGAGACCTTACTGCAGCCTTTCAGTCCACGAAGGGGCCTCCAAGAGAGCTGGAGAGGGGCTTTTTACAAGGGCATGTAGTGATAGGACAAGGGGTAATGGCTTTAAACTAAAAGAGGGTGGATTTAAATTAGATCTAAGGAAAAAATTCTTACTATGAGGGTGGTGAGGCACTGGAACAGGTTGCCCAGAGAAGCTGTGGATGCCCCCTTCCTGGACATGTTCCAGGCCAGGCTGGATGGGGCTTTGAGCAACCTGGTCTAGTAGGTGTCCCTGCCCATGGCAGGGGGATTGGAACTAGATGATCTTTCAGGTCCCTTCCAATCCAAACCATTCTATGATTCTATGACATTGGTGGTTAAAATGAATACCTATCTCAACCTAAAACAGCCATCCACACTGCAGATGGGAATACCTCCTCCTTCCACTCACCAAATATCTCCGCACACTGGCCTGTCCCATTGACTTTTCAGGGTAAACATGTCCATCTCCCTCTGACCAAATAGACAGAGCAGGAGCAGGCTTTCATACAGTGACCTCACATTCAGAACAGCACTTTTATCTTCTACCTCCTAAACAGGCACCAAATTTTAAATATATTTATCTAAATACATTCACATATATAGAAATAAAATGGTTTTGGGTGGTTGTATTTTGCTTGTTGTGGTTTTTACTTTTTAAACACCAGCTACGTTGGGTAAGAGAAATACTTTGGTGTAAACACACTCAACAAATTATTTCAATACATTGCTTTGTTCACCCTTTTTTTTAAGAAAAGGTAGCTATTACGTTCATAAAGACAGTTCTTACCTAGCACTAGTGTTTTGAAAGTGTCATACATGCATCTGTGTCAATATCCAAAGATTAATAATGTTCTTGTATTTGTTGTTCCTTAGATAACAGGTCTTTAATTTCATGGTATTTATAGAATCATACATTAGCATGGCATAAATTGGCACAAGCAATGGATATGCTATTTAGAATGTTCTCTCTTTCAAACTATGATAAAACTTAGAATCTTCACCCACGTAGGGAGTCTTGGCTTAAAATGACTGAAAACCTTTTCAAGAACGGATTATATCTGCTTTTCCCCGTAGAACAACATCTGATCAATCTCTGAATGCTGTTCCTGCAAGAGAAAGCCCTTGTGGCCCACAGTATTTCTCAGCCCACATTAAACATTTGTCTCTGACAGGAACTTTCCAGCCTCCTGACCTGTATTGCTCTAATAAAACTGTTCCCATGCAATTGTTTTATTATTAATTATTGTCCCTGCAATACTGCAGTGAAAATTCTAAAACTAAAGAAAACAACTATTCCTCCTATCCACACACGGTAAGATGCTGCTCCTAGTAGGACTTCAGAGATTTTGAGAGAAAAGCTCAGTATCATTTCTTACAGAGTGAAAGACACATACACCTGGAGAGCACCTTCCTTTCACACAAATGGTTGCTGGCTGGAGAGTGAGCTTGTAGCTAAATGACACCATGCAATCTCCCATGGCCTGCTCCAGTCCTCAGTGGCATTTTGCTGCTTTTCTATAGATTTTATTTTGGGTGAAAAGCCCACAAGAATCTTTATGTCTAGCACCCTGTCTGGCCACAGACTTATTTGTACCTCCCAAAATCCCAAACTATCAGGAACTTACAGTCACAGAGAAGTACTCCACCATTTTAGCTAATGATTTGGGAGAGATCATTATTTTGGAATAGAACCAATAGGAATACTTACAAACAATGTTATTAATGGATGACAGACAGACAGTTGAAAGTTGACTCCTGCACTGGATTTCGTACTACTCTTGCTACACATTTGACTAAACCCAGAAGCCACCTTCAGAGTGGATTTCTTCACTGTCACTAAGAGCGCTACGTTGCACAATCTACCATCTGCCTCTCGTTCCCCAGGACAGACCGGTCCTGACAGATCACACTAAGATAGCTGTGCAACAGTGGTATTCTTCAGTCACATTTATTATGTGGAGCCAGCTCTGCCCTGGCAGCATTCCCAACAATAATTCACACAGAAACTCGACGTATCATTACCTGAGTGGCTGACATAAAGGTGGCCTGAGCTCCATGCCTGCATTGGCCTATCTCCAGCGCCTGCACCTGAGCAAGCTAGTATTTCTTTCTGGTGACTGGACACCACAGCACGAACCAAACTAGGAACAAATCAGAAGACAAATCAGCTGCCTCCTCGTTGAACAGCTGGTGTGTTGCCACACATAGCTCAACACGTACACAGAAGTCCGGCTGTGGGGATCCCATACTGTATAAAACAGACTGTACTGGGTCTGGCTGGCATGGTGTTAATTTTCCTCATAGCAGCTCGTATAGCGCTGTGTTTTAGATCTGTGACCAAAACAATGCTGATAACACACTAACTAATGTTGTAGCTCTTGCTGAACAGCGTTTGCACAGTGTCAAGGCCTTCTGTTTTTCACTCTGCCCACACAGTGAGTAGACTGGGGGGTGCACAAGGGCTTGGAGGGGACAAAACCAGGCAGATGACCTGAACTAACAAAACAGATATTCCATACCATATAACTTCATGCTCAGCAACCAAAGGGAAAAAGGAGGGTTTAGGGAAGTTAACCACCTTCTGCTTGTGAACTGGTTGGGTATTGGTCCACCCACGGAAGGTGGTAAGTGATTGTCTTTACATCACTTGTCTTGTTTCTCTCTTCCTACACTTCTCCTTTGCTTATTACACAGTTTTATCTTCACTTACAAGTTTTCTTTTTTACTCTTCCTTTCCTCTGGCCGTGTCTCACTGGGGATGGGGGAGAAAGAGAGCGAGGAGCTGTGCAGTGCTTAGCTGCCTACTGGGGTTAACCCACAACACAGACCAGTGTCAACTATTCATGGATTTTCAGTGAAGATTAAGGTGTTTCCCCCCCTCCCAGTAATTCCCCTACACAAAATAAATGAGCTCTTTTCACAGCAATTACCGACGGTGTAGAAATAGAGATGGAACCACTCCACATCTCTGATGTATCAGTCTGCTTAAGTCCTCCAACTGCATTTGAGTTATTCACACTTCACTTCACTGTTGTATTTAAGCTTGCTTTAAATTAACCAACTGTAGACAAGACATTCCCTTCCAAATGCAGTACTTCCTATGGAAAGTTGTGTTTCCACCTTCAGAGGTCAATGGTAAAGCCAGCTAGACTAACTTAAATCTCCTTCATTGTCAGCCAACCTGAACATGCCATCAGACCAAAGAGCACTCCCCAACATTATTTTTTTGCCATCAAGATGCAGGTAACAAAAAGGTAGAGGTGTTGATGTCTTTAACATCTCAAGTCCAATCCTTTGCTGTAACACAGCTCTTAGCGCTCTACAAATTTTTTTCCTCCTGTGCCTTGCAACTGTGAATCAATATATCCAGTATCTATACAATGCAATTCTTAACTACTTTGGATTTTTGCTGGTATTCACATCCTTTTCTACCTTTCAAGCTCAGTAAAGTTTGTATAAATCTCATCAGAAGTATCACGGCAATAATGCATTTGCATGCTTTTATTCTTCAGAAAGCCTGCTACTGCTGTCCTACCAGTGAACTTTACTCCTGTCATCCTGCAAAAGTAGGATTGTTACTAAGCATGAGCCATTTTCACATGTTTTTCCCCCTTTTGACCCCCTTCTAAACCCCTGCTTCAACTGAGCTGCAGCAAACAAGCTACATGTGCAATCTTCCAGTAGCTCATTGTCCCCAGTTAAGAGGGCACAGAACAATTTTCTTCCCTGCATACCACTGTTCCAGACTTGTGTGACCACTTTCTTAAACACCTTTGCTTCAGCAAAACGGTCTGTCAGTGAATGAATGACATGACCTGCAACTGGATGATAACATTTAAGAAGCACAGAGGAACATGTAAGGGTAATCCTTAATCTGTAAGGAAGCGATAACTTTCAGCTTTTTCAGGTCACCAGTTATGCAAGAGTAGCGAAGACCTTTTTCTCACCATCTACTGCACAGAGAATGAACCTTTCAAATGAAAAAAAGTTATCTACCAAAATACCAGAGATCAAAACCATCTGATACAGGAAAACTCTACTAAACAAACCTCATGGTTTCTGAATGGGCAATCAGAGGCTAATTTAAAGCTGCAGCATGTTTTCCAAGTTGATGTGAACATTCAGCACTTCACCACACTGGCCTTCCCTTTGCGTTCCCTCCTCCTCTGTGTCTCACTAAAGGCAGCAAACTTCAAGAATCCCAGGATAAATTCAAACCCTTCCAAGCACAAAACTGAACTGGCCTTTCTTGATTGCTGCTCAGCTCGCTTCTCACCTCCAGTATTAAATGCCTCCAATGAACACATGCTAAAGTGTTCCCTACAGTGCTCTAAGCTCGTTTAGTAAGTACTCCCCAAAAGAGGACACTGCCTGCAGATTTGCACACATTTAGAGCCTTGTGCCTACAGTCCCTGCATCCCATTCACTAATGCATTACACCTAGGCCACATGCTTAATGACCTCAACAACCTTAGCAAGAATAAGATCAAAAAGCATGCAAGCGCGTGACAGATGGGAATGACAGGGTCACATACCCATAAATCTGCTTCACAAACCTTCCTCAGCACCACGAAGAAACTCTAGTGTTTTACCCCATTCATAAAAGATACCATCCCTCTGAAGCTCTACCAAACTAAGCTTGTTTGTTATACAGGACTTCAGATTGTTCAGATTAACCCCTCTCATACACAAGTTGGTTGTCACATCGCAATACATTGCTACTGTTCATCTTCGACTGAGAAAAATGAGTGTGTCTTTGTCCACCTCTCTATTTTCACATTCAGAGAGCGCATCCAATCATCCTTTGAATATATCCAATGGCATCCTCTGATACTGTGCAGCAAGCCCAACTGCAGATCATGTCTCAGACAAACTAGTCCAGGAACATCTCAAAAACAAACTCTACTCATTCCTGACAGTCACCATCCACAAGTCAGACAGAAATTCCAGTCTTTGCAAACAATTACAGCTTATTTTTTTTCTTGAGACAACTACTTTGCAAAAGAAGAAAACTGCTGCTAAACTACAAAGTTTTCCGGAACCCACATAACACTATAAACTCTCAGACTTCGTACTCACAGATACAACCTGTACAGTCTGATCGTTTCTCTACTCTCTACACTCTTATAGTACATTTTGTTTGGTGGGGTTTTTTTTTAGTATAGCTTCCATTTTTAAAACAAAGCCATCCATTGAGTAGAAGTAATGCCAATGTTTCATACCTTAGCAGTCACGGTCACATCAGTTCTTTAACAAATTCTCAAACTCTCCAACCCAGTGCTACTTCAAAAGCACGAACTCAAGCCTTCAAGCAATAAGATGATTCTTAGTCTAAAGTAAGCTTACCCTTTGAAATCCTAAGGAAAAACCAGCACAATTTGTGATGCAGCAGTTGTTTAACAGCCAAACGCATCAATAGCTATAAAGTGCTTCTCTAAAGAAAAATATTTTTTCACCATACCTTAGGTGTTAGATCAGATCGCTCTTGAAGCTTGTATGTCTTGGAGAAAAGAAGTCTGATTATCCATAGAATCAGAATTCCTTCCAAAATGAGATGGTAAGCAGGAGCCTGAAAACAAACGCACAAAAGTAAGTCTACGCAGAATTCTGTTTGAATCAGTGTGACACTGCAACAATTCTGTCTCTACTAGTACACTCAGAAAAAAAAAAGCTGATCATCAGCCAATTTGTACTTCTAAAGCAGTAAAAATTACAGTTACATGAAAGTGGATTGCTTTGCAACTGCTATTTGTAGCTGTTGAGTTTGAATGGAGTTCTTCTACCGTTAATAAACAAGGCACACTCTAAATTGGTAAGCGGTTTCAGTTCCACACATGCACATAAACTGAATATTGAGAGTAAAGGCAGATAAGCCGTACAGGTTGCACCAGTATCTGTGAAGACAGAAAGCTTTCACAACAAGCAGAAATCTCCTGAGAAGCCGAAGGTCTGTGTCATTTATACACACCCACTTCAACCCTACATTCTTACAACTTGCAGTCCACCAGCAGTGACAGCTACTGTCATTTACAAAGAAATGTAATCCTGTCCTCATAGCCCATTTTTATTAGTCTCACAGGCATTTTGATCAGGTATAACCCATCACAGCCACCAGAAGCAGTTTTGCCTCTGTGTCGTCTGCTCTCTTGTGCGGACACAATAGCTAGCAATACACACAGCAAACCAGAACAGAGAGCCGATCCAAGCTAAAGCTAGCCTCTTTGGGTGCTGGGAGAGAGGGAAGTCTCTCTTAGCACAGCTAATTTAAAGTGTATGTGGAGTTACAGCATCTGCATTTCACACCTAGTTTTAATGATGGGTTTAGTTATTCCATTTCAGAAAGGTTTCTGTCTGCATTGTAGATGTCTACCATTTTTAAAACACTCAAAGCGCACACAAACTAGTGCACTCTGTCTCCAACGCAGTGGAAGAGCTCCCACACATCAACTTTTTCTAGTGGGATCTGACCTGCCAAGAAAGGAAGTGGAATACACCACACATCCAGAAACTAAAGGAAATTGAACACAAGTTTTCAAAACCAGTAAGCAGTCCTATGGCATATCAAACTGCAAATAACGAATTTATCATTTGCAGAGTACTTTCAGTTCACCAAATGTATTAAGAACACCATGTACACCATTACGTCTAAAGAACACAGAGTAGCAGCAGAGGCATACACAAACTACTTCCCCGTGCTTTCAGTGACTACAATTATCCCGAATTCAGTGTGCTAGACTGCACTACCAGCTTAAGCAGCTAAGCACTTCTATCTCCATACTGCAAACCCTAGTATAAATTCTTAAAAAGTTACCAACCTTTGCCAAAGGAAAGGAGGTAAACAAACTGTGGATACCAGAACATCGCCTATCATCAGGACATAGTTTTTAATACCACAAAACAAAGCCTGGATACAAACATGCCATGCTGATCCCCTCCAGGGGAGAACTCAAGCATAAACATTTAGAAGTTGTTTCTTCCATTGTAAGTAACACTTGTAAGTTACAAACCCTGACCTTATATGCAAAGAACACTGTTGAATCTTATTAAAGTCCAATGCTCTGGCATACACCTCAGACACGACTTTATAAAGTTCAACACAGAGAAACGCTTTAGTGTGGGCATCCATTTTTTCAGCATATAAACACGGTGCACATACACGTAGCCACAGTTTGGCGAGTGCAGCCCATCACCCGCGGCCGCCTCCCCGTTCACGGCAGCCACAGCACGGCAAGGGAAGCCGCCCTGCAGCCCTAGCACGGCACGGAAAGGCCAAGGCAGGCCAGGCCAGGCGGCCCGCGGCCCTGCAGCCCAGGCGAGGCACGGCAAGGCGCAGCACCCCCCTGCCCCGCCACCGAGCCGGGCTCACCAGCCGCCAGCCCCGTGGCAGGCCCGACTCTACCTTCCCGCTCCCCGCACCTGAAATCACCGGGCGCCCTCGCACCCACCACCCACCACCCAAGCTCCGGTAGCCCCGTCCGTCTCGACGCGGCGCGGCTCGACGCTGGGACCCCTTCGGCCCCCCCCGCTCCCGGCGGCGGGTGACAGCCGCCTGG
>Ga0065711_1006870_pt1 | contig 17959 bp, 17 predicted proteins | sample Hoacrofraction12_FD_59098 | JGI IMG/M metagenome (GOLD analysis project Ga0065711, IMG submission 59098) | Hoatzin crop microbial communities from Cojedes, Venezuela - Epithelial fraction 12 v2 (version 2) | ecosystem: Host-associated > Birds > Digestive system > Esophagus > Crop | place...
ACCCTCAGCCTCTCCTCGTAGCAGAGATGCTCCAGTCCCCTCCTCATCCTCGTAGCCCTGCACTGGACTCTCTCCAGTAGCTCCTCATCTTTCTTGAACTGGGGAGCCCAGCACCGGACACAGCACTGCAGATGGGGCCTCACCAGGACAGTGTAGAGGAGAAGGAGAACCTCCCTGACCTGCTGGCCACACTCCTCTGAATGCACAGATACCATTGGCCTTCTTGGCAAAGACATTATTTCTTATTGAAACTCTCACATGCAACATCATTCAATGAGAATATTTCCTGCTGTGGAGAAGGTGTTCAATACAGCACAGGACGGATGTGCGTTGGCACAGCTGCCCTGGGGATGGAGAAGCCAGGGTAGATACGATGGCTGGGCCTTTCCCTCTCTCTTTCTCCACACCCTTATTTCTGAAAACTGCTGTCCGCCCAGCAAGAGGCAATTCAGACTGGCAGGTTAGCTGAAAGCCCATGATAGAGTGAAATAAATGTGATCTGTTCCTATCCCTTCATCTCCTGCCTTGTTTGATCTCACTGCATTTCTTCTGAGTGATGCTTTTCAAACAGCAAGGCTCAAATCTGACACAGTTTCTTCCGCAGTCCAGGGTCTTCTCTGGGGATATTCATCTTTACAGAGTTTTTCTCACTTTACCCTTGCTCTGCTCTGTTCTCTCCCCAGCAGCTCCTTCCTGTGCTCTTCCCCAGCTCCCCAGCCTCCCTGCCGCCACAGCTGGGTAACGACGGGGCAACCAAGAGTGGTTGGGGAGAAGGGAATCCCACCCAATTCCAGAGTAAGAGCTGCGCTCCCAGGAAACAGGTTATCAGGTTGGAAGCACTCACTCTGGAACAGTCTCTGGTTTGAGTGCTGTTAGCAGGTCCCTGGGAAGTGAATATTCAGGGTAGGCTGGTGGCACCCCATGGGACAGCCATGGCAGCAGGAAGGCCAAAACTGAAAGAGCAGCTGTGTTGAGAGGAGGCTGCAGAGCTGCGTGTAGAGTATACCGTATCGTTTGACTGCCATTTTTATGTAGCCAAGCAATACAAAAATAGTAAACAACATTTCTTGGCAGCAGCAGCAGTCCTCTGAACACTAGTGGACACAATTCTCATTTGTTCCGAGTGTGGTTTGTTTCTGTGGATGAGACAACGCGATACACAGCACCTTCATATCCACCCTGCTCCATATCAATAACCTGAAATGTCTGAACTGGCAATTAATTACTTCAGGGGAATGGCTTGCTTGGCTTTCCAACAACAGCATATGACTGTCTTTTGGGCATCCTGTGTTAGTGAGTTCTGCTAACTGGAGAAAGTCGAAAAGCCTTACTGTGGTTTCAAGTAGCTTGGTCTGATACTACTGCAGGCTAAATCTGCCTTCTCTGAGCTGGGAAAACAGGATGGAAATGCTTTACTTCTGCTGCTCTGATGATATATTTGTCCAAATTTAACTTGGCCTATTTTCTTTGGCATTCTCCACATGGTATTACCATTGGCATTGTGCTCTTCTCCAACAGCTCCCAACACTGTATGTGTGTATATGAATTACAAGGACAAAAGGGACCAATTGCCATCGTCTAGTCTGACCTCCTTTTTCAGGACAAGAATAGCCCTGTGTTAATTAATTTTCTTTTAAGTAGAATATACAATTTAGAAAAATTTCTGAACCTGCATTACTCTGTGCTGGTGGTGATGAATTCACCACAATTTCAGGCAAATTATATAAGCCTGGGTCTACCTGACCCTGGAAATTCTGCATGATAAGAAGGAAGAAGCAGTCAGCTGCTGCTGCAGAGGGGCTGAGCTGAACTTACTAATGCTNATGGTAAGACTGACATTGACACACCAAGAGGCTGTAGCTTAATCAATGTGGATGTGCAAACACTCACGCACACAGCACCTGCAGACGCAGTCTCAGTGGCTAAAACACAAATGACATCTGACATATGAAAAGCTTAGTCCAGGTGGATGATCCTGCAGCAGTCACTGGGACAGCAGCACCTCCAAGTTCCTTCTAGATGCCCCCTCCAGTCATCACTACCCTCAGCGTAGATTCATGTGGTTCCTCCTCTTCTCCTCCCAAGTGAGACCTTAGACTACAGACCCAAGTGTTGTGTTGACTTCTGCTGTCTGATTTTGCAATTTGCTTTCCATTGGGAGTCCATCCAGTTATTCACTGGCTTTCTGGAAGGAGAAGAATTCAAAACTACAGGATTTCAGAGAAAGCAGCACTCTAGAGGAAGCCTACACCCTTGGCTTTCCTTCACTGAATTGCAGAATCCCCTAAAACCAGCTGCTTTTAGCCACTTCTGATGGACTTTGTCTTTCATTCTCTCAAGTTCTCTCTAGGGAAAGAACGCCCTACCTCTTTCTTCTTGAGAGACTTTATTTCACTCTTTTTATGACACCCTTCTGTCATGTTTCTTAGGTTCCTAATTTTGACAAAACATCTGTTCACCTTGGGGTAGAGCCTGCCGTAAGACCACCAAGTGGAGAACTCAGAGATTCCCAGATCCAGCAGGAACCTTCACATCTTCCCAAATGTGGAGCACCTCCTGGAAGCTGTATCAGAAAGATACAGAATCTGCTCTTAAGGACTCCAGGTGGTATCAAATGCATCTCCTCATCTATCTGCCTTCGCAGGCAGAGAATGGCATCTTATATCAAAGTTGTATTTAGCTATCTGCCTATCTTTGGATCTTGCCCAGTGAGCAAGATCTCTGCCAGATCACTCTTTTATAGGTGTAAGTATATTAATGCAGCATGAAGTCAATAAACCAGCTTTCACATTAACAGCTGAATAGGTTGAGCTTCATAAGCTTTTCCTCTCCTGTTACAATTTCGATCATTTTGAAGTATTTCAGGGGAAAGCACGGCCTTCCCTTCAAAGGCTTCTGCAGAACTGGTGTCACAGGGAGAGTTTTTCCCCATTCCATGCTGCAGAAGGCTCTGCTGGGCACCCTCCACCCACCAGGACTGCACGGCTTTGGTGCCTAGGTCTCCGTGGCACACCCAGGCAGCGTGCACACACCACACTGCGCTGTGATTCGGAAGATCTCCGTGCATATGGAGGGTGCTCTGAGCCGGCTGTCGCCAGCCAGCACGCAGCAGAGCTGTGTAAGGGCAGTCACACCGCACGGGATCCCTTCTCTGCTAACCCAGGGTCCTCGCCAAGCTCCCTGACAGGGAGATTTCTCCCCGTCCCCGACGATGGATGACAAAGCCGATGGGTGAAGCAATGGCCCATGTGCCTGTGGGTGCCAGGCTGAGCTCAGGCTGGCACGCGGGGCCCAAGCCCTTGCATGGAGAAGCCTGGAGCGGTGCTGGCTGCACGCTGTCAACAGAGGCAACGCAAAATGTCTCACAGCTCATTACAGAAACTGAGCCAAAGGGAAGGCACGTTCCCAGCTTATCAGGCCACCTCCTCTGTGAGCTCTCTGATCTACTTTTCCAGTGATTGTTCCTGACCTAGGAGAAGCCCCTGAGAAATCTCACAGTTCATAGCCTGCAGCTAAACGGGTACCCACAAGCAGGCACGGTGGGGAGCCGGGAGCATGGCACACGCAGTCTGACTAACCAGCTGGAAAATTCCACTCCTCTTCATCGCAGCAGACCATGCCGAAGCGCTCGGGAAGCAAACCTTGCTGGTGGTGTGTTTATCTGCTCGTCGGGCTGCTGCTCTGCTTTGCTCCCATGAATCGTGACACATTTGCCAGGATACCTGCATTATCTGCTCAGCCCTTGTTTAGCACTGCGATAAGCTCTGGAACAGCGTTCTGCCTCATTTGCTCTGCGTTATAATATTTTTTTTTTTAGCACTGCTGACAGTCAATACAGAGTGACATGAAGGCTGAGGCTCCAGAACAGGGCTGCAGGCAGAACTGACCTTCCCTCCAGCTCTGGCCAAGCTGAGCACAAGAAACCATCTCCTCCAATGCTTTCACTGTGTGCACCTCTGCGAAGGGATCAGCTCTAGACATCCTCTCCTCACCCCAGATTAACTCCAAACTTGCTAACTCATGTAAAATTGGTCAAGCAACCTACAACGGTCTCTTCTTACTTAAAGCTTATCAACCCATGAATGACACAGTCATGCTGACAAATGCCAGCCTTCCAGTACTGAAGGAATCCCGGCTGGCTGAGGATCTGAAAGCGTTCATCTCATTCCCAGCTCCCATCTCTCTCTCTCTGCCTTATTTGTGCACATTTTTCCCCCCTCTTGGCACACTCCTACCCATGCACACGCTCTTACCTTCTGAATTTGCAGCTGTGCTCGCTGTAGGTTTGTTTCACGCCCTGTTAGGAGGTGAGAAAAGCCTGCAAGTGCCCGGGCAGAAAGCCTCATGCTACAATGTCACTCAGGTCACCAGCGTAGACGCAGTGCTAACCAATGGGAATAAATCCCATGGGAGTTAGACAGCTGTAAATCCTGGAAACTATGCTCCATGCTTTGAATGTACTATTGCTGGTTTCCTTGCAGTACTATGCAATGAAATAATAGAGAAGCCTTTGGATTTCAGCAGCAAATCAAGAAATAAACGTTATTCAGACTTTTTCCTGTAAAGGTCCTAAACCATGGAGTGCCTCGCTTGCTAACGGCCACAGGGCACCCGCTGCTTCTGGTGATGGGAGGCACAAGGAAACGCAGAGCAAGCAGCTCCACAGTTATCCAAGGGACCGAATGTCCCCCCTGCAGCAATAACGTGCTCTTGGCGCTTACAGGAAGGGGAGCAAGGTGCTGGCAACAAGCGCTCTCTGAAAGATTTTACTTAGGTACTCAGTAGCAAGCTTATTTAGGCTTCAATTCCATGGTATGCTTCCCCTTAGAACGGTTTTTAGATGCATATATAAGTTTCATCCACATGTTTAAAACATTGCCTCAAAAAAGAGTTGATGGGGGAGGTCTGTTAGCACTTTCCAGGTCAGCTAATCTGAAAAGCCATATCAAAAGAGGGACTGAAATTTAAAGCAGTGACACTTGCTCAGCCTAACCAACATTTTCAGGGATCTAGCACAAAAATTACTTCCAGAGTTCTGGCTAGAACGCGTATCTTGCACAGCCACAGTAGAAATTGTGAAAGACTGGACTGAGTGAAGTGACACAGTCAGTATCCTGCCTTCACTTCCATGAAGCCCAAACGCACCGCTGAAGGTCAGAAGTGTGTGAGCTTCTGTTCACAAAACCTGGATTTGCATAAACTTTGTAAGAACAAATTATATTAGAGATATCCCACATCCTCACCACCTATTCCTGTGATGATGGGAAATGGCACAAAATCTCTGAAAACAGAAATAAGAAAGTATTTCCTGGTCTTTTCATGTCCCTTATCACCTTTGATGCTTCCCCGGATCGGGAGTCCTGCCCACATTTGACACCTCTTGTATGAATAACAAAGTCTTCATGCAAAATTCAGCAGCCATCTGAGTGTTACCTTTACAGGGCTCTCACCATACCTTCCCACTGTAGACCTGGAGTAAAGCCTGCGGAGGGCTCTGGAGGGAGGCGGGAGCCCAGGTTTGCTCTGGAACCAACCTCTGCCCGCTCAGGTTGAACAACAGCATCTGCAAACTCCCAACCGCAGAGCAAAGCCAGGCACCAGATTTGTGAAGATGGAAAGCAATCCTCTGGAGAGGAGCAGTTAGCCACAAGCATCACATCCATGGCTTGCTCCTTGTTCCTTCCCGTGCCTGTGACTTCTGCTGGCCCCTCTCCAGCGTGGGGCCAGGCTGGGAGCCCGGGACGAGCTGCGGTGCGGCACGGCTATCTGCTGGCTGAGCACTGTGCACAGAGAGTGGCACAGCGAGAGCAGGCGGCTGGCACGGCTCAGCCCCCGTTCACTTGCTGCTGAGAGATGTTGGGCATTGGCAGCTGATGGCAGCAGGAGCTGCTGGAGGGGAGAGGAAGAAAGGAGCAAGGAGGCCTGAAGTCAGGTCTTGCAATGCTGAGAGCTGAGGGAGACAGAGCATTCCCCTAGGGAAAAAATTGACTGCAACTGAGAATAATGCTGTCTGCTATTAATAATGAACCATTCGCAAAGTCAAAACGCAGGAGGACCTTCTCAGAGCACATAATCATGCACTGGGGCCCCTGGGAAAGGCCAGGTGAGCTCCGTCCCAAGCCCTGAACGCGACAGTTGTGACGTGCAGCACGGGGACCGCGCCAATGCCATGCTTGCTGCCTGTCTGCGGGCCCAGGCGGATCCAGCTGCAGAGCTGCTCGGCACGTGGGTGCTCTCGCATGGTGCTGTGTGTCACCCTGCAGATGCACTGCCTTGATGGGAACGCACTCCCGGACCACTTAGGTGATGCTACACTGTCTGGTGCACATATGTACCCTGTGCCAATGTATGAGGGTGTTGCTTATCTTTCTTTCAAGAGATTGACCACTTCCCTTAGCTCAGGCTACCTTGGCACCACACAGATTTCACTGAAGGCTATGGTGGGATCCTTTTGGAAAGGTCTTGCTGCTCAGCGGATCATCAGTGCAGACAGACAGACAGACAGACATCTGACCTCCAGCCAAGTGTCCTGCACAGTAGTGTGAACGTGGGCTCTGCAGCCAGCAGCCGCAGCACAGACTCCCACACACAGTACCACAGGGTGCTGCACGCATCAATGCTTTCCAGCAAATGTTTCTCTTCTCCTTGCGTGAGGATGATCATTTCTAGATCTACAGTGAACGGGCACCTCAGAAAAATGCAAGAACAGTCTAAGATGCCAGCACTGTTTCAATACAGAAATCACCTTTACTGTAATATGCCTTTGAGAAAGAGATTATAGATAAATGATTTTTCATTGTTTTTCCTGCCAAAATAATAAATATCTTACTCTTTTGTTCATAGGCAGCTATAAATCTGCCTCTTACAAAGTGAAGTTTGGAAGTGCCCACTCGCTCTGCGATGAATGCATTCACAAGAGCTGCAGAAGATCTGGATTCAGGTCTCTGCTCCGTTTCAGTAAGGATGAAACCCATGTTTTAGGGTTGTAATCAACCTAACAGGCTGCCCCAGCTGGTGAATGCTCTGGGTGTCCCTTGTGGGCTCCAATCCAGTTTGTGTACCTGCTATGTGCTAAAGAAGAGGTAGCACAGAAACTTGAGGCAAGGCTGGCAGATGCCTGCAGGACACCGCACTGATTCAGCAACACTCAGCAAGCACAGATGAAGAAATGCAATCACAGATCTGTACACTGGGGGCTTGCTACTGGGGAGGCCACTGAGACCATCCCAGTTTGATTGGACAATTCAAAATTCTTCTGTCTTTCCTCATGGGCGATGTTTTCCAGCTCTTGCTTTCTCTGGACTCTCCAGTTGCTCCACATCGTTTCTGGAGCGTGCGGCATGCAAACGGGGCTGCAGTGCTCAAAGCCAAGCCTCTTAGGAGTGGTGATTAGAAAGCTTTCTTTAGTTTGCTTACTGGCAGCCTTTCAGATCTCCTTCACATACTTTGTTTTGCAGTACTGCCTCTTACAGACCACAGTGACCATCCTGTAATAAACGAGTAAGACCCAGGAATGTGCTAATTCTCCAAATCTCCTGCAGTACTCTCAGCAGGACAAGAAAAGAAAGCTGGGATTTTTTTTTTTGTGTCCATTATGCACTAATTTGTCTGACTTTTGCTACACTTTGTATCACAGAGGCACCAAGAAAAAGAAGGATGTGAAGAGGAGGTGGAATGAATTTGTTGTAACTCTAGAGAGGCGGTGGGAGATCACCAATCTTAATTGCTTCTCAGTTAATTTGCAGGAACCAGTTTCCACAGACCTGACCTCCGCTGGGTGAAAGCCGATGAGGCAACCTGCCAGTTACTCTGCAGTTTTCATAGCCTGCCTTCGTTCCAGCCACATCCTTTGCAGCCCTCCTACCTCCATCAGGGTCATACTGTTACCAAGGAAGGGATGGCTCAGTTATTCAGCAGCTTTGCACCCATAATTATTTCAGGCCAGCGAGGTATAAGGCAGCCAGCAATGATGCTCTGCAGAGAACAGTGCCTAGGCAAGGTCCACCATTGCCCTGCGTCTTACACACTTGATTTTCCACTTGAGACTGATACTGGATTTGTGCAGAGTATTGCTGTGAAACTCAATGTAAGGTTGTTTTGCAAAACTGAAATAGGAGGCTGATAGTACATTTTGGTCGTGTTTATACCGAACTTTAAAAGTTCTGAAAGTTTTTTGTTAAAAAAGATCAGCAGAAGTGTGTTCTCTGGGTTTGTTTATATCAAAATCCATGTTTTCATCTTTCAGGAGACTCTTTTTGTTATACAGAAACAGTTGCCTCCTCCACATAAACCTCACAACTGAAAACTTGTGTCGTCCACCCTGGCCCTTCGTCAGTGCGAATCTGCGTGCTAGTGCCTAGCTTGGAACAAGGGTGCCTGACCTTCCTCTAATCCTGGATGGCACCAGCAGACGTGAGGCAGAAGAAAACAGGCTCCGATAAACGGGTGAGAGAGTTCGTCTCCAGCATGGGAAGTGACGCCCATCCCCACGTGTGGCTTCGGGAGGAAGGAGTGCTGCAGCCGTGGGCACTGACAAGTAAAGCGTGTCACTTTAATAACGTGGGTAACCGTGATCTTTACTGAGCTTCTGAGATAAGGGCAGAGTCAGCCTCTGTCGTTACAAACATTCTCCTCGCTCTGGGTCCCAGACAGGACTGCAAAAAGCTGTGCTTGGACTCAGGTGCAAGCAGCTGCTGGGGTCTGACCCTGCCATCCTCTGGGGAAGCCTATTCCATCTTTCAAAGCCTTTCAGAAAGCTTTGGCAGAGCTGAGGGGCTATTTGATGCACAGGACCTCTCTGCATTGACCCCTATGCCTCCGGCCTCACCTGGGCAGGTGGCAGAGGGGCGTCCAGTTCAGCTCCCTGCATGGGGCTGTTTGCTGGCAGCGGCGGCGAATGCAGCATCACTGGTTTCTTAAGTTTTCACTGCCCAGTCCAGGGAAGCAGGGTGCGTATTGGCCGGGAATATTTGGCGTCATCCACCCTGGCCAATGCAAGGTGCCTCCATTATCTCAGGCAGTATGTTGCTTGCTATTCCCCTGACTGCCCCAAGGTAAAGTTTTAGGGGCAGGGAGATGGAGATCCAACTTGTCAGTGAGGTAGGAGTTTGTTGCTCGTCTTGTGTCACTGCAGGAATCTATATCACTATTGACCATATCCCTTTCCTGTACAGCTCTGGCATGCTGATGTTTCCCCACAGCTTCTCCAGTGTGATGTCTCCTCTTCCTGGAGGTATGATGCGCTGGCGTAAGTGGTGACAGGACCACAGTTGAGAAAGTCTTCTGACTAGTTGTCTGACCCCTCTGCACATGCCCTGTGGCCATAAAGAACATGGATTTGAGGGCAGGCGCGCTGCTATCCCAGTACCTTGGGATCTTCCCCCACGCCCTGACCTCAGCATCTCCAGTGCCCTGGCCCTAGATGCTGTGCGGTGTGCCAGCGTGTGCCCAGCCGCTCAGCTGTGGCTGAGCAGAAAGGTGCTGTGTCCATGCCTCATGCCTCCCAGGAGCTCGAATGCACAGGGCTGTTAACCAGGGAGGAGCGTGTTTGGGTTAATGCTGGGAAGGTAGAAACACACAGGAAGCCTGTGCTGCCTTGCAGCTGCCCAGGAGGGGTCTTGAGAGGGGCCAGGGTTGCTGTAGCTGGTGGTTAACCTAGGTACAGTGCCCTGGCTGACAAAGGTACAGTGCCCTGCTCAGCATGGCCAGGGCACCAAAGGCTCAGCAGCCAGGGCTGGACACGCAGGGCATCTCTGGAGAGGTCCTTAGCCAGATGCCTTTGTCTGTGTGCCTCATGCTCTGCTTGCCTCAGGTTTTTCTCTGACATCTCAAGTCTAGGAAGATGCCATTTAGAATAAAAATCAGAATTCACATAATCGGTTATTTCCCAAGCAAGCGTTCTAGCTGCCTCCTCACAAAATTGTCATGGCAGAAGTCATAGTGGCTGATGACCCCAACTAGCGACATCCTTAGGGACAGACACTGATTGTGAGACACATTGGCACCACTTCCCAAAGCTTTTATTTCCTCCTCAATACACACTACAGTTTTGAATGTCCACAGTCTGTATTTCTATTTTTCCCAATTGCTTTTGATGATATTTTTTCAGTGCTAGGCTTTGAAGCCCAGACAAGCCTCGACTGCTTCTGTTACAGGCAAAAATGTTCCCGACAGCTAGAGAAACTTAGAAACATCATGGAAGTAAAGAAGACAGAAGAGAGCAAAGGTATTAATTGTTTGCAGGTATATCTGCAAACTCGTCTATTAAATCATTTCCCTGGAAGAGTCACCATTCTGCTAGACAGCCTTTGCAGCCTTAAACCTGTGCACTGTATGCCTCCAGACTTACGGTCTTTCTTTTGTGGTCTAGTGCAGCACCTCTAAACTCCGATGGGCTGAAATCCCGTGGTCTGGCGCTACAGCAGAGGGTACCAGAGCAAGTAGCCACTTAGAGATGCTAAACAGCGAGGCAAGAACACAATGAATTGTATGAGCATAGCCAAAACCAAGGAAATGAAATTTTTGAGTAAGAAACTGTGAAAAATCAAGTGCTTGCTTCCCCATCTAGTGGTTATGTTCAGAAGGAAGAATGCTCCAGCAGAAATCAGCTGCTGGTCTCTGGAGGCTGGGGCTGTGTGCATGCACCTTTGGGAGTGAACTCTAGGATCAAACACCACAAATGTGGTCTTGCATGTTTACGCACGTTGATCCTATTCAGATGGACAGGCACTTGCAGTTAGAACTGTCCATGTCCTCTTCCCCTTCCACCTGCACAGCTCATTTCAGATAGTCTTTTAAGAATGAGAGAGATCAAATATATCACAGAATCATATAAAGGTATAGGTAGGGCAGGGCATTTTTTACTTTAATTTGCTGCTTGAAACAAGGCTGGCTTTAAAGGTAGATCAGGTTACTCCGTTGAATTTGGTGCAGTCAAATTTGAAACTCTCCATGGAAGGAGATTTACCACCTCACTGGTCTGTGTGACAGTACCGCTCCACCACCTTGGGAAAGCACTTCAAAAAAACAAAGTCCTAAAAAAAATGCTCTCCAGTCCCATCAGAGAATGGGTGTACAGCTCCATTTTTGCTTGCCCACTGCGCTGGCTGCAGAGGAAATGCTGTTTGCACTTCAGCTCTTAGGTTGTCCCAAACACGGGCCAAAACTGCCAGCAATGCAGGGAGGTGGGTGAGATTTCTAAGCCTTTTCGTTCAGCCCCTGATAGCCCTAACTACTGAAAGCCTTGCTCACACTCTCAGGCTCCATCATCATGTAGAACCCAGGCAGAGCTATGAGGACCACCAGTGCATTGATTCGAGTCCTGGACCAGTGCGCCTGGAGGGTCAAAGCTCGGGAGCAGCATTCACGTTTCAGGTGAACTAGAAACGTGATCTACAGACTATGAACCCTTCTAAAGCATTTCTTTGTGTTTGTGAGTGGGCTTAGTTGCCTTTGCACAATGCATTTCCCTGGAAGTGAGCCACAACTTGGAGCAACCTAGCTTGCTTCCTCTGGGAGAAAACATACAATCACAGAATGCTTAAAGTGGGAAAAGACCTCCAAGATCATCAAGTCCAACCATCACCCCAACACCACCATGCCTGCTGAACCATGTCCTGAAGTGCCACGTCTACACGTTTTTTGAACCCCTCCAGGGATGGGGACTCCACCACCGCCTTGGGCAGCCTGGTCCAATGCCTGACCACTCTTTCAGTGAAGAAATTTTTCCTACTATCTAATCTAAACCTCCCCTCATGCAACTTGAGCCAAACATCAGCTTTTCCCAGGGATGCAGATTCAGTGATGCCCACCACAGCATTTTTAGGACTGTGTCCACAGGTCCTGCATTTTGGCACAACCCTTTGGCCCCTCAGAGCAAGCAGCACCTGGCCCTCTGCTCTGAGGGCCTAGGAAGCCTCCGTCGCGTTATCCTAGTCCCTCATCCTGTGGGTGCTGGCATCGCACCACAGCCGCAGGACAGGGCTACTGGAGACCAAGTTGCTCTTCTGAGCTGACCCATAAGCGATGCCCAGATGAGCAGGGCTGTGTGCCAGCAGGAAGCCATCTAAATTCTAGAGATTCACTCAGCTGGCTGTTTGTTACATGCAAAGCGATTAACACAAAAACATTCCCCTTCACGTCAGCAGTGCATTGGCCCATGCTGTTACAGGGTCTGCAGCTGAACTTGCATACAGTTCCTGGAAATGCTGAGTAAGCCCCATAATATTCCCTGATTTTTATAAGCCAGGTTCAGTTCTGCAGTGTGTTGAGCATGTGAGGAGCTTCACTCGTGACTCGATCCACTGACAGGACCTATTGATCCTTTCATCGCAGCAAGTATTTTCCCTTGCAGATTTTCCCACCAAAATCATTGTGAATCCTTGCAGACGAGGATATTACAAGGAGCTGAATTTAATAACAGCCTGAAAGCCTTCTGAAACGACACCAGATGCTAGAGAAAAGACAAGGTGTAGGCTGAGGTTGGCTCCTCACATGGGCTTCATCAACACTGTTGGAAGATGACCTCTTTCCTCACAGCTGGAGAAAGATCAGTGGCTTTCCTTCCTCCAGGAAAAATCTACAGCTCAGTCCTCTCTAAATGGGAAATAAATGTTTCATGAGAAATCACCTGCTGAGTCAGAACCTCTGAAAATACTAATGGTGGTAACCAACATCACTGCCATGTTGTTAAAGACCCTCACAACAGCTTATGCACAACTGTTAGTTTCCACTGTCTTCACAGCTGCAGGTGCCTTGAAATCAGGCCAACAAATGTGTCTTTGTTGTAATTTCCAGCAAGAAAATGTTTGTAAATCTGTGGCTTGGTAGCTGTTCAACAACCCAATGTCATTAACACAGCAGCTTCTGGCTGAGGGTCATGACGCCACAGGAGGTCTCAGCCATCACAAGTGGGATCAGGATTCTAACAAAACATCATTCTGAAGTGGGTCTAGAAGACCCATAGTAATGGTCTGGAAGCTGAGAAAGCCTGTGACATTGGTCAACTGAGTTTGGCATAAACACACGCTGCTGTTGAAAAGGAAGCCCTAACCTTCCTGAAGCTGCTTGTCCCTGACAGCTCTCTTGTGCCATAATCAGTCCTCTGAGAAATAACCCCACCAGTGCAGAGACAAGTTAAAAAAAATAGGTTTTCAGCTGGATCAGTTCTAGCAGAACCTGACTTACACAGAGTCCTGGATATACTTCCCAGTTAATAATGGTCACTGTATCACTGAAAATCATAGAGGTGCTGGTAGAAGGGACCTCTGAACGCCTCTGGTACAACTTTTGGCTCGAGCCAGGTCCACCACCAACAGTAGACAAGGTGGTATATCGACTGAGCAGACAAGGTGGTGTATCGATCGAGCAGACAGGGTGGTATGGTTACTGAGCAGACAAGGTGGTATAGCTACTGACCAACACGGTGTGAACCTTCTTGTCCAGGGCACTGGTAGAGCGGTAGAGTTGGAAATGGCATCACGACTACCTGTGGTGCTGTGTTCACTCTAGAGCCTCTGCTTCTCTTCCTGCTGATGAAAGCTTCCAGCTATGGATCAAAATGCCAAGTGATTTTATTGCTGTCATACCATGAAACACAACACTGTGTAAATCCTTCAGGGTCTGAGCTCATCCGAATTCCAAAGTCTCAGAAGTAGAAAGACTTCAAACAGGGTGGGTTGGTTTGGTTTTTTTTTTTTTTTTGAGAGCTCAGCCATGGAAAAATATTTAATTTGTCAAAGTCATAGTGACTTTTAGGCCATGTCCCTTTAGAAATGCTGACCTAACAATAGTACTAATCAGAAAGTATGGCATTTATAGTATCTTAATGGCATGCACCCAAAATAGATTCTAGTTATATCAGCAAGTTGACAAGCTCACAGGGTACAGAAAACTCTTGTAATTAATTTCTAAAAGTCACAAGAACTGTAAAGTTGGTGTGGGTGGAGTTTACTTTTTATGGAAATACTAAAGTGCCAGAATCACATTTACCCTGGGATTATTATTGACTTACTTGAAGGTAAATTAAACCAGAATCTAGCCTTCAAACTCTGTTAGGATAAAACTGTTAATTTTCCTCTCTTATGCTAATGATGCTGGAGAAGTATGGGCTCTAATTAGAACATGAATAGAGAACACGCTGTGACCTGCTGGCTCTTAAGGTCTAACGAGGGTAACTTTCTGAGGTACCTTCTTGCTAAATCACTTCCCTTAACTAGGTCACACCACTCACTACGCTAGCACCACGTATTTATTAGAGAAGGACAGCACAGTAATTCCTATAATTAAAGCTGCCCAACATTTCCATGATAAAAGCATGTTCACAGTTTCTTATAGGTTTAACAGGCTTTAATGCTCTCCAGCGAAATTTTCTGTAATGGGTATCTGTACCAGAACAAGGGCTTAAATTCAAAATGTAATTATTGTTTTTTAGATACTCACATAATGGGTAATTACTCTCACACCTTTTCAGTATTAGTGTTTGGCTCAGTTTGTAGGACATGGCTGCTTTGGGACAGGAACTTCATTCCATAAAAACTGGAGCTAAGTCAGCCACACTGTGTATCCCTGAAAAATATGGTTCTCGTGTGATTTGAGGCATCCTAATGTTTCCAACTAAATTATCTGCCTGTTGCCTGCACCAAATGTGATCCAATTCGCCAGGGAAGAGGCACAGACAAGGTCTACAGCCACACATACACTCAGGCTGCCATTTGGACACCGCAGAGCTGCCAGCACTCATGCCTAGCCCTGGGAGCTGCCAGTGGACATGCGTGAAACAAAAAAATCTTACAAAGCTGTGCAAAGTCTAAGGCTATGATCAGAGGAGATGATAAAATCAGCTTTAAGTCAACTGGGATCAACTAAAAAGTGCTGCAGCCTAATGACCAGAGTTTCAGCAGCATTGCTGGGGGCTAATTCTGATTTAGCAGTGTTGGTGTTCTCTCGTCTCACTGCGACCACAGGTATTCCAAGACCTGAACTAACGGCCTGTCTGCCAGCTACTGTCTCCTTGCTTTCTGCTCTGCCCACCCTCGGATTCCAGTACCTGCACTGTTGGGTAGATGAACTGAGATCTCGGACCTCCTATTCTCTTGGGTGCGTGCTGAGTGTTTTCTTGGCTGTTGTTAGTTGTCGAAAGTTGTATTTAGTCTCTGAGTGCAGCTGTGGCTTTACTCATCATGATGAAAATCCTGTTCCTGCGTACAAGACCACCACTCAAAATTTTACATGAAGAGGGCATTAAGACTGCTCAGCTCTTCACAGCTGCCCTGTGAATAGGATGTTTGACAGAGAGTAACGGCAGCCCAGTTCTTTCAAAGCTTCTTCCTCTTCAGGGAGCAGATGCAACGGTGCTCACCAAGAGTTAACTGCCCAGCCTCCATCTTCAGCGTCCTTACAGGCATTATGCATCAGGCTTTGCATTCAAATACTTTGTAGTCAGACTTTGCACCAAACACAGAATAATTAATTAATATTAATTATTCTTAATTTTCTTGAATGATTTTCTCTGTCGTGTCCCTTTTATTTTAAGTCTTGGATCCTCTCCAGAATTCAGATGTTTAATCCGCATGGAAGTCAATGAGTTCAACAGCCTTGAGGATCTGCGGCTTTTTCTAGACAAACAATAATTTTCAAAATCTCTTTCCCATTCTCAGCTCCTGCTCAGGCCTAACTCTCACGTTTCTGAAGCCTTGCTATGTGTCCTCTACCTATCTGTGGATACCAGGGCGAGAGCCCTGCCCTCAGAGCCCCCGGGGATGACTTGCTCAGGATCCTGTAGCACGTTGAATAGTGACAAGTTTAAGCCAGGGAAGGATGGCAGGACCCATCGAGGGTGAAAAACAACAGTCTTAATGGTATTTTTCTTCTGCTTCAGTAGCCTACTGAGTGAGAGGTTAAAGAGAGTCTTCTGTTGCTTGAAGTGCCCTCCTGAATGCGGACGTGGCCTTCCCTGATCTCCACGACCTTTGGAAGATGATGGAGTATGTTTGCTTGGGGACATCAGCCAGCTTTCAGCCCCCTCCAACACAGCCCATTGGTCCCATGGACTTGTGTGGGCTGAGAGTTCTCAAGAGATTCTTAGCGTGATCCTGCCTGTCTGAATCCTGTCTCTAAGCACAGAGGCCTGGGAGACCTCCTCGGTGGCAAGTGAGACAAAGACAGCATTTGATGTCCCCTGCCAGTTTCAGCTCTAGCTGAGCTTTGGCTTTCCTAACACCACCCCTGCATGCTGAGGCAGTATTTCTATATTCCTCTTTAGCCATCTTTCCTCGCTTCCGCCTCCTGTCTACGTATTCTTTTGTTCATTGACCAGTTCTCTGTTTAGCCGAGTTTGTCTCCTGACACATCTACTTATTTCCCTGGTTGCTGGGACAGACTGCTCTTCTGCTTGAAGGAAGATGTCCTTAACGAGCTGCCAGCTCTCTTGAGCTCCTTTGTCTTTCAGAGCTGCCTCCCGCAGAATCTCACCTCGCCTATTTCTGAATAACCCAAAGTCAACTCTCTCGAAGGGTCAGTAATCTGCTGTTTGCCTTTCTCACTCCCCTCAGGAACCTGAATGCCACACTTTCACGGTTGCTACAGCCAACACTGCCATTGATTCTCACATCCCCAAACAGTCCTTCCCTGGTCTGGAGCACCAGATCTAGGAGGGCGGCCAGCTGAGCTGAATGGCCCGTCCAGCAAGTGTGGTAAGAATTTGTCCCTAACACCCTTTAGAAACCACCTGGATTTCTTGTGCCCACTATGTTGCTATTTCAACAGATAATGCAGCTTGCACTAGTAATTATACTACTCCAACAATATTGCTTATCTACAGAAAAGTTCCACCAAATATTTACAATGGACATTGATTTAAACATAGGTATCCTGTATTTTTTCTAAATTAGTGCCATTCATTTATTCTTCCTGCTGTTGTATTCCTGATGGAAAATTCTCCTAGCAGCTAAACCAGACGGTTTACTTGCAAGAGGGATCAGGAGCCTGGCCCTCAGATTCTGCTCTGCGCTAGTGGGATAGCTTGTGAGGGCTGCACTCAAGCGCTTGTGCACTGGGCATGCCGTTCTTACGCTAGGCCACCACCTTGAAGCAATCACCAGGGATAATCATGTCTCTCTTGGTGTCTACCTCTGAGCTCGCTGCTGTTGGCTCCCTTTCTAGGGGGTAGAAACCCAGTCAATGCCATCAGGGGAGCTTCATCTGCTGACCAGAGAAGCCAACAAAATATGCAGCAGCATCAAGAGAATGATGAGAGCATGAGTGTGGTTACGCACTACACTGTATACACTACACAGCATCGTTTGGTGGCCAGGTAAAGCCTTGGTGCACCTACATTTCGAGCAGCGCGTGCAGTTTCTGAGCAGGCAGAGTTACAAGTCATAGAGAACGGCAATTGCTGATCTTTGGGATGGAGCAGCAGCCTTCCACAATGGAAAGGGTTTGAATTCTTCGGTCTGGAGAAAAGCCTAAGAGAGATCTATGGTCAAACTTTATCCAGTCACAGAGTAGTTAGCTGCATGGAGAATCATTGTCCAGTAAATCCCATGGGACTCTGAACTGTGAGGCACCAAGGAAAGCAGTAAATGGGAATCCAGGATCTGTTTAACTTCTGGGTCCTGCAGCCACGGCAGGCTACGGAGGCAGAGCAGCGGGCAGGGCCAAGCAGGGAACAGAAAGATCCACAGGTAGCCGCTGTCAGAGGCCCCAGTCCGACAACCGCAGGTGCGGGGCCTGCGCGGGGAGCGGGCCGTAGACAGCAACCGGGCTCCGGGGGGTCCCTGTAACCCGTCACCACAGGGAGCCCGCGGCCCGGCTGCCCCGCTCAGGCCCGACCCAGCCGGCACTGCGGAGTCCTCGGACTCAGCCGAGCCGCGCTGCAGAGTCGGAGGCAGCACTGGGAGACGCCCGGGAAGGGAAGTCCCCGCCGCCACCTCCCGGTCCCGCCCCCTCCACCGCCCCC